>ERZ827126.404-NODE-404-length-63449-cov-5.107944_pt1 | contig 63449 bp, 66 predicted proteins | sample MGYA00519780_ERZ827126 | MGnify/ENA primary metagenome ERZ827126 (study PRJEB31778, sample SAMEA3449262) | human gut metagenome | biome: human gut; feature: human-associated habitat; material: faeces | place: United Kingdom | collected 2010/2012 ...
GCTGCCCTTTTTTCTTATGGTTACGTCGGGATGGAAGTACTTCCTCCGCAGCAGGTTCCGGGACAGACAGATCGCAGCAGCTTTCTGCCTCATCAAAGAAGGACAGCTGACCATCTATGGAATCCAGCGTTTCTGTGTGTTTTCCGAAACGGCAGCTGTTCGCAATGCGTACCTGTTCGATCAGACGCTCGATGTTCTCATTCAGGGTGTCCAGCTGCCCCTGCATCATAAGAACGATAGTAATCAGTTCCTCCCGGCTGCAGTTATTCAGTTCTTCCAGTGTGTGTCTGTCTGCCATTGTCCTGCTCCTTAAACTGTTTTCATTATACCAGAAAACACAAAGGATTGCGAACCGGCAGTCCTGCGGGTTCCGTCATTCTGCCTATGCCTGTATGGCGGTGTGGCGGTCATAGGACCAGGGAAATATAAAGTTTTCAAGGCGCTAAAAATTTATCCGGAGCCTCCTGTGGATACGTTGCAGACCATGTCACAGCTTCTCTGGACGCTGTGACACCGGAAATGGATCTGACCGGATAACAGGCATAAATAATCTATGTTGTGCACAAAGATCAGGTGGGCTTTTGAGGCGTCACTTCCCTGACTTTGGGGTTCAGAGGATTCAGTCCCATCATAAGATAACGAAACTGTTCCTCCGTAAGGTCTGCGGCCTCTTCACTGGTTCTTGGCCAGGACAGGGAACCTGCCTCCAGCCGCTTGTAAAGCTGAAGGAAGCCATCTCCCATCCATAGAAGTCCCTTGATGCGGTCTGAACGTCTGCCACAAAAGAGAAATAAAGTTCCCTTTTCAAAAGGATTCTGATGGTATCTGTCCCCGATGATCATGGACAGCCCATCGATCCCTTTGCGCAGATCTACATATCCACAGGCAATCACGACCTTGCGGATACCGGCAGCGTCTTCAAGCATGAAGCACCTCCTGCAGCAGCCTGTGAAGCAGAGGCTCCGAAATATCGTTTGCTAATTCCAGGGTCAGCCTGCCGGATCTGATCACAGCAGCCGGAGTCATTGCGGCAGGGACAGCTGGCACCGGTGCCATGTCCAGAGCAGTTTTTACCGGGATTTCTACAAAAGAGAGTTCAGACGGACTGGTGGCTTCCGGGAGTCCTTCCTGTTCACAGACTTCCCGGCGGATCTTTCGGAGCCAGTAATAGTATGATTTTTCAGAAATGCCATTTTCAGCAAGCCACTGCTTAGCCGTAGTACCTGCCGGTCTGTCCTGGCACTGTCGAATGATGTTTATCCAGTTAGACCTGCGGACAGTGTGAGTTAATTGGTCCATGTGCCTTAGCCTCCTCTAAAAAACTAATAGTTTTTTCATGTTATTTAGAGTGTGGCATAAAAAGACTAATTAGCCAAGGCGCAGGATTTGACGTAAACGCTCCATATCCGGTACCTTTTCTGTCCTTTGAAAAATTGAGATAATTACCTCAAAACTATTCGAGTCTAAAAAGTTTAGTACTGAACTTTTAGGACTCGCTATCTGGAGGTATAGCATGAAATCTCAAACAAGTTTAGTGGCATCACAGGTTCGCCTGCAGCACTGGGCAGAGCAGATCAAAGACTGCCAGAACCGCCCTGAAGACATGGATGTAAAAACATGGTGCGATCAGAACGGTCTTACCAAAGCTAATTACTACTACCGAGTACGTAAGGTGAGGGAAGCCTGCCTTTCTGTTTGTGAAGATCCCGGAGTATCTTTTGTTGAACTGGAACAGCCCGTTGCATCTGCAAATGATGTAAATGGGACTGGAATCAATTCCTCAGCAGGAGCAGTCATCAAAGGAAGAAATGGTCTTTCCATTGAACTTTACAACACTGCTTCACAGGAACTGATACAGAAGATTCTGGGAGCGTGTGCCTATGCTCAATAATGCCAACGGTTTCAAAAAGATCTACATTGCCACAGGCTATACGGATCTTCGCCGTGGCATGGAAGGACTGGCTGCCATTATCCGGTTCCAATTCAATTTAGACCCGTATGATAAAGATACATTGTTTCTCTTCTGCGGAAAGCGGACGGACCGCATCAAAGGGCTTCTGTGGGAAGGTGACGGCTTCCTGCTTTTGTACAAGCGGCTTTACAGCGGTGCATTCCAGTGGCCACGGTCAGCGGACGAGGCAAAAGAAATCTCGCCGGATCAATACCAGATGCTGATGCAGGGACTTGAGATCATTGCAAAGCGTCCCATCGAGCAGATTGAAAATCCGCCCTGTGCAATGTGACAGCTGTTGTTCAATCTGCTGAAAATAAATTTTCGTTTTCAATGCGATAAAACGTATAAATCACCATTGTCCACAGACATCCATTCCGTTTCCCGGCATGCAGTTCATAACCGGCGGAAACAGTGATGTCCTGTGGATAACAGTATTAAAAATCCAGCAAAAAGCTCTTGGTTCATGGGTTCTTAATACTGTTATCCACCGTCAAAATGACGAATGGCAGACAGTCGCCTGGTGGCGTAAATACGCTGTATCTGCTATAATAGACGAAGAAATCAAAGGAGCGTCTGTTATGGCAATCAAGTATACAGAAGAACAACTGAATAGTGTCGACAAGTCGCTTCTGGTGCAGATGTTTTTGAACCAGCAGGAACAGCTGGAATCTCTGACAGCGGAAATCCATTCCCTGAATGAAAAAATGCAGCTGATGATGGAACAGCTGATTCTTTCCAAGAAAGAACGCTTCGGACGTTCCTCTGAAAAAATGGAGGACTTCAGCCAGATCAGTTTCATGGAAGTGGACGGAAACATTGTATTCTTCAATGAGGCGGAAGCTGTCAGTGATCTGGATGCTCCGGAACCCGATGATCTTGAAGCTGATTCAAATAAAAAGCAGACCAAGACCAAGGGAAAAAAGGAAAAGGACATGTCCGGTTTTGATGTCAATGTCATTCCTCACTACATGACGGAAGAAGAACTGACGGAAAAATTCGGTAAAAACGGTTGGAAACAGCTGCCTGATGCCATATCCAGAAAGTACCATTTCATCCCTGCCAAGATTAAAGTGGATGAACATCATATCGGCGTGTATGCCGGTAAAAAGGATGGAACCATCATCAAGGCAAAACATCCTAAGGGTCTTCTTCATGGCAGTCCGGTATCTGCATCCCTTGCAGCAGCTATCATGAACGCAAAGTATGTCAATGCAGTTCCCCTGTACCGGCTGGAGCAGGAATTCAAACGGTATGGTCTGGCAATCACAAGGCAGAACATGGCGAACTGGATGATCCGTCTTGGTGAGGAGTATATCGCCGTGATGTGGGATTATCTCCATGAACTTCTGTACGATTACCATGTGATACAGGCGGATGAAACACCATGTCTGGTAAACAGGGATGGCCGCCCGGCAGGAAGCAAAAGCTACATGTGGGTATACCGTAGCGGTTACATGTATTCCGACAGACAGATCGTGCTGTATGAATACCAGCGCACAAGGAATGCTTCCCATCCGAGGGAATTCTTGAAGGACTACAGCGGTATCTGCGTGACGGATGGCTATCAGGTCTACCACACTCTTGAAAAAGAGAAGGAAGATCTGACGATAGCAGGATGTTGGGTACACTGCCGCAGGCGCTTTGAAGAAGCACAGGAAGTCATTCCCAAGGATGCCAGAAAAGGAACCACATCCTATCTCATAATGAAACAGATCCAGGCAATCTACCGGGAAGAAAAGAAACTTAAAAGTCTGACTTCCGAAGAACGACTTGCGCAGCGACAGGCGATTATTAAACCGCTTGTCGAGGCTTTGTTTGTGTACCTGAAACAGAATGACTGTCAGGTTCCCAAAACCGGAAAGCTTAGGGAAGCTTTCACCTATGCTCTAAATCAGGAGAAATACCTTAAAGTATTCCTGACTGATGGAGATGTTCCGATGGACAATAATGCGTCGGAGCGTGCAATCAGAGGCTTCTGCATCGGCAAGAAGAACTGGCAGGTCATTGATACGATCAATGGTGCCAAAACCTCCGCAATGATCTACAGCATAGCTGAGACCGCAAAGGCAAACAATCTGAAACCGTACGAATACTTCGAGTATCTTCTGGAAGAAATCCCGGAACATATGGAAGATATAGACCGGTCATTCCTGGAACGATTATTGCCCTGGTCACCGGAGCTTCCGGAAAAAATCAGAAAACCAAAGTAAATGTCAGCCGTGAGAGCGGCATATATTTGTCAAGGTACTTGATATGGTGCGTTTACGATTTGACGTTTACGGAAATCAGATCTGTGTTCTTGATATAAAACAAGGCGGAAAGCTTATTCTCAAGCCTTCCGCCATTCATTATCATAGGAAATCTAAGCATTTACATATTTTTTACGCACTCCCATGCATCTTTACCTGCATTGTACTCATGTTGACTTTACATTAACATTTTTTACTATCCTAAAGAATTTAAAAAGGAACGTAAATCGTCACGCTCTTTTGAAAAGAAATCAAGGCATTCAGGTACAGCCACCCTACACATGTTAAGACACCTAATTTAGAGTCTTTTTGATTAATTCCTTATGTTCTTAATCCTACTATGAACTTGCGCTATTATAATGTTTTAATCCTATCTTCCATACTATACTGGTTAAAAAACTAAATATAATCAATACTGTAATCCCCTCTACTGCCATTATAAAACTCATATCTCCAATCAAACTTTGAACCGGCAAAGTTGCCATAATCCCATATGGTAAAATGAAATAAAATATTATCTTATAAATGCCATGAAATGCAATTCCTGGAAGTTGCATACACAACGACAAAGCTGCATCTTCTAATTGATTCATTCCTGCTGTTGAAACTGTAAAAAAGGATACTGATCTAATTAATACTTCCATTTCATAATAAAGTATCAACATTATCATCAGCCAAAACAAATATATTAGTAGACTATTTCTATTTATTACGAGTCCAGATGTTTTAATTCCAAATAATATAATACATATGCTCATAGCAATTAGCGGTATAGATCCCGGATTTATTCTTTCAAATGTAAGTCGAAACAACGGACTTATTGGTTTTGATAAATACAAATCCATTTCCCCATTCCTGACCTTTCCCGGAATTCCACTCACTCCAAAAAAAACGCAAGTCATGCTAACAGCATTCAAAAGTGAAAATGTACCTATATAAATGAGCATTTCTCCCCGCTCCCATGTACCTATGGTTTCAATATTTGAATAAATAGCACTGAAAGCCAAAATCTGAATCAAAAACAAACTCCCATCTACAAAAAATGGTCCAAAAAAATCTAGTCTAAATATCATAAGATTTTGAAATCGTAATCTGATTAGTACCCTTAATACACGTAAATTTTTTCTTATTCTTTTTTTCATACTCCAACTCCCTCATACTTTCTAATATATTTATTCCAAGTATATTTAATGACTAGTTGAAGTACAACACACCATATTAAAATAATAATAATTCCCTGTATTGCTTCATCTTTACAATACCCTACCAAAAGCATAGACGGAAGATACGTAATATAATAAAAGGGCAAAAATCTCATTATCTTAGTAATTATATTTGGAAACAATGCCAGTGGAATAAAACTTCCTGTAACTAATGATATAATATTATCTTTAATCATAAGAAATGTTCCAATTCCCTGATATTTCAAAGTCAATATCCCCAAATAATAGTTCAACTGCACCATAAAAACTAGCCCAATAATAATTATTAATATAGCAGAAAATATTACAAAGAGATTCGTTGTAAATTGAAACTTAATTTTAAATATCCATATCCAGACTGTTTCTGCCAAGAAACCAAATATAACATAAAAGAATACCATTCCAAACTCCCAAGCAATAAAATATCCTTCAATATTAAGCGGTACCACCATATATTTAGAGAATGTACCTGCTCGGATTTGTTTATTAATCTCTTTGCCGACACCTTCGGCCTTTTCCAATTGGTTTAAAAATGTACTGACAACATAATATGACATCATTCCATAAAAAGTAAAACCGTTTACTATTTCCCTTTTTCCAAAAATGATACCCCATAGCAGATATGCAAAAATAATTTTTGAAATTGTAAAAATTAAATTCAAAGCCACATCAGCTCGCCACACTAGTTGATTTTTCAGGCGCATTTTCGCAATTTCCCAATATTTATGCAATTACATCACTTCCTTCCTCATATATACGCTCCACTACAGTTCCTACTTCTTCTTCCTCAATGGAAATGTCATTCGGTCCGCTATTCATAACTACTGGCAAAACATCATTTACACTTTCTTTTGGTATTATAAGTACTTTTTTTAATGGGCTATTTTCAAGATATTTAAAACTCATGTCATTAAACTGGAACTCTGGCAATGGATTATCAAACGTAACAGTTATTTTTTTATTAACCTGATATTTATCAAATAATTCTTCCGTACTACCGTCATAAATTTTCATGCCATGATTGATAACAATGGAACGACGGCATAATGTCTTTATATCCTCCATATAATGAGAAGTTAAAATAATTGTTGTGCCTCTCTTTTCATTCACTTCTTTTAAAAATCTTCTAATCTGCTTAGACGCTATTGCATCAAGCCCTATAGTCGGTTCGTCTAAAAAAAGAATTTTAGGATTGTGTATCAACGCAACTATAAGTTCCATCTTCATCCGTTCCCCTAGTGAAAGGGCTCTAACTTGTACATCCATTAGTTTTTTTATACCAAATAACTCTTCAAAATATTCTTTATTTAACTGATATTCCTTTTCTGGAATTTCATATATTTCTTTGAACAGTTCCAATGTGTCATTTACAGTTAAATCAAAGAAAAGTTGACTTTTTTGCCCCATTACAACAGCATACTCTTTTTTAAACTCATTTTTCATGTCATTGGGATAAAAACCAAGCACCTCAACATCACCATAAGTAGGTGCAATAATTCCGGTCAACATTTTTATTAATGTTGTTTTTCCCGCCCCATTCGGACCTATCAATCCAATAAATTCTCCTTCCTCAATCGACATATAAAAGCCATTCACTGCCTTTTTCTCTTCATACTCCCTTTTTATCAATCCAATAATGCTTCCTTTTATTCCTGATTTTTTCTTGTATCTTTTGTATATTTTTGACAAATTGTTCGTTTGTATTACTATTTTATTCATATAAGCCCTCCATTCTGCCGCCTTCGTATGCGGTCCAAATAGTAGTGAAAGTAGTTCACACCTGCAGATTTTCTTTTTTTATAATAAATCGCTCCTTCCTCCTTTGTACTAGATTATTACTGGTTGTATGCAAGTTTCTGCAATATTTGACAAAAAAATATAGAGTACCTGCTTACGCAAATACTCTATAGTCTAATCAAGCATAACTTAAAATATAAGTGTTTGAACGCTCAAAACACATAAAAAATATAATAAAACAATCATGAATAGTTTTAACAATATTAAGCACATACACAGTAGAATATTAGCTGAAAACACTGATAAAAAAGATAGACCTAAACAATGTTGTAAATCACTTTCACAATATTTAGTTAACAATTAATCTGCTAATGTTGTGCTTTTCATATTTTTAATTATACTCCCTATTTTATTTCGCGTCAATAGTTTTTCCCCTTGAAGATAGAGTAAACTTTCTGTCAGTTGGAGAGTCGCAGCAGATTCTCTGCTATGGACTTGCCAAGACCGTTTTCTCATAGTCTGCTTCTCCTGCTTTGTTTTGACAAATGTCTCTCGGGTATCCCCAGTCTTCCCATATACTCCCTGTTCCGACACACAATTTTCCCTTCGGCTCCGATTCCCGTTGCTTCCTCTTGTTTACGGCTACGGTGCTGCTTTACCAGTTCTAGGATCTTTTCTTCTCCATAATCCTTCACATTGCGTCCATACCTTCTTAACTTCAACCCATTAGATGAGAACTCATACGTTCGAAATCCACATGGCTCGCATGTCCTTCCACACTACACCCATAGACATTCTTATCCTGCATTCTTCTGACTGTACTATCCCAGTTGTTCGTATTCCACACACTTTTTTCTTCCCCTCTTTGGAAAAGGCAGTTCTGTCTAGGATACCGCGTACCTTCTCCATGGCATCTGTCTCGCTAATCACAGCATCTTCCCCGGTACCTAGGCTTGCAGTGGCATAGCTGATCTTTACCGTTTCTGTCAGCACCTCAACCTCTGGACATTTATTCAATCTTTCATGGAAATCCAGCTCCAACCATTCATTCAGAAAATAGTGATAGCTTTCCTCCCTACGGCACCGAAAGCGCGGGGTAAAGTAGGTAGCTTCTACCGTAGTCAGCATCTGGCGTTCATCATGCCTTTGAATGGTATATTTTTCTTTTCTTGAAGTATCTTCACCAACCTACGATCCATATCGGTGTGCTGGGCAATCATATACTCTACTACAGCTTTTCCAGTGACTATACTATAATGTTTTTCATGAAAGTGTCTCCACCATCTATATTTTAGCTTCTAATCAAATTCATTATAGCAGAAATTCTGGCACCCTCTCTTTCCTTTATTCAACCAACAAAAAACTTTCCTCTATAACCTCTGGTAGAAGTTTTGTCCACATATCATCAGCCCCATATAAACAATTGTAAAAATCTCTAAAATGCTTGTTTTAGAGATTTAAGTATTTGCAAAATAATATCTTCATCGTTTGCATTAAGTGGGTATATACAAACCTCCCCTAGTTTAGTCGGAATTATAACATAGATTTTCCCATTTTTTACTTTTTTATCATAACGCATTCTTTTCATTATTTGAATTGGCTCAATAGTATTTAGACAAATAGGTAACCCTATTTTCATTAATAAATCGTTTACTATTTTCACATCATTAATTTTAATAAAACCTTTTTGACACGCAAATTTAAAAATTGCATAAATACCTATTGAAACAGCCTCTCCATGTAGAATTTGATAATTTGTCCATCCCTCAATGGCATGTCCTATAGTATGTCCTAAATTCAAATAACTTCTAACACTATTTTCGAATTCATCATTTTCTACTAATTTTACTTTAATATCACAACTCCTTACTATAATTTCCTGCATTGCATCATTATCACGTAATAATATCTTATTCATATTGTTTTGCAAATAATCAAAAGCCTCTACACCTCCAACCAATCCATGTACAAGCATTTCAGTAATCCCTGCTCTATAGTGCCTATCATTTAATGTTTCAAGAGTAGATGTATTGATAAATACAAACTCAGGTTGCTTAAAAATTCCAATAATATTTTTTAATGTATAACCATCTATTCCCGTTTTCCCTCCTATGCTACTGTCAACTTGAGCAAGTAATGTTGTCGGCACCTGAACGTACCTAACTCCACACATATAAGTACCTGCAACAAATCCCGTCACATCGCCAACCACACCACCTCCTAGGGCAATTAAAACACATTTTTTATCTATAGACCTTTTTATGAGAAAGTCATAAATTTTCTCTACAGTTTCAAAACTTTTACTATGTTCCCCTGCGTCAAAAACAAAGCACTCTATTCTTTCACCATTTAAAACCTTTTTAAATTCATCATAATAATAATTAAAAACATTATTATCAGTAATTACAATATAGTAAGTATCGGTTCCAAAGTATTCTTCAAATAACTCTCTTATTTTCCTAAAACTGTTGTCCACATAAATTGAATAACTTTTCTCAAATAAATGAACATCTAATTGAAACATTAATATTTCCTCTTTTCAGAATTAAGTGAATATATACAATTTAAAATTTCACTAGGCTTATCAACAATATAGCTTGGCCTTAAAGAAATCAGTTTATCATAAGGATACTCTCCCCAGCTTACAGCTATACTAGATATTCCCGCGTTTTCAGCACTTTGTATATCATTGGCTGCGTCTCCTATCATTACACATTCATCTTGTTCTAATTGCATAGTTTTTCGAATCAAATTAATTCCTTCTGGATGCGGTTTTGCGTTTTCTATATCATCTGAGCATACAATCATGTCAAAATACCCATTCATCTTTCCATATTCCAGAATTTCAATGGTTCTAGTTCTGTCTTTACCGGTAAATAAAATCAGCTTATATCCTTCGTTTTTCAATTCGTCTAATACTTCTTTAATACCTTCATGAAACTTTGTCAAACCTACTTTTTGGCGACTCACATTTTTGTAGATATTCTCAAATTCTTTCGGTAATCCCATTTTGCAAATAATATTTTTTAATGAATCACCACTATGCAACAGATACTCTTCAAACAAGGTTTCTTTTGTATATCCAAGTAACTGTTTATGTGCATAATGAAATGCCTGCCGTTGGATATCTACGGAATCAATAATTACACCATCAAAATCAAAAATAATACCCTTTATCATTTATCTCCTTTAATGATGCTTCAAAATATATAACATCATTTTTCCTCTATAACATTATCAAGATTCAAAAACATTTCTAATTGTCTTATATTACTAAATATTAGGCTTACTTTCCAATATTATACATATTTGCTTAAGTCTAGTTTGTTAAGACTATTTCTTTTTAGTTCTGTAGTAAATATAATTTCATGCGGCACATGATATTGATCCAGTTTTGTCTTACAATGAATAATAATCTCTTTTTTAGAATATTGTTCATTTGTATTAATAATAAGTTTTATTTTGGGAGATTCCAACTCCTCCTTAGCTATGACAGCACACTCAACAACACCTGGTAGTTCTGAAATAACGTCTCTAATTAAATTTAAGTCAACCGTTTTCCCACCTATTTTTATAATAGATTTTTTACGTCCCACAATAAATATATATCCCTTATTATTCTGATAAACAATGTCTCCTGTAGGGAAATAACCTTCATCGTCAAAAATAGTATCTTGATGATAATATGTCTCCATAATCTCATCCGATTTAACCCATAATTCTCCCTGGTTCCCAGCTTTAACAAAGTCTCCAAACTCATCTTTAATTTTTATAGATACACCAGGCATCGGTTTCCCTATTGCTCCTATATATTCATTACTTACTCTTGAAATAATTCCACCAGTTTCGGTACTCCCATAATTACACATAAGATTTACTCCAAAGGCACTCTTGAAAGTATCATATAACTCCTGATTCACTGCTCCTGCGCCACATAATGCAACTCTTAAACTATCATATTTTTCGTTTTTCTTATCAGCTAAATTACTTATTACTTTTGCCATAATCGGTACTAATACTACTATAGATACCTTTTCATCAATAATTACTTCTAAAGCCTGCCTTGGCTTAAATTGTGGAATCAGTATCAAAGAAGCTCCTGAAACAATACTAGACATAAGAGCAGCCCCCAATGCAAAAGAATGATATAATGGAGGTAACCCTAATATTTTGTCTTTCTCTGTAATATAAAGAAGTTCTTTAAAACTCCTTCCCTCTGCTGTCAATGCGGCTAATGTTCTATAACAAAGTTTTGGTCTACTAGTAGATCCTGAAGTACAATGCAAAATCCCTGCCTTTTTTTCATCCACTAGTATTCTACACCTATCCACTAAGAAAGTTTTTTCATAATGTATTTTATAAACTTCATTATTTAATACTTTAGGGTTATTTAATGTCTCTTTTAAATTTTCTAACTTTTTGCTTTCTATATGACTGTCCAGAGGAAGCACTATGCTATTTAATGATAGTAAACTTAATAGACCAATTATCCAATCAAGCGGATTCTCGTATAACAGCATTACCTCATCATTTTCAGTAAATCCAAGTTCACATAGTTTATTTCGATTTAAGTTTATGTAATATTGCAAATCTCCATATGTTATTTCTTTTTCTTCAACTTTGAATGCAGTACAATCTTCATTATTTTTTGCATGCTGCATAATATAGTCTAGTAAATGCATCTTAGCCATCCTTTCTATAAATAAAATATTGCATCCATATAATGTGATTAATTCATTCCACCAACATATCAAAAAATGTGTTCATACTTATTTTTTCATCAACAAAATCTTGCAATAATAAAATATTGGGATCTTTATGTTTGTCATAAAAATAAGCTATATTTTTTCTATGCTCTTCTTTAAATCCTGATCTATAATGCGCAATATGATAGTTAACTGCATTATCTAAATATTCAATTGGCTTTTGCAATTTAAACAGGCGATAACCGAGTTCCAAATCCTCACACCCCCACTCTAAGCCAAACTGTTCATCAAATCCATCAATTTTTTGTAGCCATTTTTGGGGTACAGATATATTGCCTCCACTAAATGCAATCCAATCTGCTTTTCCCTTATAGTCTGTTAATAATATATGAATCATTTTTTCATAGAGTGTGCATTTTTTATTTTTTGCAACCTTAGTATCAAAGCGATTAACTATATCAGCTTCTGTAATACACTGTTTCTTTAACGAAATAATTTTTGACTCATTCATTTCTATACCAGAATACAATTCCCCATAGCTAGGATCTTCAAAAAATTTAAGATAACTTAAATTAACGATTTTTCCATGAACTATGCTCATGTTTTGGCTTTGCCTTATAAGATGGTTTTCTATAAAATTAGGGGAAAGTATCAAATCATCATCAACAAAAATAATTATTTCATTTTGAGCTAATTTTAATCCAGCATTTCTTGTTTTCGCACGTCCACTATGATTTTTATTAATTACCCTTACTAAAAAATCTGTTTTTAGCGTTTCCAAATACTCCTTAGTCCCGTCTGTACTTTGATCATTAATGATAATAACTTCAAACTTTTCAAATGAACATGTTTGAGCTTTCAAAGAAGCCAATAACAGTTTTAACCTCGGAAGTTTGTTATATGTGGGAATAATTAAACTCGCATTCATCATTTTTTGTCTCCTAAATTGATGCCAAGAAAACTATCAATATCCATGTGTAACCACTTTTGATCATACATCCAAATAATACTATTCAATGCATTACTCAAATTAAATGTTTCTGGTCCAACTCCCCACTTAACACTAATTTCCAGTAAATCCATAATAAGGTATCCAATATTACTCTTCCATTTTCTTATTTGAGACAAATATTCTAAGAATTCTCTTTGTGTATTTTTTCTATTATCAATTTGCTGTAGATAATTCGTTCTCTTAACTGCAATTATATTAGGTATAATTACATCATATAATTCTGATAGTTGTCTTACATACTCTATAAGTATACTCCATAGCTCCCGCATCTTGGCATCAATTACTTCATATTCTCTTGATGAAACTCGTTTGCAGAAAATTTTAAGCTGCTCTAAATTATTTAAATCTTCTTTTACATCCCATTCATCTGGTATTTCAATCACATGTGCCTGTGCTAGTTCTTCTTCAATACGCGTTCCTGGAAAAACAATTAACTGATTAAATATATTTAAAGGGTTCTTAGTCATATAAAGCTTTGCCTTTTTAATAAATTCTACAGTATCCGCAAATTCGTCTACAGTTGTGTATGGATCTACCATAATCATTGCCGGCTCCACATCAAATCCTAATTTTGTCATAAGATTCACAGTTTCATAATTTCTATCTACAGTAGTTCCTTTATGCCATCTTCTTAATGCTTTATCGGAACCAGATTCCAATCCTAATAATACATCTTTTAACCCTGCCTCTTTCAACATAACCAGCAAATTTTCATCAATTCTTGTGTCTACTCGGATTTCTGCATGAAACTTTATCTTTAAATTTCTTTTTTTAATTTCTTCCGCAATATTATACAGTCTTTCTTTAAATCCTATACCATATCCACAAAAATTCTCGTCAACAAAATAAATATAAGATACATTAAATTCTTTTACTAAATATTCTATTTCATTTACAATACTGATTGCGTCTTTACCACGCCATTTACTATTTTTAACCAATTTGGCATTGGCCGGTGCTGTACAGTATGTGCATTGTCCTTGACATCCTCGACTTGAATAAATAGAAGCCGAATTAATTTGTATGCCCTTCTTTTTCATAATGCCCAAACTATCTCTTGTCGGGAATGGCAATTCTGATAAATTTTCAACAATATTTGCTTCCCCATTTACAACAACTTCATTTCCATGAATATAAGCAATACCTTTAACCATTCTCCAATCATTTCCATCTTTAATACATTGCATAAGTTCTAACCAACTGCATTCACCTTCTCCTCTTAGGACAGAATTCAACCCCGGCAACGCTACTAAAAAAAATTTGTACGCATGCGTAATGAATGGACCTCCAAAAGTAATGTGTCCCTTATATCCGGCCTTTCTTAGCTCCAAAACAATACGACAAGAATTTACAGCATATAAATCATAAAGCAAACTAATTCCAACCACTTTGGGGTTCTCGTTCATAACCAAATCAACAATGGCATTAACACTCATATCTAACGCAGAAGCATCAATTACTATAGATGTATAACCAAACTTTTTTAAGTAAGCAGCAATTGCAGCTATCCCTAAATTTTCTCGAAACTGCTTAACATATAAAAAATTAACTGGATTCCTACTAATAAATTCTTCACTTCTTGTAATCAATTCCTCTCGAAATGTTTTTTTATTACTCATTGATACTTCTCTTGGTGAAATAAGAATACAATCCATATTTTATCCTTTCCATTTTTAAGTACGCATTGTAGATTTGATTTAATATCTATACATTATTTATAAATCCATATTCGTTCAGCTGCACCTTTCTCCGTGATTTTCATTGCATGATTAATAATATCCTGGCATCCTTTTTCCTCCAACTGACTCTTATAAATCCTTAATAAGGCTCTTTTATCTTCTACGTATTCCGAAATATCTAATAATTTTTCTTTGGTTTGATGATTTAAAAATATGCTATTTTCTTTAGCCCTTCTTACCCATCTACTATTGGTTGCATATGGTAATTCTTCATATATAAATATTTTCATATTTTTGTATGAACCTAATGTCTCCAATACCGCATTTCTTACAAGAATATGGTCAATATGTCCACCACACCCCAATGGGACACCTACCCATGTAGGTTGCAATTCTTCTATGATCTCTACCATTCTTTTTTTTATTAAGTTATATATCTCATTATCTTGACTATCTATAGATATCTTATTAATATCATGAAACAAAATATTTTTTAGTCCGTTATATCCTCTAAGAGAAGCTTCTGGTAAATTTTCAAATATTCCTACTGCCCATGTCCTATTTAAGAAATCTATTTCTTCCGCAATTATCCTTCTCTTTGCAGAATCTGTATCTTCTTGTAGTATTGTATAATCTTGTACATTAAACAATTCCCATATATATATTGGCAACCCTCTTAATTTAGAAATTTCGCCTCCTAATGCAAAACATACATCATCAGGATGCGGTGAAATAATTAGTATTTTTTGCGAAAATTCTATTGCTATATCTTTTTCTATGCGCATAATATATCTATATCTTTCAATAACTCTATTCATTACTTTTATGTTGCAAGTTTTTGCCGCCTTAATTATTGTGGTGCATAAAATTTTCCATTCTTTTGCCAGCAATTCAAATTTTTCATAATAACAATTTTTAATTTCCTCTTTAAGATATTGCGCATATAGTTTTCTTGATGTTACTGTGCCTCCTCTCGCAACCAATTGAATATATATTTTTTGTAACTCTTCACTATTTTGCTTTATTTTCTCCTCTGTATTCAGTGAGAGTAAATATTTTTCAAAAGAATTCAATGCATCACATCCGCGTATATAATCATCATTTTTATCAAACATATGATTCGGAATCAAATGTTTTCTAGTATTTATTTCTTCATTTGATAGGGATTTTACGCCATCTTCCAATACCCACAATGCGCTATTTGAATAGCTTGTGTCATTAAAAATTAAAGCTTCTCTAAACTCCTTTAAGGATACAGCTCCTTGATATATGCCTTTTCCCAAACTAGGAATATAATTATCTGCAATATATATTTTATTTTCATATTCATCTAAACCATATACTGTAATATTATGTATATTATTCTGCGCCACTGTTCTGGGATAATATGACAACCATTTCGTTTCCACCTCTACAATACATGGTCTTCCCAAGAACAACTGCTTTTTTATCTCTTGTATATAAGAATCTTTACCTCTTATGATCTTTTTTTTTAAATCTACATCAAAACAAGCACAAGCATATTTAATTTCCTCAAAGTCAAGTATAGGATTTATACAGTCAATCCAAATGCCATTGCACTCTAAATACCTATAGCGAATCTGAATGCCGGTACTCAAACCTAAAATCTGTGATTCACAAACAGGTTTATTATAATATTTCATAATATCTGCCAACGCACCTAAAAAACAGATTTCCGCAACATTTACTTTAAAATTTTTTATCATCATGAACATATATACACTCTCTATAAAATTCTGTTATTTTTCCTCAGTTCATTCATGTATTCCCTCCAGCTAACAGAGCAATCATTGATTTCAACTCCATCAACAAAAAAGCTCTTATCAATTGTTAAAATAAAGCTATAATATTTCAAACTATCAGCTCCAAGATTCGTCATTATTTTTTCAACTTCTTTATTTAGTTCATGCAAAGATTTGCTTAAGCGTTTAAGTTCTGATTTAGCATCATTTTGCCCTATAAGAATTAAAGTAGTATACCATTTGTTTTGAATAGTCAATTTATATAATTCGCTCCGGTAAAATGGTCCAATTTCATCGCCAAATCCTCCCCCAATAATCATCATTTTCCCATTTTGAGATAGATATTTATTAGACTCTTCCACAATAATTCTTATTATGTTAAGTCCATCCTCACCACCATCCGCATAATAGTATATATTATTTGTATTACTTAGCATCGGTAAAAAAGGTGGATTTGACACTATCAAATCAAATGTTTCATCACCTAAAACTTCAAAAAGATTACCTTCTAACACTTCTATTTTATCTTCCAAATTATTCATGATAATATTCTGTCTAGCAGTTGCTACCGCTTTAGGATTAAGGTCAATTGCTTTTACATGCATTCCTCTACTTCCTAATATAAGTGCTTGAACACCGCTTCCAGTACACATGTCAAGTACTTTACCTTCTATTTGATATGGCAAAATATTAGATAAAAAAATTGAATCCTCCCCAAACCAAACATATTCATTATCTATTCTATTTTCTATTGCATCAATAATTATATATAGTCCCATGTATGGTATAATTCTATGATGATTAAATATGTATCCCTCACCTTCTATTATTATCAAGTGCTCTGCAAGCAAATCATAAATTAACAAATCATCTTTCACCGTTTCCCTTATATTTACTATAGATTCCCCCAAATAGAACAATTTTATTACTTCCTTTTTATCAATAGGGAGTTTACCCAATCTAAAATGCTCCACTTTTTTCCATGGTTTTGAATAGAAATCATTACCAGCAATTGCTTTGATCAGAATTGTATAGTTAATATTATCCAAATACTGTTTTAATTTTTTTAAAACTTTCATTTCTTTATTCTTTCTATTTCTTTTTTATGTTTCATTAGTCTGTGTATAGTTCTCGGTCCAGAATATAACGGAATATGTCCCATTTCATCATCAGAAATATACCCCTCAAAATACAGATTTAAAATATCGAGCGATGTATAACATTGTTTGCAAAATGGAACTCTTGGCTTCGGCTGTAAGAAAAGTTTTTTCATTTTATCTTCTTGCATTTTTTTGTTGACAATCTCTATATCTTCATCGTTAACATTTCCGATTAAACTACTCCATGAATTTGGACATGCAGTAATATTTCCATTTTCAAAAGATTGGATTGCAATTTCGGGTATATGGCAGCGTAATTTTCTCCTATTTCCTTCCATTATAAAAATACAATATTTTATATACGCTTCATGGGCTAAAATGTTTTTATATTGATTATAATCTTCAAATATTTGTTTGAATTTTTCTACATCTATTTTACTTGGCAAAAAAGTTGACATACTGTTTCCCCTTACAGGAAACGGATAAACTGTAACTTTATTTTCATACCTTAACAAATATTCCAGAAACGTTCTAAATTCCGCAACATTTGCATTTGTAAGTACACTACCTATCTCAACATGAAAACCAAGTTCTACCGCCATATTTAAGTTATCCAATAAACGCTGCTGAACTTTCTTACTTTTCACACGGTATCCATTTAAATTTAGGTCATGTCCATCTAATGACATATGTATATGACATTGAGATATTTTTTTTAACGATTCTAAAATATTTTCTTGTAAATAATATCCATTTGTAATAACCTGTATTGCCTCATAATTTGTTCTTTCAATGAGGAACTCTTCTATATTCTTTATCGCGAACAGTTCTCCACCACTAATCCTTAAAATTGTCGCATCTACCAAACTATCTATTTTATTAATAATATCGCATAAATTTTTTCCAAACGTATTATTTACTGTATAAAGCAGCAGTTCTTTTTCTCTCTTTTGCATCCAGCTAGGAGCTTCATTTGAAAGGCAATAATCGCATGAAAAATTACATTTTTCTGGTTTTACGACAAAATCATTTATAATAATCTCTTTTTTCACTAAATATTCCTGCTTTCCAATAATCCAATAATTTGTTGTAAATCCTTATTTATTTTTTTAAGTTGAACCATTTCCTCTGTGGAATTATTATAAAATGCTTCAACTGTAGCATATCCTTTATAACCAATTTTTTGTAAGGCTTTCATCGTTAAACTCCAATTAACGTCACCATCTTCCAGACTAGTAAATTCTAAAAATCTGCCTCTTCTTCTCCGTACATTATCTATATGAATCTTATAAATTCTTTCTTGCATAATTTCAACCCAATGCTGTGGATATCCTAATAAAAGTGTGTTTCCAATATCTAAACATATTCCAACATAAGGATTTTCAAGGTTCACAACAAACTGATTAAACTCTAATGGACTTTGTAAGAGCCCTTGCCATACATTCTCCAGACATAATTGCACTCTCATCTTTTTCGCTACTTCACCCAATTTTTGGATACTTTCAAAAGCTCTATCGTATGCCGTTTTATAACTTACTTCAGCCGTTACCATTCCCGGCGATATAGATATAGTAGGCATTTCCAGTAGTGCTGCTATCTCTAGCATTCTTTCCACAATTCTGTATGCGTATCTTCGTTCATCAATACTATTTGCCGTCAAGCTAAAATTGTTTAATAATAGCGTTGATAAACTACTTAACGAAATATTAACATTCTGAGCTTTTTTCTTAAAAACATTTAGTTCATTAAAACTTGTTTCGAAACTTATTGCCCCTTTTTCATAAAAGCTTAATTCAAGTGCTTCAAATCCTGCCTCCTTTGTTTTTCTCATTACTTCTTTTAAATCCAAATTCCCCGTTGTACCATTCTTAAATGCCCAAATTGTTATTCCTTTTTTCAATTTTTTCTCCTTAGCTCATCAATATTATCCACGACCTTATATATTGCCTCAACCAGTTCCGATATATCCTTATCATTTCCTAATAAATAATTTTGCGGAATCCAAATTGCTTGCTTACATGTTAGTTCTGCTATTGGACATCTTTCTTCATAAATACTATAATCATTTTTTTTGTCATTTTTAAATAATTCATTTTTATAAATGGGATATTTGTAGCCATCCAAAAGTGGTACTCCTTCAGCTGCTAGAGCACGCAAAAATCTATTTTTCGAAATACCCTTAAAATAATCTTGATCATAACGCAATGTTACTAAATGATAAATCCTTTTAGTAACTCTTTGGTCTGTTTTTACCGTCTCAATTCCCTCAACTACATTTAAAGCTTTTATAATCTCTTCTGCATTTTTACTTCTTATTTTTTCAAATTTATCCATTTTGTTTAATTGACAATACGCTAAAGCTGCTTGAAATTCTGTGATTTTATAATTCCACCCTAATAAATCATGTTCATACCATTGTCCACCATATTTGCGTCCAGACATATGATATGAATATGCTTTTTTGTAATAGTCTTCATTATTTGTAACAATAATGCCCCCCTCTCCACATGTTACATTTTTAGATTCTTGAAAACTAAAGCACCCCATATCTCCTATGGTGCCAACAGCATTTCCATTCCATTGTGCCCCTATAGCATGAGCGCAATCTTCAATTATCTTAATGTTATATTTTCTAGCTATTACACAAATTTTGTCCATATCTGCAGCTTGTCCGCCAAAGTGGACAACAACAATTGCTCTTGTTTTAGATGTTATACAAGACACAACTTTTTCCGGATCTATATTCCATGTATCTTTTTTAATATCTGCAAATACCGGTATTGCACCTGCTTGCAAAATGCACGTCGCACTTGCAACAAAAGAGTACGGCGTTACAATTACCTCATCGCCCGGCTCAATACCAATACTTTTTATAGAAACATCTAATGCTGCAGTACAATTAGCTAATGCTAAAGCATATTTAGCATTATGTAATGCTCCCATCCTTTTTTCAAAGCGTTCAATATACTCTCCATTTTTATAATTTTGGGGTCCTTTTGACCACTTTCCACTATGTAGAACATCTATTAGTGTAGATTCATCCTCTTTGTCCCAAATTGGATAACTTGGAAAGGGAGTTCGTTTAACTCTAGACCCACCTGTTATCGCTAAATGTCCCATGTTTTTATTCCCTCTTATTATGTTTATGATTTTAGGCGTTTACGAAACGCCACAAGCCGCATAATTACAGCATTTTTCTTTTCAAATAACTCCTCCCCTGATATGGTATAATAAAGTTACCAAAAACCATTAACCCTCACTCAAGAAACGAGTTATTCTGATACCTTTGATACCATATAAACAACTTTCTTTGACAAATATTTTTCAAAATTGTCAGAATAATTTTGGAAATGACAAATCTACTTTTCTTTCTCTATTAGAACTGCATATCAGCATGAATGGAATTATCACTTTGTCTTTTTGAAATCACTTCTATGCCTCAACAGGCATAACCTGTAAATACACTTTACAAGCCTTTTTGTTAGCCTTAATTACCCAGCTTATTTTTTCAATTACTACTTACGAACTTTTGCTGGTTTTTCTTAATTATTCAAAATCACTTCAAGAATCCTATCGGTTTACAAAGAATTTTGATGCTTCCAAGACCATCCGCTTGTATTTAATAACCTTGTTGAGTCCATAGAATCCATCTGTCAGACAATTGGCTCCGAAAAAAATGGCATTGCAATTTTCATTTGTCTGGTATTGAAGCTTTTATTACTGAAACCAATCAGAAATATGCCAATCGTATTACCCAGCAGTTCAAAACTTATGCCAAAACTAAAGGTTTTACCAAATCTTATGCCCTATACAAAGTTGCTTACAGTCACATTCCCCTACAAATGATAAAATTAAACAGCTTTTTATTAACGGATATTTTTGTTATGCCTATAAAATTCAGTATTATCACAAATAAACTTGGTATTATCCGCCATCTTGCTTTTTATTATAAAGATTTCTTTGGGAAGGATCGTTACTTCTCAAGATCTTCTATTCCTCTTAATTCAAGGTCTAGGCTTAAAAATTCTCACTATACTTTGAACGCGATGGCATATAGAAATCACCACTAACTACATATAATCAATTTTTACTAAAGCAAAGCCACTCTCATTACATTTTTATTACACCATTCAGTTAATCAAAAACAACTAATCACGGACTTCGCTTTTATTGTTTTGAAATACATATGCTTTTTATAATCTCTAATCAATTCATTAACTATAAATCTACCAAATTTCTTCAATATAAATTATTGTAGCCTGTTACTCTGATTTACAATACAAGTCGGATCGCTCATCATAATAGTATTATAATATTTGTAAGCCGAAGCTGGGCAACCTCCCTTGCAGCTTCTCCAATACTTGCACGATGCGCATGGTTCCTTTTGCCGCAAATTCTTCTTACGCTCATTTAGCAGAGCTATCATCTTATGCCAATTTTTTCTTACATTATTATAATCATCCGTTATCTTTCCAACATAAGCATTTTGAATTTCAATCATTGCTGTGCATCCCGTGATTGTACCGTTTCCTGTCATTACAATACTTTTGCCAAAAGCGGGACAGCCATTTATTGGGTCAAACTGACTCTCTAAATGAATGTAAGGATTTTTTATTATATCTTTTCTTTCTTGATGCACTTCATTCATCACATAGCCTGGTAAAACAAGCGTAATATAAAATTGGTCTGTATAACCTTCTTCTAATTTGTTTTTCATCCAATTATTTATATTTATATATATTTCTTTAAATGTATTAATATCCAAGTTTTCTTGAAGTAATCTTCCTTTGTCAGCCACATCCAAAAGTCTTAATAAATTAATATTATGCAACCCTAAATTTAAAGCTAAATTAAGAATTCCAGCAATTTCTGAAAAATTGCTTGTCATAATCACTGTATTAATTCCAAGTTTATCTACACTTGTTTTTGTCAATAATTTAATTCCATGTATCGCATTTTTAAATGCATTCGAACTTCCTCTTATTAAATTATGTGTTTTCTCAATATGTGAATCTATTGAAATATAAATCATGTCAATCAGCTGGATATGTACCATCAAATCATCATAACATTTACTTATTAAGGTTCCATTTGTCACCAAATAAATCGTTGTGTCATCATACGATTTAATTTCTTTAATTATTTCAAACAAATCCGATCTCAGTAATGGTTCTCCCCCACTTATATCAAAAACCCTAACTCCATGATTATAAAGTTTCTTTATAATCTCTTTATATGTTTCTAAAGTTAAGTCTTCTAATTTTGCTCTATTCGGATCGCAATAAGCCCCTGAATAGCACATTTTACAATTCAGATTGCACCGCATTGTCGGGTATATAAACACCTTTTCAGGGATATTTATTCTGTCATTTCTCATCCAATAGCCTCTTTCGTTTAATATATAATTACAAATCCAATCTACTCCAATAGTTTTATATGTCTATTACTTTACAATAGCTTTTTATTTTGAAAGAATAAATGAACCAATCGCTAAATTATCAATATTAGTTTTTAAAAAACATTCTATTGCATCTTTAGGTGTTTCAACAATCGGTTCGCCTTTTACATTAAATGAAGTGTTTAGGATTACACTTTCACCTGTAATCTCTTTAAATTCATGGATTAAATCATAATAAATCCCATTGCATTCTTTTGTCACACTTTGCAATCTTGCTGTACCATCAATATGTGTAACCGCAGGTATTACTTGTTGCTTATCCTTTTTTACATTTGCAACGATCAACATATACGGTGTATATTGTTCAATTTCAAAATACTTTGTCTGATCTTCATATAAAACTGACGGTGCAAACGGTCTGAAACTTTCTCTAAATTTAACCCTTGAGTTCAAGTAGTCTTTCATATCTGGAATACATGGATTCACAAGGATGCTTCTATGTCCTAGTGCTCTTGGTCCATATTCACTTCCTCCTTGAAACCAACCAACTATCTTTCCTTCTGCAATGAGTTTTGCTGTATGTTTAGCAATGTCTAAACTTTTTTCATATTTTAATTTGGGATAATTTTTTATTACTTCGAGAATCTCTTCATCGCTGTATTCTCGTCCCAAATAAGCATTTTTCAGTATTAAGCCATCTGTAATATTTCTTTCATATTTTAATATATTATAATATCCCCACAGTGCAGCTCCCAACGCGGTTCCATTGTCACCACTTGCTGGCGGAATAAAAATTTCATCAAAGTTTGTTTCTTTTAGAATTCGTCCATTGGCCACACTATTTAACCCTACACCACCAGCAATACACAATTTCTTATATTTTGTTTTTTCATATAAGTATTTTGCAGCATGAATTAATGCATCCTCAAGTACCCTCTGCCCAGCATATGCAATACATGCCCTCCGTTTCATATTCTCCTCTTCACTAACAGGCTCATTAATAATACCCTCAAGATAATCCTGTAATTTATTAGAGTATAAATCAATCTCAATTTTCCCTTCATCTAATAATTGCACATATTCTTTTATACTTGCGTAATAACGTTCATCTCCATATGGCGCAAGTCCCATAGTTTTTCCATCTTCTGTAAAATAAAATGATTCATTTTTGATAAAGGTAAATCCACAGTAATATGAAATTATTTTGTAAAAATACCCCAACGAATTTTCAGGATCACCTTTTTGATAGCTTCCCCCATAGATATCCCTTGCTTTATTATATTTTTCACCAATTATTTTATCTAAAATCTTAATTTGATTTCCCTTGCCATAAGCATACGTAAGACATTCAACACCTTGTTTTCCATTCCATTCAATTAGAGAACCTGCATTATCAACAACAAGTATTGCTGCCTCTTCAAATGGTGACGTATAGAATGCACTACTTGCATGTAATAAATGATGATTAACCTTATGATAGTTTGCTCGAACACCGTAGTAAGCTGTTTTCGGCAAAATGTCATCAATTACAACTATATCAATATCTTTCAATTTTAGGTCCTGTGTCTGCAACACATATTTTCTTGCACTACCAAATAATAGATTTGAATTAAAGCCATATTTCTTTCGAGTTACTCTTTCTTCTTCTATTGCGCAAACAATTTTATCGTCATTTAATAATGCGGCTGCAACATCGTGATCTGAACCACCTAATCCTAATATGTACATTTTTTCTTATCCTTTCCTGATAATTCTTCTGCATTCACACCTCAAATTTGGCAGACAGAGAACCACTTGTTCAGACTAGCGTAAACTGCTTATAAGAGTTTACTTACGTAACATACTTTGTCTACTCCCTAGACCTCTTGCATTGAGCCATCATGTTCAGCATCTATGTTTAGATATTGATGTGATAACAATCATGCTCAATGTGGTCAATGATTGCATTTACCAGTTAATTGGCAACACCTCTTAATTGTTCATACTATTCTTCGAACATATACTGAGAGTTGCAGATTCTATACGGTCTGTTAATAGATATATTCGCCATCTATCTATTAACAGACCGTATAGAATCTAAAAGGAAATTCCCTTTACTTTTGGATCATTTGTCTGGTTGCAAAATTTATCTGCCACCACATTAAGGCACATTTCAATTAATTATTAATAGTAGCGCACTGCTTTTTCATCTACTCTTCAGACAACTTACCGCTAATATAATTACTTATGTGTTCACTAGAACTAAACAACTCAGCATTTAAATCTTCATCAGGAATTTCTATATCAAAATCATTTTCAATCTCAATAAGCAATTCTAACGCATCAATAGAGTTGATACCTAATGCGTCAAGATCGATTTCTTGCGTATCCCCATCCATTTCGAAATGTTCTTTTATAATTTTCTCTACACGTAACTTTATTTCTTCTGTATTCATAACTTCTTCCTTTCCAACTTTTTCTATTAATATTTACAAAGTATAAAAACATATCTATTGAAAAACATCAAATTACTTCAAGGGTATTTTACAACTTGTAAAGAATTTATTTATTGACTAAATTTTGAATTTTTATTAAAAGATCACTGTAAGTCAAATATTTTTCAGGATTTAAATCCTCATCTTCAAATTGAATTTCAAATATTTCCTCACACATACAGATTATTTCAACCATTTGTATCGAATCAACCATTCCGTTTCCAAATTGAGTATTTTTTGTTAAAACAATATTTTCCCCTAATGTTCCTTTTACAATTTGCTCTAAAATTGTATTGATTTCCTCAATACTCTTATGATTAGCCCTTAGCATTTCCTTTTGTTCTAGCCTTCCTTGCATATATAAACCGCTGAACCCTTTCTAAAGCAGCATCTTTACATTAGTTTTTTTCACATTTTGTTTCGTTCATTTTAATATAATCACATATTGCCCATAGCCCCATATGATATACAATTCCTTTAAAGCCATTAATATGACCTATTGCCTTTTCTGCAAATATTGTTTCTGCATGCCATCCTCCTCTTGAAAAAATATTTGACAAATGTACTTCAACAAACGGAATATTTTTTGCACTGATTGCGTCCAAAATTGCATATCCTGTTTTGGTGAATGCAGCTGGGTTTAACACAATGCCATCTATTGTATTTAATTTCTGTTGCAAATAATCCACTATTTTCCCTTCATAATTTGACTGAAAAAAAACAATTTCTACATTTAATTCTTCCGCTACTGTTCTTAATTTTTTTTCAATATTGTCCCATGTCTCAATACCATAAATATCACTTTCTCTATTTCCTAAAATATTAATATTGGGGCCATTTATTACTGCAATAACATTTTTCTCATTTTTCATTTTTATATCCTTCTAATTAAATTAACTTAGTCTATGTACAAAAATCTTTATTCTACCATAACAACTCAATATTCCAGCAATTTTTAGGAGTTAAGTTCCTCAGTTTTACTACTAAAATTTGAAATATAATCTCAAATTCAATTGACAACATTCTCATTTTGGACATATTGGTTAATAATTTCGATTATACCCAAAACACCATTAACTCCATTTAATTTGGATTCTGTAACCTTTACTATTCGTTTATGCTCTAATGCGCACTTTATCCCCATTCGAATTGGATTAGTGATAATTTCGCCAGCTTCAATCACCCCACCCCCTAGGACAATAAACGAAATATCAAATAACATAATAAAATTTGCAATGTTTTCTCCAATCAGATTGCCGGCTTTTTCGAAAACTTTTTTTGCCACGGCATCTCCACGTTTCCCTCTATCCACGACATCCTTGATAGTAATTGATGTATTGCTGTTACATTGTTTTATGTAAGTTTCAAGTATAGCTGGTCCGGAAGCAATAGCCTGTAAACATCCATTTGCTCCACATGTACACCTAATATCTTTATGTGTTACTTTAATATGTCCCAATTCACCCGCCCAACCATGTTCTCCTATAAACAAATTATCATTTAATACGATACCACATCCAATTCCTGTACTTATTGTCACATATGCAAAATTTTTATAGCCTCGTGCTACACCTAAACATTGCTCTCCTTTCGCTGCGGCATTCACGTCATCTTCTAATACAATAGGCACTTTAAAATACTCTTCGAGATAATCTTTTAATTGGAATCCATTCCATTTCTGATTGTTGGGCCACACAGTGATTTGCCCAGTATCACGCACAAATAAAGCAGCAAGTGCAATACCAATACCAGCTAATTTCATATCAGTATATTCGCTCATTGCGCAAATGTCTGAAATCAAACCACATAAATTTATTTGAATTTCTTCTATAACATCCTTTTTATACTCAAATCTAACTTTTTTTATTTGTGAATATTTATTCTTCTCCAAGTCATACGCTACTGCTCTTACATGAGTTCCACCTATGTCTATCCCAATCGTATAATAATTCATATTTGTCACCTATAAATTTGTCTTTATTTATTTTCCACTTTATATAGCTTTTCAATTATTGAGACTGTTTTTAATGCATCTTCACCATTTATATATACAGCTTCATTATTTAATATAGATTGAATAAAAGAACTGTTCATCTTTCGAAATACATCATATCTATTATCATCAAATTGTTTTTTAAAGCTATAATCTCCAATGGTTACTTTCAGCGTATTATCAGCATATAAGCGATCATTACTAAAGCCAAATAATGTTTGTAATTGGATTTCCCCCTTATTCCCTTTTATTTTAAAAAATGTACTATCCCCCTCTGCTTTAGCGCACCAACTTACATTTACATTAAGTACTGTGTCATTTATATATTCAATTTTTGCTATTGCTGTATCCTCTACATTTATATCTATCTCTGGCTTATAATTCATCTGAAACCATTTAGCAACCACTTCTTTTCGTTTTGCATCTAACAAAGAGGTATTAAGCTCATAATTAAGCGAATCCATATCCCCCAATAACATTAAACAAATATCTATTACATGCGTTCCAATATCTATCAATGCTCCACCGCCTGAAAGTGCTTTATTCGTAAACCATGTTCCGGGTCTTGGCACTCCATTCTTTCTAATCCAACCTGCATCAATGGATTTAATTTTGCCTATTTGTCCGGATTGAACAATTTTTAATACTTCCTGAATATCATCACGCCATCTATTTACAAAGCCAGGCATATATATTAAATTATTTTTCTTACTCGCATTAATAATCTGCAATACTTCTCTTGCACTAAATGCAACTGGTTTTTCACATAAGACATGCAATCCCGACTCCAATGCCTTCAGCGAATAATCAAAATGGGTAAAGTTGGGAGTCGCTATAATTACAGCATCTATTCCTATTTTTATAAAATCTGCCCAGTTATTCACTGCATTTTTTATCATAAATTTATTACATATACTTTTAGCTCTTTCTCTATCAGTATCCATTACTGCTACAACTTCTGCTTCGTCTATATTAGATAAGGTAGGAAGATACGCATTCTCTACAATCCATCCGCCTCCTATAATACCAATTCTTATCCTACTTATATTCATCTTATATTTTCCCTTCCACGCCTCTTCAATCACATATGTATATAATCTATAATCAATATATCTCTTTTTGGATTTTTAAAATCGCGCCTCGGATATCCTCCAAATCCGATTCATCTCCTTCAAGTACACAATGCGGCATACAGATCACCTCATTTGCTATTTTTCTAGCAAATGATAAATCAGCATTGCATTTATAGTTATCTATACGCCTATCAAAGTTTTGTTCTCTAAATAACTTTGTATCCGATACAACCGGAAATGCTATATTTGCTGGAATTCCTTCTGCTCTTAATACTTCTACAAACTCATTTCTTGTCATTCCATTAAATTTCGACGAATCGAAATAGAACATGTACATATAATGTGTAAATATTGTTGTTCCTTTACTTCTTTTTTGCGGAATCACACCATCAATATCCGACAATAATCTATCTAAATAAACTGCATTTTTTTCACGAAGTTTATTCATATCGTCAACCCGTTCCATCTGTGCAAGAAGAATAGCAGCATGAAATTCACTCATTCTCGAAGTACTTCCCAAAACATTATGATTATATCCAGAATCATTCAAGGGTCTACCTACTCCGTGTCTTAAATATGCATTTTCATAAATTACATTGTCATTAGTTACAATGGCCCCACCTTCACCACATGTCATCAATTTACCATTTTGAAAACTAAAAATCCCCACATTTCCTATAGACCCCAACCGCCTACCTTTGTATTCTCCTCCATGACCGTGTGCTGAATCTTCTATCACTTTTATTCCGTACTTGTTTGCAATCTCGCAAATTCTTTCCATATCACAAGCATTTCCTGCCATATGCACAGCTATAACCGCTTTTGTCTTCGCTGTGATTGCCGCTTCAAAAGCATCAGGACTAATGCAAAAAGTCTCTTCATCAACATCCACAAGAACAGGTGTTGCATTACTACACACCACTGCAGACCCGGTTGAGATATATGTAAAAGCAGGTAAAACAACCTCATCTCCTTTACCAATTCCTAAAGATGCAAGGCTCAACTCAATAGCATGTGTTCCACTTGTCACTCCTAAACAATATTCTGTATTTTGAAACTTTGAAAAATATTTTTCAAACTTTTTAACCTTTTCACCTGTTACCCTCCACCAATTACCGCTTTCTAATACTTCGTTAATTAATGTAGCCTCACGTTCATCACTCTTTGGCCACTTGGGAAAAGGCTTTCTTCTATAAGCTTTACCACCATTAATTGCTAACATGCTTTTACACCTCCTATTATATAAGCGATCTTAGGAACTCCAAACTCCTCGATTTTCTCATTTTTCCCACCATTATTTTTATATAAATTCATAAAACTATTGACCAATTTTCTATAAAATGTAGTTCGTCGTTCCCTTCGTTAAAAATATATTTTATCCGAGAGGCCGCTCATACTAAAATACTAGTTGGTCTTGCAAAATATCAGCATTTCATCTTTAATGCTGTCTGTTGCCTAAAGACGTCACAGTTTAATAAATTCATTTTATTAAAATTCGCTTGACATCATATCGCAATTTATATTTTTCAATGCTTGCTTTCTTGAAGGGATTCAGAATTTTGCCTTTCACTAAACTATCTGTCACTGCATCCATCACATTTCTGCTACAACTTTTCTCCTTAAGCACAACTCACAACCTAATACTAGGTCATGCATAAATCGACATTTCTTGTCTCCGAATTTTCGCTACTGCTTTACATTATATGATTAAATTTTTTAATGCATTCAGCAATATTTTTAATTAAATCTTTATCACCTAACAGAATATTATGATTTAGACACACTACATTGTCACTTATATATTCAGAATTTTTACAATGTATATTTCCATTACTATCTTTTGTTCCAACTAAGCGCCATGCATTTCCGTTGAGTTTCTTAAAAACTGGTAATCTATGAATAGATTCATATGATTTATTCGCCGGTATTCCTATGTTCCTTAAATATGCTAAAAACTCATTTCTCGAAATCCCATTAAATTGTGACTTATCATAATAAAACATTATCATGTAATGCGGATTGCATGTCACATCATTTTCTATTTTTTGTAATGTTATTCCATTTATATCACCAAATAGTTCTTCTAAATACGCATAATTTTCCTCCCTTTTCTTAATTTGCTCATTTAATCTTCCAAGCTGAATACGCAAAATAGCCCCTTGCACTTCCGACATACGAGCATTGGTTCCAATAAGAACGTGCTGATAATCAGTATCTCCCTCAGCTCTACCACAATTGGAAAATAAAAACGCATCTCTTAAGAACTCCTCATTATTACTAAGTACTATGCCGCCTTCACCTGCTGTCATTAGTTTTGCATTTTGAAAACTAAATGTGCTACAAGTTCCTAAAGAACCAATTTTTCTTCCTCTCCATGTTGCACCATGCGCATGCGAAGCATCTTCTATTACATGCAATGAATACTTCTCTGCAATACGATTAATTCTTTCCATATCGCAAATATTTCCCGCAATATGCACTGGAATAATTGCTTTGGTTTTATTCGTAATTGCAGATTCAACTTGAAGATGATCTATACAGAATGTATCATGCTCAACATCAACCACAACTGGTATCGCCCCCACTGCCAAAACCGCAGATGCTGTCGAATAAAATGTAAAGGCTGGTACAATTACCTCATCACCTTTCCCTATGTTCAATGCCTTTAATGCAATTTCAATTGCTACTGTCCCGTTAGAAACACTAACCCCTCCTAAGCAATCATGAAACTTTGCAAACTCATTCTCAAAATGTTTTACTTCGGTACCTGCGTTTCTCCACCAATTTGCAGACTGCAAGACTTTTTTAACAGCCATTTCTTCTCCTTTTTCTGCATATGGCCATTTAGGAATATTCATACTTTTATCTTTCCTCTCTTTTAAGTAAATGTTTATAAAAACTAATATTCTTTTTCTCTCATATTTGTGCATAAATAGGTTTAAAGTATTTATGATATAAATGCTATATATGCTAGTCAATACTTACTCTAAATAATAAGTTATCAAAAATTTTTTTTCTAAAAAACCCGACAAAGTACATATGTCAATTACTTTTCGTTCATATCAAATATTAATTCTATAATGTTATAGTGATTATGTTTTAGATATGATAAAGCTTCCTTTCAACAGAGACTTTAGTTCATCCAGTGTCATCAATACTATTTGTATCTTCTAAAATGACTGGCTCGAATCGTTCTTTACACTAATAATGAAAAGGACATAATAACTGTCTTATTGCCAAGACTCTTGAACAACACCTCGGTGTATTCTTAGTTGGAAGTGACTCCACTGAAAATGGGATTCAGGCAGCTATCAATGATAATGTCCGCCCCTTCTTTTCCGTAATTTTTATTAAATCGTACAAAGATCAATGGTACGATATTTTCTCTTCTAACACAGGATGCCATGAACCTCTCCTCCGTACTCTCAATCTTTGGTATGGATTCAACATCACCCCTCAAAAAAAAATTTGGTTATCCATTTTCTCTCCATTCTCATCTGCTACCACAAGTGTTTTCCTGTATATCTGCTACAAAATCAGAGAGCTAATAAAATATTTGTTATTATTCTCTTCCGACATCACTAAAAATACCTCCGTATTCTGCTTACAAAGTATTTCTGCATCGATAGCGGTATCAAAGCATAGTGAGAACAGACTGCTTAATTTTTCTTTAACACCTTTCAAAAATATAGTATCCTGTAAATCCTCTGCTTTATTGTTCCTAAAACGCTGCAATAGATGTCATAATTCCCACGCTTCTTTGTTAATCAGCACAAGAAAAAATTTTGATTGCCAAATACTGTCTGGATTATGATAAAATGCAGACAACTTTAAGAACCTATGGACATTTATATCCAAATAGTAACAAAGAAGCTAATCGGAAAACTGACATATATACTTGCCACGCACAGCGCTATGAATTACACCAGTAACGGATTTACTTCTGAGTTTCACAGCCAGCTAAAATAATGCAATTTACAGAGCCGCAACCCCGGAGTCCTAGTAGAATAGTGGTTTTTCGGAGTAACCGAGACTATTCAAACTCATTAGCAAGTACTTTTTATACCGCTAGTTCTTATTAGTTATATTAATATTAGCCTTTTACTATCTGTAATATAATAAATTATTTTCTTCCCTGCATAGGTCATTGTGAACCATACCATAGTTCGGCTGATTCGCGCAGTATCCCCTTGGTGCTTATTTCAGGATTTCATAGAGCAGGCTGCTTCTGCCTCCGTTTTCCCGCCAGCGTTGTTTCTTGCGCAGAAAACCTTCTCTCTCCAAATCAATGATGGCCCGTTTGACTGTGCTGACCGACAGATGCAGTTCTCTGGCAATGGTACCGATTGCCGGATAGCAAGTTCTGTCTTTATTGGCACGGCTCTCCAGATACAGATACACCGCAATGGCTCTATGGGGCAGATTCGTTTTATAAATTTCTCTTTTGCTCACCTCTCCTCCTAATCTTCTGTGCGTAATGTCTGCCGTCGTCTTTTTGCAGGAGAGGGATCCTGGTTCAGTTGCATGCCTCCACTGCTGACTGCGGAATTGTTTTCTACATTTTCTCCACTTTCCATGCAACACATATATCTGCGGATAATCTCCTCTTCTATTTCTCGCTTGTCTGCATAAGCTACTTTTCGTGCCGCCTTTTCCTCGACTTCATACGGTTCTTCAAAGGTGATGCCCCATTTCAGAAAAAGCTTCAGTTTCGTGCGCATTGGGTGGGCTCCTGTCTTGGCTACGATAAAGTTTCCTTTTGGCAGAGACTTTAATTCATCCGCAGTCATCACAGATCTCTGCATCATCTGTAAGGACTGGCTCGGATCATTTTTCCCTCTGTTGACAGATCCGGACAGTACTGTCCTGTTTCCGAGATTTTTAGATAATACTTCCGCAGACTCTGAATTCGGTGCGAATCCGCCGAAGATCGTATCCTGGCAGTTATCGACGATGATCTCCGCTCCTTCTTTTCCATAGTTTTTCTGTAGCTGCGCAAAGGACTGGATCATGGCAACGATACTCACTCTTCGGGAACGGATTGCAGAAAACATCATCTCGGCACTCTCAATTTTCGGTATGGTTCCTACCTCATCCCAGAAAAACATCACACGGTTGTCCAACTTACCGCCATTCTCATCTGCCACCACAAGGATCTCCCGATAAAGCTGTTGTAAAATCAGGGAAATGATAAAGTATTTCGTATTATCTTCCTCCGGCATCACCAGAAATATCGCTGTCTTCTGCTTACAGAACATCTCTGCATCTATCGCCGTATCAAAGCACAGAATCTGTTCCAGTTCGGAATCTAAGAAAGCATTCAGTTTGGACAACGCCGTGGAGAGAACCGATTGCATGGACTGTTCTGCGGTATTAAGTGCCGCCCCTGCAAACCACTTTGCTTTGTGAGTATCCGGAAGCTTTGCCATTAACAGTTGGAATTGGTTCTTCCCCTTCACTTTAGAGGGAGCCAATAGATCCTGTATCAGTTTAAACACGCTGATAATGTGTCTTTTCCCCTCTGGGCAGAATTCTGCTATGAGTAGGATGGCCGCCGTCAGTATTCCCTCCGCCGCATCATAGAAGAAAGCGTTCTGTCCATAGCTGGAACTGTCCGCACCCTGGGATGAAATAATGGTCTTCGCAGTGATCTTCGCATATTTTTCGGCTTTTGCTTTGGCGCTCAGATTCGTCGGATCCGCCAGATATACATCCATGTATTTATTTACAAGATGCAACATATTATCACCATCGCTTCTGGTCGGATTGCGGAGATCGATGACCGCCGTTTGATACCCGTAGTATTTTTGAGCAATTCCCGCATAATTACGATACAGGTCGCCTTTCGTGTCCGTTGTCAGAAAACTCATTTCACTGGCACAGGCATATTCAATGTTCGGGTATAGAAAATGCGCTGTCTTTCCGACACCGGCCGCTCCGATCATCAGGCAATGTACGTCTCCAGTATCCACCAATGCATAAAGTTTTCCCGCTTTTTCCACACTTCCCAGTATCATTCCCTGTGCCGTCGGCAAATGTTCTCCCTTCCGCCAGCGTTCCGGTTCATAAAGGATGCTCTCATAGGTTTCCGCGATTTCTTTTTGGGTAGCAAATCGTGCCGTACCATACTGTCCATCGCCTACTGTCCTGCTCTTGATTCCATTTAAGGTGTAATAGTGCGATAACAATGACAGTCCGCCGATCATAATGAACATTGCACTTCCAGCTATCAGCAGTATCACGACTGGCTGCATAATGTCATGCCTCCTTCCGGTTCTTTCCTTGACTCCTGGGTATCTTCCTTCACCGATTTTAACTGAGGTTCCTTATACTCAACAGCAACAAAAATATGAGCCCGGATGCATTCCATCGCAAAGCTCATACATTTTTTCACAAAAAGCTCTTTATTCTCTTTTTGTTGTAAATCTTTGGTTACAAATACTTCCAGAGTCTCTTCATATGCCGTCTGCATCTGTCGGATCCGGGTATTGAAGTTTCCTTTATCCTTATGTGGCCGGTAACGTTTCAGCAGATTCTCCAGAATCTGATTTGCACCGGTTTCTACCCCAAGGGCGACTCCTTCCTTCTCCATGCAGCGAACAAGAACACCGGTAAGTAACATTCCCGGCCCGTCAAAAGCATCCGTCACCTGTTCTTTGCTTCTGCCTTTCTTTAATTCTTCATAGATTTCCTGATAATACCGGCAGATATATGTTTTGTCCGCATACTTGGTTCCTATGGTTTCCGTCACTTTTTTCAACACTTCGATCCACGTCTGACACTCTTGCATCTTGGGATGTTCCTGCGCTGGAATTGCTTCTTCTCCACACCGGTTCTTCAGATCTTCGTTCCAGTCTTTATAGGTCGACTGCAAACGCTTAATGTTTTTGTATCCGTTCCGCTTCAGAATCTCTGCCAGTCTGCCACAGGCTTCAATTCCCGCGGCATCATGATCCAGACAGAGAATGACCGTATCCAGTTTGGAATTATCTTTTAATACCTGCAGCATAGCATGCTCTGACACACCATTTAAAGTTATGTAGCTGTTCTCCTGCCAGTTATGAGGATAGAGTGTCAGAAAAGACAGCAGATCAATGGGAGCCTCAAACACATAAAGTCTGTTGCCGCCTCCCCGGTATCCGAACCCATAAGAGGAATCCGATCCTTCTTCATTCTGTCGAAAGCTCCTGCCATCCGAACAGGTTCCCTTAATATGAATATGGCGAATCTTCCCTTCCTTGTCCAGTCCGGCGAACACGATATTATGATGCTCTGTGGATTCATAGAGTGTTCCCGTTTTTGCAAAGTAAGATAGAATCTCCCAGCCAATATGACGTTTTTGCAGAAGATACGCATAGACTCTTTTCATTGTCGGATTTTTTTCAGGTGGTTTTAGTTCCTTCAGTTCTTTTTCTTCCTTTTTTTCCATGTGTTTCTTTTTCCCAACTTTCTGATTGATTCTATCTGTCTGACAGTTGCTGCCTCCCTGCATAACCTCCCCGGTCTCTCCATCCAACAGATAAGTTACCGCTTCCGGATATGTCATCCCGAAAAACTCCTGCATAAAATCGATGGCATGACTCCCCACCTGCTGGCTGTGGCGATACCAACTACTTCCCCGGAATGTCACACTCTGATGCCTCTTCCACCGCCATTCGTTACCGGATCGGATCACTTCCTCCCGTTCCCTGCGAAGAATGTCGGCAATCGGAACCGCATTCGCCCGTTCCTTCTGTTCCTCTGTAAAATAAATAAACTCTCCCAACGAAGCCTCCTTTTCTAATAGTTTCTACATCATTTCCTGTTCCCTGTCGTCTTCTGCATGTCCCTGTGCCATCTTCTTCTGACGAATCTTTCTCGCCAGTTTTCTGTCTATTCTCTGCCTGTTGCCTCCTTTCTTACCTCCGTCCATGTTCTCTTCTATCACATTTCCCAGATGATGCATCAATCTGGTTGCCATCAATAACAGATCCGGATGGGGCATATCATTCCAATGCTCCAGAAAATAAGCTGCATATATATTTCCCTGCTCTGCTGAACGTGAAAAATACTCATATGCCTTCTCCCTGTCCTGCTCTATCTCTTTGCCGATCAGATATAGTTTGCCGAGGACATATTGTGCGTATTGATTTCCGGCTTCTGCCGACATGTCCAGATAATATAATGCACGTTCTATATTCTTCGGTAAGTCTTCTCCTATAAGATAAAGTCTGCCCAACCGGTATGCCGCAAGTTCATTTTTCTGATCCGCAGCCAGTGTCAGATACTGCACGGCGGCAGGAATATTTTTATACTCCTCATCCAAATAGATTTTTCCAAGCTGGTACTGTGCAAAGCTGTTCCCGGCATCAGCCGCCCGTTGCAGATGGAAAACCGCCTTTTCCATATCTTTTTCCAGTAACACCCCCTCCTTATATAACCTTCCCAGTGCATAGTCTGCAAATGGATTCTCCTGTCTGGCTGCTTCCTCCAGCCACTTGACTGCTTTTATGATCTTTTTATAGTCAGGTGTTGCTTCTGGATCTTCTCTTAGCTTTTGTGTTTCCTGTCGGATATAAAGTCTGGCAAGCTGGTACGCTGCATGGGAATTCCCATAATCATACGCTTTTTTCAAATAGCGTTCTGCCTGTTCTTCATCCGGCTCCGTACCGATTCCATGCAGATGCATACAGCCAATACGATACCAAAGCGTATCATCTTTAGACTTCTTTTCCATGTTTATAAATCCTAAGAACGCTGCCCGGTAATAGTTTTGTGCTTTCTCTGAATTTCTGAGTGTTCCCCTGCCTGTCTCACAAAGTTTTCCCAGTTCATATGCGGCATAAGGATTACCACCATCGTAGGATCGAAGAAATAATCCGTATGCTCTCCCATCGTCCCGTTCCACTCCCTGTCCTCTGAGATAAAGCATCGCAAGCGAATAACACGCATAGATATGTCCTTTCTCTGCCGCCTTATGAAACCACCGCACAGCTTCCTTCGGGTTCTCTTCTGTTCCAAGCCCATACTGGTACATCTTGCCGATCCGATATTCTAGGTACACCCTTTCCTGTATTTCTTCCAAGAGAAGTAATGTGTTCAGTGATTTTCCATACCATTCTTCTGCCTGTTCTCTGCTTGCCTGCGCCCCGATTCCCTGTGCATGGATTTTTCCCATGTCATGCATCGCATAGGCATTGCCAGCTTCTGCTTCTTCCAGCATAATCTCGTAGGCTGCTTCCTCATCAGCTTCTGACTCCGCAGTACCGTAAAGATATCCCCTTGCTTCTTTATACCGGTTTGTCCATTTTGCATAGTATGTGACCTCATCTTCGTTGTCCGCTTCTTCCAGATACAAATATCCCTCCCCAAAGCGAACCGCCTCCCGGATCACCATGTTTTTAATACTTTTCAATTCTTTTTGTTGTGAGAGGGGGATCCGCTCTATATCTGCATCCTTGTAGTAGTGCTGAATCTCGTCTCTACACTTCTGCCATTCCCTGTAACCCTCCGCTACGCATTCTTCTTTCGCCAGTTCATCCACGATAGTATTCACAATGGCTTTGACATCTGCCTTTAAGTAACCATACACCTTTTTCCCTCCGGTATTTTGCAGCCGTTTGGATAAAAGCTGCATCTGCTCTGCGATTCTTGGATTATGGCAGATTCCTTTCTGCATTTGCTGCAATAAAAAAAGCAGACTTTTTTCTGCCTGCTCTTTTAATCGGTCTCTTTGTTTGGTTGTCTTTTCATAGATGCTTATAAAATCCTGTCGGAAGATATCATGTGCATATGCTGACCGCATAGCGTTGATTCCCTTCGTTGTCAAATACCCCTCGGAAGGATTTTTCGAATATACTACCATGTGTACATGGGGATGATGTGACTCATTGTGAAAGGCCGCATACCATTTGAGGTTTCTACTGTCAATTTTATAATTTTCACAGAGAAGTTGCACTCTGCTCCGAAGCAAAGCCTGCCACTGTGCGGCACTGTCATAGCCCAGTCGTTCCGCATCCTCTCTTCGCAGGCTGATAACATTTGTCCAGATCACTCCGGTGTGGTTAGCGACCTCCTCTGCCACACGGGACAGTACTACTGGATCCCCTTCATTAGAAAACAGACCGTGAGTACCTATGATCTCTACTCCCGGTCTGTTTGCAAGATAATCCATGTAATTTTTCTTCTTCGCAATAATGTCGAGGTTGTTCTCCAACGCCCGTGTGATAAACTCTGACGCATTCTCTCTGGTAGGTCTCTGCACATAGTCATGATACTCATGCATCCGCTTGGCATCCGGGATCTTTGTCAGAATATCCGCGATCAGTTCCTTCTGTTTAGCGGTAGCTGGCAGTAAGACCGTCGTGCTGCTTACCTTCTCCACACCGTCACGAGTGCCAATGTAATTGATGTAATTGGCTAGGTGCGCTGGTGGGGAATTCTTGAGGTAGTTGCAACGCAAGATTAGTTTTGGCATGAGATCCTCCTATAAAAAAAGACCACTGCTTTAAACAGTGATCTTAATAAATCTGCATGGCAAAGGCAGATACTAGTCGTATCTGAATTTTTCTTATCTGGCTAAATAAGTAGAGGCTTTCTTATAAGCATGCGCATAGCGAAAACGATCCTCATCAATTTTCTTATCTGACTCACGTACCAACTCCTGATATTTCTTTCCTGCTCTGGGCTTACTTTTCGTAGTCCCTTTAATACCAAACTGAACTGCATCACTCAATATAATCCTTGCCATTTCTTTTCTCCTAACATCAATACTCATTTCATTATATGCAACAACTAAAGCATTTGCAAGCATTTTTCTCTAATAGTATGACCCACTTACGATTTTCTAATCAGAATTGTCTCCCGTAAGATATATTTACCATTTTCCAGTTTAATAGTTCCTATTCTTTCCAAGTTTTTCAGCGCATCATTAACACCTTCAATTTGTATATCGACTTCTTTCCCATTTTTCCTTAATTTTTCTGCATATTCTATAATCTCTCCTGATGTTGCTGCCCGTAGCCTATAAATGCAAAAAAGTACAACAGCTTCCTTTTCCCCCAACTCTACCTTCATTTCTTCTACAAAAAAAACAATAGTCTTTAGAATTGCAAGAATTAACCACATACCTTCAGCATCACACACTGACTTAAACGAAAAAATAGAATTAAGTGCAAACTTCAAATTAACCTTTATATTTTTAAGTTTTACACTTATACCAGAAGTCAAATTATCTGCATCAATTACTGCCACCGATGCTGTGGGAATTTCTGGCTCTAAAACCTCAATACTTCCACGTATCAAACTACTCACTGTTACTGGATCTAGATCGTGTTCTTCTGTAAAAGGAATTAAACTTTTTTCAATCTCTTCATATTCTGGTGCAATATATCCTGCCATACGTTTTCTCCTTTTAAATATGCTTTAAATTGTTTTCGTACATCTTATACGGTGCTATTGCTATTTTCTTAGTATAAACATAGTTTGGATCTTCATCATAATCCTTATACTGTACTTTTTCCATATCATGACGCATAATCCAAGGTTCCTTTTCCCAAGTAGCACTTGTTGTATCTACGATAATCCTTCCCGTGGTTAAGCCCTTTTTATAATTTTCAATACCCGCTAAATCAATGCACCAAACAAATTTAGGTAAAGATAATGTTTGTATCACATCTTTCAGTACTTGTGGCATTGTGGAAGAACTAACTGCTCTATAACGAAGCGAATTAGCTGATGTAATATATATACGACATACATTTACCTTTTCCCACTTCATTACGTTTGCCTTTAGCCACAAAACCATACGATCATAAACTTCCCTATATGCTAACTGCATTCTATTATATAGTGGAACAACTGCATAATACAACTCATTTACACCATACTTCACATCACTATGTTTATTAGGGAGCCCCATTGGCACTTCTCTATAAGGAAAATATCTATCATCCATTACATAGAGTGAACTTATCAACCTAGAATGTGGAATTACATTTGCCTCCTTATCCAGTAAATGTTCTACCGTTTCCGGATTATCCAGTGACTCATAATTAATCCTACCATGCCCAATAATCGATATAGCATGATCTTGTGGTGATAAAAATCCGACCATTGGAAGACCTGATTCTACATAAGCCACTATCTCATCCATAAATGTATGGTCACTTGTTTTCTCTCCTCCAATTATTAATGGACTGAGCCCATATTGCTTAAATAAGTCTGAAATCTGAACTGGATCAAGCCCTAACGAGGGTGTTTTCCTTCCCCAATCATTTTCGACTTTTTCGACTATATCTCCAATTGTTGTATCTGCATAATTTTTATACTTATTACCAAAATAGCGAATTACTGTCCATGTTGCTGTGTGTGCACAAACAGAAATATCAGTCTGTTGCTTTTTCCAAGGAAAACATCTGATTTCCAACTTTTGCCCTGCTACATGTGCATCAAAATTACTCAGCATTAAATAGGCATCCTTATCTAATAACAGTTCTGGAGCAATGTATGTTTTTCCTATTTTTGTTCCTTCAACACTTGGACGCAGCGTAATATAACCATAATAATCCTCACCCGCTTCTAAATGCAATCGACAACATGTTTTTTCATACTTCTTAAACTTCTGAGCATAGTGCTCATAATATGTACTTAAGTAATCACTATCATAATATGGATATTCTACTTTGATTGTATCACATTTTGTTCCAATATATTTTTTTAAACACTCTATCACTTTATCATCCATTAAATGAGTGGGTACTGCTTTTTTCAGTGCATCATAATCCTTTTCTTTCTGAATTGGAACTGCTGTAATCTTAATCATTAAAAGTTCTCCTATAACACGGTAATTTGTATTTTCCATTTTATTCCATAATAATACAAATTACAACAATTTTCTGTCTATTTAACAGATATTCTAACCTTTATCTTATCTATAAAAAATTATGTTCTTCTTTGGTATTCATAGGCATTTTCAAAACTAACTGTTCCATTGATTCTTTTTACTTCTTCTGCGCATTTTACCTGTAGCTTACCGAGTGCCTGCTCATCCACTTCATGGCTGTATGCGATCACATGGGACAACTTGGAAGTTTCTACTGCCAGCTTGTACATTGCACGGGCCATTCGATTCTCACTGTCTTTCACAGTTGCATGCATGACGGAGGAGATGGTCGTCAGCATATAATTCTCTATTCTCTCTGAAGTAAGATATCCAATGTAAAACTTTAATGCCTGATTGACAAATTCATTCCTTGATCTCACGTCAGCCTGTTCCAGTAGGTCATCCACCTGTTCCAGTAATTCCTCATCTATGTAAAATGCTTTTCTGACTTTTTCCATTCCCTCTCCCTTATTTTTTACTATGTTTATGGCATAACATTTCCGATATTTTCAAAAATGTTATGCCATTCTTAGAATCTCCCAACGGCTCTGCCGGTGGGTGTTTCACGGGTTAAGCCGCCTTTGGGCGGCATAACCCCTTTAACCTGCACTATTTTCGACCCAGTTTATACTGTCTCATATCCTCTGTCCTGCTTCCGTTCCCCACTGGTTTCTTTCCCTCCTAGTTTTCCAAATCGGCTCATACAGGGCTTTTTCCGTCTCCATCGGTAACTTTATCCTTGTTTGTCAAATGAGGGCACACAGCGCCACACGCAGGCTCACGCGGGACTGTGATCCCCGCATCCTAAAAGCCGAGAAGCATCATCCTCGGTTCAAGTTCCGGTTCATGCCCCGTAAACAGCTCGATCTCTCCGAATTTTTGGGTATAGTCCTCGATCTGCTCTTCTGTCAGAGAAGTAAAATCGCCTTCCCGGTTGCTTCCGCAGATAAAAAAAGGACCACAGATAATGTCATTACCATTTCTGCGGTTCGGCTTCATTCCGTTAATTTTCCCCTCATCATTGACAACTGCCAGACATCCATCCTCAAAGCAAACGCAGTCAATAAGTCCTCCGACTTCTGCCTGACAGTCCTCAAGTTTATTGGCTATCTCTTTCACGAAGGGAGCTTTTCCCTCTTCAATCTTCAAAATCTTTATTTTTTCCATATCTTTTTTTCCTTGCTCCTACTTACTCGGTTTCCTCAACCCCATCGGATGTCTCTCTGTTTTTGATCTGCTGACGGCTTGTCTTTTTCACGACAGGGGGAACATCTCCCCTGCTCTCGATGTACTCCCGAACTGCCTGAGGTACATATTTTTCATACATTTTTCCGAGCGTCTCCTTCATCTCCGCATCAAAATCTGCGTCCTTTTTCCCCATATACTGCTTTACTGCATTTAACTTTTCTTCATCATATTTGATTGTAACAACTGCCTGCTTCATCCTTTACCTCCGTTTTCTTACTGCTGTACCATTTCTGCATATTCTTCCGGGACGCTTGCTGCTATGATAGATAAAGTTCCTGACTCTGTCATATCTGTAGATCTCATCAGACAAATATTCCTCTGCCGGAAACATTCCATTGACGGTATGTACTGTATTTCTTATCCGATCAAGATCCATATCTTCCCGTTCTACAAGGAGATACGCTTCATGGATAGATGCTGGAAGAACAATCAGATTACCCTCCAGTAACTCCGCACACTTCTGCATGGTTCCCTCATCCATCATATATACGGCTCCATGACCTATGTTTTTTATCAAAGCATAGAACTCCGCATCTGCCGTGCAACACTTTTCCTCGGTTTTAAGAATATTATGATCATAGTTCCCCCTTCGAACTTCATAACTGCCTATCAGCATTGGAGGGTGTTTCTCCAGAGTATTCTCCCACGCATCCTGAAAAAGCACAGTTTCCTCAATGCCCCAGTGCTCCAACTGCTCCTTCACAACAAGCTGGCAGTCTCTGTGAAATTCCTCATCATATCCGGCAAGCCGACACACCACTGCCAGATCTTCTCTTCGCTCACAGACTAGTCTGCATCCTTCTTTCACTAAGGATGCATTGTATATTTCCAGAAACAGACGGTCTTTTATGCTTTCTTCATATCCATTCATCTATCTTCCTCACATCCCCATGCCCATGGTGTTTTCTGCCGTCTCTTCTGACGTTTCCGGTGTCGGCTGCTGGGGTGTTTCTTCCTGAGACTGTACAGTTCTGCTTCTTCTACCCGGTGTTCTGGGCTGTCTTGCTACCCTCTCGCTCTGTGTCTCCTGCTCTATTGAAATCGTCTCCTGTAGACTCTCCGCTTCCTCATCTCTTTCCACAAATTTTCTGACTGCCATCGGAACATTCTTCTCGTACAATTTATCAAGACTGCTCTTTAACAGTTCCTCCACGTTTTTCTCATTCTGTTCCTTCAGGAAAAATATAAGTGCCTCCAGCTTGGCTTCCGCAAATGTAATTTTGATTTCTTTTTCTGTCATGTCTTCTCCTTTCAACATATCTGCTGATGTAATGTTTCTTCTGTAAGTTCTTCCGATCCGCTATATTCCTGTATCATATCTTCTGTCAAAATAAATCCTCCCAGTGGAAAACAGATGCCGATGGCATCAAAAATGGTTACTGCGGTCTCCCATACATCACCTGTTTGTCACTGTCAAACAAGCTCCGGTATACCACTTTTCTCTTGGAGCTAGACGCATCCACAACCATGCCATCTCCAACATAGATCCCTACATGTGTAATGTTTCTGTATCGTCCATTGGGTTTATAACTCCAAAACACAAGATCTCCCGGCTGTAAAGATTCCTTTGCAACCGTCAGACAATGTTCCTCCAGATACCTCGCCTGTTCGGCCGCCGTTCCCGGCAGGGATATTCCTATCTGTCGGTAACACCACAGCGTCAGATAACTGCAGTCCACATATTCTCCCGAACCTCGAAGTTCCTGTGAATAAGGATCCCCCAGTCTCGACATGGCAAGCCTTACGATTTCGCCTGCCGTTTCATTCATCGCCAGGTCATAGGTCTGTATATTTCCTGCCGCATTCCAGCTTCCCCAGCCGCTAAATTCATCCCCTTCCATGGGAGCCTGTCTGTCATACCTTGCTATATACCAGATATTCATGGCGTTTGACTGCTGTTCATAGGTCGCCGTTCTTCCATAATTCTGCGCCAGCTTCTGAAAGATCTCTGTCTTTTCCGTGATCGGAATTACCACAGTATAGGTTTCCTGCGTGGTTGTTTCATCCTCATGGTATACCGTTTTCGTCCGCTCTTCGTAGTTCACAAAGCAATCTGCAAACTGCGTATAGCGTTCTGTGGAAAGTAAAACCCGGTCTGCGCCGAAATACAGAGCATAAAAAACAGACTTGACCAGATATCTGTCTATTTTCCCTTCTTCTGCCATTTCATCAAGATGATCCAGCACCGCATCCAGTTCCTCAAAGCTCTTCTGCATCTGACGGATATATTCCAGATAGTCTGAAGACATTCCTTTCGGAATATCTCCTCCATCAAACGCCAGATGCACTGCCGCACGGTTATGATCTGCTCCTCCGGAAGAAAGACTAAGATAGCATAAAAGCACAAGGATCACCGGAAGCCCAATGCCTGCTAACGCTATCTTTGTCATCACAGTTGCTGCTGGCCGCATTCTTCTTCCCCCATACTTCCTTCTCCCAGTTCCTGCATCATCCGATCCATGCTTTTTCTCACCCCCTTCATCAGCACATTTTCATCAAACCCAGCCTCTTTGTATCCCGTCTGTATGGTTTTCAGATAACGCCCCGACGGAATTCCCATGGTAGGTCCGTCTTTCATGATATATGCCATCATTTTTTCACAGCCGCCTTCTACCTCCACCTCTAACATCTGTTTGCCATACAGTCTGGGATAGCCTTCATACCGATCCAGATTAACTTCATCTCTTGGGCTGATCTCCCAAATTAAAACCGGCACATTTTCTCCCTCTTTCGGTTCTACCGTGGCAACCGCCGCATCCGTATACCCACGGAAAAGCAGTTCATAGTCCTTAAGCATTCCACTCCCTATTACCTTTGCATCGGGGCAGCGCTTTGCCATCTGCTCACGATTCAGATTGGATCCGTAGGCAATATATTTTCTTCCGTTCATGTCCATCTTGTTTCTCCATTCTGCTGTTTTCACATATTCATGTGAAGTCCTTCTGTTTCTTCCGGTATGTCTTCCGCATTCTCTGTCCTCACCGGCTCCTGCTCCTTTTTCTCCTTCAATGCCCGCAGCCTTTCCTTCTGCCGCAATGCCTGTTCCGGCTCTTTCCAGGCTATTCCTCCTTCGAGATTTTCTAACAGGAACCTCCTCGCTGTCTTAAATTCATTCCCGATCATTCCCAGACGCAACAGCCAGGTCCGGAATGTATACTTTTCATTGGTGCTGGTCGTCTTGATCCGCCCGGCCGATTTCTGGTTGAGTGCCTGTGCGGAAATCGCCAGACAGAACTGAATATAAGTCTTTATTTTTCCTGCATGGGTTGTGGAATTAAACAGACGAAACTCTATCGTTCCTTTTTGAAACACACTATGCAGGTTCAGACAGTGATAACGGCTCTCATGATAATGATAGTTACTTCCGTCATTACCTCCATACCAGATATCACTTACTTCCTTCAGTGTTTTGGGTTTCTTACGGTTCAATTCCTGCAAAAATTCTTCTTCTACCTTCTTGCAGTATTTATGCTCCCTTCTTACATTTACCTGCAAAGCTTTGTATATCAGATCTTCTTTGCTGTACATAATGTTTGTGATGTTCCGTAATGATCTGGCATCGTGAGGAGCCGCATTGATATGTACATGGATTCCCGTATTGTTCCCTGCAATCGCACCTGCATGACGAAGCTGCCGCACCAATTCCTGGATTACCGGGATATCTGCATACTCACAGATAGGAGACACAAATTCCACCTTATATTCTCTATCTGCATAGCCCCCATCTTTTCGCTGGGCTATAATGCTGGAGTCGCTTACGACTTTCCATTTTCGGTTGGAAGTATCCCTAACCATATATTCATCGTAAGCGCCACCAACATGTTGTGCCTGTTTGGAAAAATAAGCTGCTATGACGCTGGCTGCCATTTTTCTGGTAATCCCTGTCATCTCGATCTCTATGCCGAATTTTTGATCCCGCATATCCATCTTACTGTTTTTTCCTCCCTTCTCTGTTCTCCCTGCGGCCCATTATCTTCCTCCTGCTGTCCCGAACAGTTTTTCCTTATATTCCGGTGCATGAACCATAAGATTGTAGCGTTCATTACCGCATTTATACAGACACACTCCTCTCTGCGGATAGCGGATCAGTTCATACTCGCTCTTATCAAGCTGCAACATGTCCATATAAAACCGTGCATCTATATTTCCGGCATTAAACAAAAAAGCATGGGTAGGAATCGAGAAAAGCGGTTTTGTGTATTCCCGGATCCCATCAATATTGAAATCTTCCAGATTCTGGCTGGCAAGAATGACCGCACTATCCTTCTTGCGCACACGTTTTGCAAAATTGCGGATATACTCTACTGCCGTAAGGTTGGTAAGGAACAAATAGAGTTCATCGATACAGGCTGCGGTATGTCCGTTGGTCAACAAGACATCCGACATATAGGAAAGAATGTTGAATAGCATGGCATCCTTTACATTTTTGCTTGCCTGCAGCAGGCCCTTTACCCCGAAGGTCAGGAAGCTGTTATCCGTAATATTGGTATATCCGTTAAAAAATTTAGACTCCGCTCCCTTACACATGGAGTGAAGTCCTAGACAGATTTCCTGTAAAAGTTCCGCCGTATACAGTTGTTTCTTTTTCGGATCATAGTGCTTGTATTCCTCTTCCATCAGATCATACAGATCCGACAGAATCGGATAGTCCTCCGGTGTCAGTTCCCCAAAATCTGTGTTATCCCGGATATTCCACTTCTCATACAGCTTCTCCAACATAATCTCAATGGTATCGATCTGGTTATCCGTAAAATTCTTATAGCTTCGGAAGAAATCTTTTAAGAAGGAAATATGCTGACTTAGTCTGGACAAGCATCGAAACGCCTCCGGAGCCTCTGCGTCCTCCGGGCTGCCATTTTCATCCCATGTTTTGGGTTCCAGGACATTGATGATATATTCCCCACTCATCAAATCCACAAAACATCCACCCATATTTTCCGTCAGTTCTACATATTCATGTTCCGGGTCAAGGCAAATAACTTTCATTCCGGATTCCCGGAAAATCGTCTGTATCAGTTTTAACAGATAGGACTTTCCCTGTCCGGAATTTCCTAGAATGAGAATGTTTGCATTGGTCTTGTCCACTGCTCTTCTGTTAAAATCTACAATAACATTGCTTCCGAATTTATCCCGCCCAATATAGAATCCATGCGGGTCCGTCTTGCCAGAATAGTTGAACGGGAACAGATTTGCCACACTGGAAGCAGGAAGTACTCTCTCAAACTGATCAAAAAAGAAATTTCTGCCAGCCGGATGTACACAGACAAATCCCTGCTTCTGGCGGAGCAACAGCTTGTCCACGTTTAACTTGGATCGGATCAATTCAGTTAACACTTCTGTCTGCAACATTTTTAACTTGTCCATGTCCGGAGCTGACAGTTCGAGGTATACTGCCGTATGCAGTAACGGTTCCCGGTTCCGGTGCATGGATGCGATAATATCTGTCACATCCTGCAAATTATGTGCAGCCGTCACCGTTTCCTGTAAGTTTTCAGTATTTCCCTGCTTCATGCGGTTCTTATTTGCGGCATTACTGATGATCCTTTTTTCCTCTGCCGGAGTCACCTGTCTTGTATATATCCGCAGTGTCACACCATCCATTTCACCAAGATACCGCAGGATTGCCTGTTCATCTGTTGCTGTCGGATATTCCCTGAGCGCCCAGACACACCGGAAGGTATTTCCGCAGATATAATGATCTGTGTAAAACTGGATGACGGATGGTGCAATCATATCTAAAAATCCCTTCACTTTAGCATCTTCTGTTGTCTGCACTTTTTTCTTTTTGTTGTTAGTCATTTAAGATTATCCACCTCTCTCCATCAAATTCTTCGAATTTTTCCGTTGTAACGTTCTGCTCAAAATAGACAGCAAGGATTCTTCTGATATCCTCCTCTTCTGCTCTTTTTACTTTAAATTCCTGCTCTACCAGCATCTTTTCAATACGGTTGAAGTAGGAAAGCATCTCACTTTCTTTCTGCTTTTTCATGCGGATAATGAGCAGAAATTCTCTTGCCGTCGCCATCTGCACCTGTATCCGGTCAAGATGTCCGGCATCCAGTTCCAACAGTTTTCTTACGGCCGGATTTGTTTCTTCTTCCATGCGTTCCTTCAGATATCTTTTGTTGTCTTCAAAGTTTTCACGGGAATTTAAGCACATCATTTCAATCTCCGTAATCCCTTTCAGCACCGTCATCAGTCCATAGATTCTTGCCGACAGACTTTCCTCAGACAACACAGACAGGTTGCTCGGCTGGATCAGAAAGTATGCCAGTTCTTCCTTTCTGTAAGTGCGTACTCCATACTCCAATAGTTCTTTGATTCCCAGCAGTTCTTGTGTTGTTTCTTCTTTTCTCTTACTCATCTGCAACCATCCCCCTGTATCTCCATTCAAAACTTTGCTGTTCCACTAAAAAATAAGCGCAGGCATACCGGATAAATTTCAAAATGGAAATGTCCTCCACCTGTATGGTAAGAAATGCATATACTCCTGCAAAAATCAACGGGAACCACAGTTTTGCATAAGCGAATCCAAACACGGAAATCAATACAAGGATTCCTATCACCGCAAGGTCTTTTAACTCCCACAGCCACATAGTTGCCTTTGCTTTCAGGTTATCCGGATATATGTACATCTTCTTCCTCCTGTTTTTCCAAAAAATAAGCAATACCGCTTAGAATATATTCCACACACGGTATTGCCACACTGTTTCCCAAGGCTCTGTATCTTACGCCGTCACTGGCCCCCGGAATGTCTGTCCAGTGATCCGGGAAACCCATAAGTCTTTCACATTCCAGCGGAGTAATTCTCCTCACTCTCTTTCTCCTACTGACGATACATTTATCCTGTGAGACATAGGTGCTGTTTACTCCTTTTTCATCCCTGGCGCACAAGGCTCCGATCACATTCTGATAAAGTTCCGGCAGATCATCCATATACGCTACACAATGCTGATCCGTTGCTGTGAGTGTATAGCTGATTCCTTGCAGATAGCCACAGCCATTGCCACCGTTTTTTTCCTGTCTGTTTATAATATTTCCCGCAATGCAGTAAGGTTCTTCATTTATTGCACCTATTCCTGCTGTTTTAAAAGAGCCTCTTCCAGAAGCCTGGGCAGTTTTTTCCCTCGATACTTTGCTCTCCTGATAATGCCTCCACACGCCTTGGGACTCAAATAATATTTCTCCGGCACTATAGCCTCCAAAATCTGCGACAAGGAAGATTCTACGCCGTCTCTGGGGGACTCCCCAAAATTGAGCGTCCAGTACTCTCCAAGCAACAGAGAATCCCGATCCCAGCACAATCCCGGCAGGAGTCCATATCCCATCCGGCGGTCCAGGTATAGATACGGACTTCTCCGATATACCACAGACTTCTTCGAGGACTCTTCTGAAATCTGCCCCTTTAGGTTCTCCACTTGAGAAGGCTCCGGGGACATTTTCCCAGACCATATACCGAGGTCGAACAGGGACATCTGCTCTCCTTCCACTGCTTCGCTGCCTCCTCTCCTCTTGTTTTCTCATTTCTTTCACAATCCGTATCTGCTCTAAGAACAGACCTGACCTCACCCCTGCAAGACCTTCACGTCTCCCGGCCACAGACAGATCCTGGCAGGGAGAACCTCCGGATATAATATCTACCACCGGAAGATTTTCTCCATGTAATTTTGTAATATCTCCCATGTGTGTCATTTTTGGAAACCGGTATCTTGTCACAGCCATGGGGAACTTTTCGATCTCACTTGCCCATATCGGTCTTATCCCATTCCTTTTTGCTGCTAACGGGAACCCTCCGATCCCGTCAAACAGACTTCCCAGTTTTTTCTCCATTGCACCACCTTATGCCGCCACTACTTTCACGATTGTCTTGGATATGTTGATCGCTGCCTGCGCCGCATAGACTCCGCTCATCAGGTTTGCCCTGGTGCTGGTATCCATTCCAAACTGTCCGGCAATTCTCGGTACTTCCGCAGCAGAAAGCATAATTCCAAGCCCCAGCAGTGGATGATCTTTGAATATCATAAGTCCCGCTGTCAGTATGGTTGCCTGCAAAAAGGCGGTAAGACAGATTCCTATGACCTGTTTACACCACTGGGTAAAACCATCAATGTATCCTCTGGGAACAGAAAACATATAGAGGCTCCCGACTGCAATCTGAATTACAAGGATTCCTCCTCTTTTCAGATTCCCGAAAAATACTTTTATCACTGCATATCCCATCATGATCACACAGAATATCTGTACAATCGGATCTCCCATTGCCGACAGAACTGCCGATGTCAATGCCTCCTGTGCTGTCATGCCGATACTTTCCGTGTTGGTAATTCCAGACAATGCTGATCCAAAGGAACTCTGTAGTGACACACTGAGGGAATACAGATTGATGGGAAGTACAGAAAACAGGCTGACTGCCATAAATCCTTTGATATAATTTAGGGCGGTATCTTTCATGCTGCCTCTGCCTCCCTGGTACTCTATGGCACATTCAAAAGCTCCCACTACCAATCCAACAACAAACAGCACCCAGCCAAGCCAGCCAAAAAAAGTGGTAATTGCATTTACCCAGGGTAGTTCAAATAGTTCCACCCCCATATTGTTCATCATTGCAAAAAAATCATTGAGAAAACCAATAATTTTACCATACAGCCAGTCAATGATCTGATCCAATACCGTATCTGCGGCAAAATCAAATATAAACATGTAACACCTTCTTTCCCCGATCCTGCCCTAAATTAATTTCTGTTCTGCTCCTTCCTGTATTTCTTCTGTTATGTCCATTTCCAAAAATACAGACAGGTAATCCTCGACTTTTTCCGTCACTTTCCGGTAATCACTTTTCACCGGCTGATATGCATACCACTGATCTTTGCCTTCGTATGTCCATATATGGGGAATTACACCCTCACGGAAATTCGGGTTATTCACCTGTTTCTTTCCAAGGATCTCGGAAAAAGACAGATACACCGTATCCACGGGACCTTCTTTCCGGTTAAGGATTGTCACCCAGATGCCGGAATAATTATCCGCCACTTGTCTATCCTTGAATTCTACCTTTACTCTGATATCTCCATCCAGAATTCCATAACAGCATTTCCCAAGATATTTTTTATTTTTTAACAGAGAGCTTTTTCCAAGAATCTTCTCTAATTCACTTTCAAAAAATGTCATTCTGCACCTCTTTTCAGGTATGATTTCTACATCCCAAGAATTTTCCAAATATAAATGGGGGCTGTCAGTGTGAACACAAGGCAAACGAATAAAATCGCCGGTGCTGTCCATTCAAACTGCCCCTGCTTCCGGTAATCAAAATATGCCGTACCCAATTTCACAAAGAAAAAAACAGCCAGTACCAGGTCGATTGCCGGAAATACTACCTTGTTGACGACCGTTTTGATCTGTTCGGAAGCATCCTCCCATGTTTTCTCAATGGCTCCGGCCACATCCCCTTTGCCCGCAGCACATACTGTCATTCCAAACAGCATTGTAAGTGCCAACACTAAGAATACTGTCATAATCCATTTCTTTTTCTTCATTCACTTTTCCTTTCCGTGCATGCATTTTTTCAGTTTCTTATCTCGTATTTTGCGGTGCAATATGCCAGTCTTCCCACAGGTTTCCTGTTATCTGCACCGAATCTGTCAGATTCCTAGATAGCATTCCATCCGGTGTCCAGCAGTCCAACAGATAGGTATAGACTCTATATTCCCCATCCGGCATCCAGATGGGAGTAAAATGTGTCCGCCGACGGTAAGTGGAATATCTGTTATTTTGAAATTCAAACACCGCACTATAACCGTTTCTTGTTCTTTCCAGTAACCGCCAGTATCGTTCATAATAGAATTCCGGGAAATAGCTGACCGCCGTCTGCGGAGCCGTTGTTGCTGATGACTGGCTGGTAGAGGCTCTTGCGTTTACAAACACATTGACTCCATACCCACTTTTCATCGTACTTCCATCCGCTGTGGGCGATGTTTCATCTGTAACAAGTTCCATTGTTGCAGACAGAGACGCCGAATAATGATCCTCGGCAAACTCCCACCAGCCTTCATCCTTGTATTCTCCATCATCTTCCCAATGCCCATGTTTTTCCGTACATCCTGCCACACAGTCCTCCGAATGTTCGTCGTCCTCCCAGTTCCAGTCACTATGCCATACCCAGTTTTCTTTCCACCAGGGTCTCCATACACTCCATGCTGCCTCTGTTTTCTCTGTATTGACCGGTACTATTGCATTTTCCCTGCGATAAGCATCATTTCTGTCATCTGCCACGGGATTGGGTGGTGGATTCTGATCCAGATTCACAATGTTTGCACTGATAGTTCCCTTGCTTGCTGTACCTCCACCGCTGACCGTTACATGGATTGTCAGGTGCTGCTCCGTCTGTGGCGTATGCCACTTGACCCACACAAGCTGCTGTCCTCCTTCCGGGTAATACACATTTCCAACGCTGTAATTTCTTCCTAAAATAGAAAATGTCACGCTGACAGAGTTGTCCGGATCGCTTTGTCCTCCGCTCACTGTGACTGCCGTTATCACATCAGTATCCACACGGTATGTGTAATCTGCCTGAATGACTTCCGGTGTGATCATCTCATTAAATCTCACAATACCAAGTCCCAATGCCCGGATGATATCTTCATCGCCTGCCTTCTCCGTTTTGGAGCCGCTCCATGCCGGATATCCCAGATCCGATATCTCCAAAAACATAGCCAGTGGCAGGTTCTTATGAGAAAGAGACGGCATCTTCTTACGAATCATGCCGCCTCTTAACTGGTTGTATTTTGCTGCTTCTGTAGCTGTGAATGCCGTTCTGACTCCTTCAAAGGTCACATAAGCCACAGGCTCCAGCAATAACTTATACTCACCGTTTACCAATGTCTGAAAGTCCATGCCTACATATCCGGCAATGGCTCTGATGACCTGCTCGTCTGTGAAATACTGTTTGATAGCAGTAAGATTTGCCCCACCGTTTGAAGTGCTGATAATCTGGGGAAGATGCTGTGCCGGATTATAAAATGTATAACCGCCCATGCATGCAGACAATCCCGTTCCATTCCGGTATGCCGTTTTGCTCACCTTTCCGAAATGCACTCGAATGTCTGTCGGCTGCTTATTGGTAAGATCAATGGATGCTGACACGACTGCACCATCACTGGCCCGCACCACTGTCACTCGCACTCCCTCATCATGACTGCTCCAAAAGTTAATACCGGTTCCTTCCCCCAGCATTCCACCGCCATGATCAATGTTCCCTTCTCCGGCCGCATAAGTCGTTATGGGAATGCTCACAGTAAGCAGAAATACCAGCAGAAAAAGTCCTTGTTTTATAAATTTCATCTTATTTTTCCTCACGAAAAAAGCAGATCGTATTTCTACGCATCTGCTTTCTCATCCTTAATCCATGATTCCAATCTTATTCCCGTTTTCATACATATCGCCCGCATAGATCCCCGATCCGGCTCCTTCATCTTTAATCCAGCCAAACCCTTCTACATATACCATTCCATCTTTGGAATCTCCAGTCTTAGGCTGTTGGCTCTCTGCCGTTGTCGGCTGCTCCGCCTTTTCTTCCATATGGACCGGAGGTGTATCCGGCTGATCTATTCCTGTATCCTCCGACACTTCCGGCGGTACACCGGGCTTTGCATCTTCTGTCTTCTCCGGGGTTTCCTGAATCTCCTGTTCTGTATCACTTACAGAAGTTGCTGCCTCTGCCTCGATCACAAGGGATTCCTTCGGTTCTGCTTCCTGATTTTCCGTCTCACTCACATCGGTCGTCTCTGTTTCCACATAGATTTCTGTCTCCTGAGACGTAGCCTGCACTCCCTCTGCTTCTCTGCCCGGTTCCCGGTAAAACATCCTGTGAATTCCAAACAGCAGACCTGCACATACTGCCAGCAGTATTACCACTGCCAGCCACTTTTTTGTCTTATCTTTCATGGCATACCCTCCTTTTTGTTTTCCGTTTATCTGTTGTAGTTCACACGCTATCATAAAACTTTTGAAAAGTCTATGAGAATGTATAAACAATCACGATATCTGTAATATTTTACTAAAATTTCTCCCTGTAAGCTGCTCTTACTCTCAGTGGAATGGACAGATTCGACACAATCTTTCCTCCAAAACATACCGGTATTTCTATGGTAAGTCCTGCCTCCACATAATAAGTTCCTCCCGGTGATGCCAGCGCTGTATTATGAACATTCACAGTCAGATTTTTTATCCGATATTCCAGTCTGCCTGCTGTATTACGGCGCACGCAGCCATCTCCGTCTTCTTCCAGTCCCAGCAGGGAACACATTCTGCCGTAAACATCCCCATAATCCAGGGATTCCATAAATCCTGTATCACCCGGCTCATACCCTGCGGCATATCCTTCCCTGACTCCGTGATATACTTCATTATAATTATCATTTACCACCGCAATAGCCGCAGATTCCAAGGCATCCTTTACCCCTGCCGCTGTAATCACAAGTCGCATATACTCTGAAACACCGAGAATTATAATCAGCATGGCGATTGCTGCAGCCACCGCCAGCGGAGCCATGCTTCCTTCCTGTCCCCCTAACAGTTTTCTTACTCTCTGATCATGTTTTCTCACTTCCAGTATACCTCACTTTTTCCCGATGCTCTGGCTCTCATGGTAACCGGAAAAGAACCAAGCCTCCCAAACAGTCCCAGATCTTTTTGCAGGATCAGTGTCACTGTGACTTCCTCATTCAAAGGAATCTTCCCCTGTCTGGACCAGTTTATTGTCGGATGGATCCCCATTTTCTCCTCCAGTGTCCTCTGTCTGGCGGTTGTCTCATATCCTACACGGCCACTGATCTCTGCTTCTCTCACCAGTTCATCTGCGAAATTATCAAGCTGGAGTTTCGTAATAAACACAGGAAATACCCTGACCCCAAGGGCGATGACAAACATTACACAGAACACAGCAACCGCCGCATCAATATATCCCTCCCCCTTTTTGTCTCTCATAATTTTCCAAACCCGCTTCATTTTTTCTCCTTCCTGTGCTTTTATCAGAACAGTGTTCCCATGGACTTTATGATTTCATATCCAATGATGGCAAAATAGGTTGCCAGAAAACACAACAGCATAGCAAATGAAAAAACACGGATTTTGGGCGGAATCTTTGCTGCCTTTGCTTTTAATCTCTGTAGTTCTGCCTGCTTGAAGTCATGAGTAAGCATCTGGAAGTACATGGCTCCATCATCTCCCCGCAATACGCCGATCAGTCCCCTGACCACATCCGATAGCTGTGGTGAATTCATTCTTGCCTCGAAGCGGGTAAGTGCCGCTTCATAGCTGCCGGAACGCATATCCGCACACACGATATCCAGTTCTCTCCGGAAATCTTCTCCTGCATTTCCCTTATAATGTTCCAACATGGATAATACATCCCTGCTGTTTTTCAGTTCCTGAGATATCGTAGACACAAAACGGTACAGTTCTCCCTCGATCTGCTCTCTCTTTTCCTTTAATACTTCCTCTGCTTTTCCCGTTTCCTTATAGTAGATCATAACTCCTAAAAGAACGAGGAAAATAGCCAGTAGCGGGAAAAAATACAGTGCCGGAAGAATCAGTAAAAAAACACTTCCCGCCTTCAAATAAGCATATGCCATATAGGTTTCCGGCGACATTTTAAATCCCGCGGCGTTTAATACATTCTGCATCCGGTTCTTCTTATAGACATTCATGCCTATGTATTTTCCAAGATATACCGCCCCATCCATGTAAAAGGTATCCAGTACCTTTTGCAGTTTCTTTTCTTTTTTTCCGGCCCGCACTATTGCCCTGCCGCTCCGCAGCGTAGGCAGTCTTAAAATTCCAGACAACAAAAGGAACAGACCGCATGCTGTCAGGATAAATACAAACAACAGTATGATTTTCATTTCTATTCCTCCCCTTATGTCCGATATTCAATTGGTTTCGTCAGTTTTATGACGCATGCTGCAGAAATAAAAATGACGATGCCGGTAATTGCCAGCATAATCTGTCCGGCTATGGTATGCATGAGCGTATCGTACCAGGATGGATTCAGAAAATATAGCAGTGGAATATTCCCCACCGCCAGTACCACCATGGTAATAAATTCTTTTCTAGGTTCTACTACCAGATATTCCAATTCTGAATTCACAATACGCATATCCGATAATTTTGCAACAATCGGTGTCAGCGTGGTCTTAAGTGACCGATCATACAAACACGCTTTCATGGCATCCACCCATTCCTGAAACACCTCGTTTTCCATTGTTTCTTTTAACACGTCCAGTGTCACATCCAGATCCGGGTCTATCAGGCGTACCCTTGCCACAAAATCTGCAAACACATTTTTCACCGGCGGATTCAGATACGCAAGGTTTTCTTCTATCGAAGTCAGAATGTCTTCGCTGCGCAGGTATGCTGTGGTGATGATCGATAAGGCGGTCTCCAGTTCCGCCGATACATCCTTTTTGAAATGCGAGGCAGTCAGTTTCACATACCAGAAGGGGAGGAACAGAAACCCACCTGCCAGTACCGGAATCAGGAACACATTTCCCAGCATTACCGCCGTAAACGCTCCGGCCGCAAACAGAAGCAGGGAGATCGTACATAGCATCGGGAAAAAATCTTCCCTGCCTGTGGTATGCAGGATTTTCTGTACTTCTTCTATTTCTCTGCGTAAGTAAGACTTTTTCATCTGCTTTGTCTCTTCCAGTATCTCTTCCCTGATTCCCTGGGGTTTGTTCAAAAGCTTCCGGAAAATGTTCCCTGTAAAGTCATTTAGCCGGATTCCAAGCAGCAGAAATGCTCCCACAATCATTCCGATGCAGGCAATCATCTGTAAAGTCAGCATGCTTTCCCGCCTCCTTTCTCAATTTTTTCTAACACATCCACCGGCATGCCATTTTCTAAAAATCTTTTCTTGAGGCTTTCCGAAATTCCACATACCTTTTTATGAATGCCGTTAATAATAAACTGATCCCCTTCCATTCGGTTCTCTGTAATTTCATAACGATACAGCGGGTTATACTTTCTCTTTCCTTCTGCTGTGATCTCACACTCCATGATCTCCATGAGTTTCCTCTTGCGGTTTTCAAGCTGCTTGGTGAACACCACAATGGGAAAGGCTTCTGTCACCAGATCCATCAGCACCTCATCATCCATATCATATTTTCTCTTGCACAGTGTCCGCATTCTGCTGTAAGTGGATTCACAACTGTTACTATGGATGGTAGTCAATACCGTATGTCCGGTTCTGGCAGATTCCTGTGCCGTATATGCTTCTGAACTCCGCATCTCTCCCACACAGATGATCTCCGGATTAAAACGTAACGCCATATCTAAAAGCATATCCTGATCGATATTCTGTTTCTCATTTTCACTGTACCTTGTCAGCGTGTGGATGACACTATTGGTCACTTTTCCTTCCTTTTCTCTGACAAGTGCCAGTTCTCTACTGCCGTTTTCAATGGTAAAAATTCGCTTTCCATCCGGTATCGTGGTAAGAAGCCATCCCGCAAGTGTGGTTTTTCCGGAGCTGGTGGCTCCTGCCACACAGATACTGATGCCATATCGCAGACATGCTGACAGAAAATCCAGCATCTCCTCTGTTGCAGTACCGCTCTCCACAAAGTTTTCTTTTTTCAGGCTCTGTGGATTGACGATACGGATGGATGCTGCAATTCCCACATCCTCATCCACAAGGGGCGTTTTCAATACTGCAATTCGGATATTCTTGCTCAGATGTCCCAGTACTGCCGGGGAAGCGTTGTCCAATACCATTCCCGACACATGAAGCATACGCCTGATCACATTGACCGCATGATCCGGAGATTCAAAATGTTCCTCCAGCTTTTCACATCTGCCGTCATTGTACTGTACTTCAATATCTCTCCAGGAGTTAATATCGATCTCTTCGATCCCGGTTCCAAAGATATACTTGGTGAGGAAAGAAAACTCTGCCATTTCTGTGTAAAGCTCATCGATCAACTGTTCCTGTGTTTTTCCTGTCACCGTGATGCGGTAATCACAAATATACTTTGTAATATACCGTTTGATCTGCTGCTTTACTTCCTCATTTCCACCCTCTGTCATAAGCGTGGAATATTTGCTGGAGATATACTCCTGTACTTCTTTTAAGACATCCGAAAATGATCTTCCCGTTTCCTCCGGAGCGAAGAACAGGTTCTGATTGTTTTTCATACTCCGAACACCTCCCTGCTGATTATCTCAATTTCTCTGCGAAATGCGCGGCTTTCCTTTAAGCCAAGCTCTCCCAGCAGTTCGCCCTCTAAGAACTGTGCCTCTACTTCACTGCTGTAGGGAATCTGGAATGCTACTTTGCCGAGGATCTGTTCCATATGGCTGCCGGTATCCTGTTTACGGATATTGGATACGACCTTTAGCTGCTTATCGGCATCCCACTTATGATCGGAAAGCATCGGAAGCTGGGACGACAGATAACTGATAGATTTCAGATCACATCCCACAAGTCGCAGTACCGTATCAGCTTCCATCAGCGCCACCGCAGACAGAATATCCGACGCAATGTTACTGGTACAGTCTATAATGACATAAGGTGCAATCTGCGCTGCCTGGCGGATCAGTTCCTCTGCCTGCTCTTTTTCATAAGGCGGATATGTGAATACATTCTCGCCTTTCAACATTCCGATTATGGACAGATGTTCGCTCTTCCGATAGAACATGCAGTTCTTTTTTATCAGATTTTCTGTCACATGTGCTGCTGCAAGAATACTTCCAAGTGACCTCTCCTGTTCCATATCTGAAGGAACGCATAAGTAAGGCAGCGGTGGTGTAATCATATCTGCAAGAATTAAGATAACGTTTCTTTTTTTCTGTGCCAGATGTTCCGCCATTTTCACGGATACTACGGTTTTCCCGCTGGAGGGACTTCCCCATACAGCAAGTACCCCTCCCTCTTCCGGATTCTCTTCCTCTCTTTCACATGCCTTGTTTCTCTGGAATATAGAATTGTTCATGAAGTTCAAGACTCTTCCTCCCCGTTTTCCTGCTGCAGATCCTTCAGCACAAGATCCTGTGCTTCTACGAACTTTGCCGCATTTTCCCTGTCACCTCTGTATACCAGTGACAGATGGATTTCTCCTTCCGCTTCCAGTCTTGCCAGCAACTTGCTCTGTTCCGGCCGGACAAGTAACGTAACAGTGGAGGGTAACTCCTTTTCTTCCTCCAGCTCCTGTGTGTTCGCATCGTTACCGGACTTTGCCGTTACTGCAATGACCTCCACATACTTTAATTCTGCCGGGATCACTGTTTCTCCACTGCCAAGATAATCCGGGGCAATCACCGACACAATATCTCCGCTCTTCAATTTGCCGGACAGTCCCTCCGCAAAAGAACTGATGGTAATAGAGATCGCCTGTTTCTCTCCGTTTAAGTGATAGAGATATTGATTTTCCGCAGCGGGTTCCACCGATACTTTTTCTGCCAGAAGATAGTCCCCCGCATACACATCCGCCGTCAGGTATTTTCCCTCTGCTTCGGCAATGCTCCTTAATACATCAGGCGGCAGATTATAGGCTCCCACCTCGATCTCCTGCAGCATGCTTTTTTTAACTTCTTCTCCTGCCTTCACACTTTCCGTAAAACGCACAATGGTCGTCTTCTTCGACATCCCGGCATTCAGTAACGGGGTCAGTACAAAACAGATAAGCAGGGCTGCTGCAATACAAAGCAAGCCCAGCACAGTACGGTTCTTCAACAATTTCATTGTTCTCTCATCCTCCTGTCAAAACACTAATAAACATTCCCAGTAAAAGAAACGGGACCAGCGGATACGCCTGTTTTTCTTTTCTGCCGCTAGTCACAGTTCCCACTATATGCCACAGAATTAACAGACTCAGTGCTAAAATCAATCCTATGACTGTCTGGTATAGACCAAGTACCAGACCGCAGGCTCCCACCAGTTTCACATCTCCTCCACCAATTCCTCCTATGGTGATCCCTGCAAGGAACAGCGGCAAGGCTGCCAGGATTCCCATAAGGCAGGGCCGTCCTGGCGGCACAATACTGATCAGTGCCACCAGGCATACCATCCAATTTGGGACAATCCTCTTTTGCAGATCTATGACTGCCGCCGAAAACAGAGCCATAAAGAAAAACAACAGCCGGATCATATTACAGATCCATATTCATGCTGTTGTCTTCCTCCTGTTCAACATCCTCCAGATCGTCACATTCCTCTCTGCTCTGTTCTCTCCTTTCCAGTGCTGTGGGCTGGTGGATATAGTCCTCATATTCCTTCAGTACCACCTGATCAAATTTTTCTTTTGCTTCTCTGTTTGCAAAATACACCGTATCCTGATACTGTCCCGTTGCATTTCCCTTTGTTTTAGGCATGGCAACCATGAACCCATAATCATCCTTTTTGATTCTGACATTGCGGATGGTCATAAAGTTTCCGATCTTAACATTTGCGAGAGCCAGTACCCCTTTTCCGGGGTATGTCTCCGTGATCATTACATCCATCTGTAAATCCTCTACCTTCAAGTTGGTATTCATTTCTCCGGGCATCTATATTCTCCTTTTCTTTCCGTGAATTGTCCGATCCTGTAACTGTTTTCCATGTCTGTGAAACATCCTATCCCGCATAGTTAAACATTTCCTGAACTCTCTGCGTAAGCGTGGGCATGACCACATCTCCGAAAAGAGCATAGAGACCTGCCAACAATAATGCTCCGAGAACCACTGCAATCAGAATTTTGACTGCGGTATCCACATAGTTCTCACCCTTTTTGTCTCTCACAAGACCAGTTGCTCTCGCTGCCATTGTCTTAACTCCGTTTGCTACTTTCTTCATCATTTTTGCCATATTCTTTTTTCTCCTGTTTTTGTTATTTTCTTGTTATTGGTTTCTGTTACTATCGCTTGGTTGTGTTACATGCCACTCATCTCGATAGCCTGCCCCTCGGGAGCCTGCATCTCGTGATGCTTTGCTACTGTGTCCTGTCCCTGTGTGATTGCCTGCTCGTAAGCACCTATTACTGCATCATGAAGCTGCTTTCTGCACTCCTGCGTGATGGGGAAACAAATATCCTTGTATTCATTACCGGCCTTATAGCTTGGCATGGATACAAACAGCCCATTGCTTCCTTCGATGATCTTGATTCCCCGAACAGCAAATGCTCCATTGATATTCACAGATGCCGTTCCCTTGATGCTGTCACTCGGTCGGATCGAATGGATACGCACCTCAAGCTGCATCGGCGCTGCCTCCTTGTGTGCTTCACTGGGCTGTTCTCTTTTCTCTGTGCTTTCTCCCCCTGGTTGGGATGCCTTTTCTCTGGGCATAATCTTCCTCCTTATCAGAATTGAATTTCTTCATATCCGGCAGCGTCTATATAGAAAAAGCGGTTGGCATCACCATCCGCAAACTCTATAACGTCCGAGATAGCCAAGGCATGTCCCTCAAAGTTTTCGGGAACCGCCTGTCCATATTTCTCCCAGACTTCTTCCAGATTGAATTTTTCGATCTCCTCTTCATGAACCAGAACATATTCCCCTCGATGCGGTCTGTCATACCCTCTTTTCCTTCGCTCTGCCAGACTGATAAACCGCATCGTAACAGGACTCTTCTGTCCCAGTTGATAGATCCTGAATTTTTTTGACTCTTTTCTGTCGATAGTTATCGTTTTTTCTATACCACTATCTTCCGATAGTTGATCATATACGCCGCCACGGAATACCGGATTCTCTATCCCTTTTTCTGTTAAAAAACGTATCAGCTCCTCTTTCTGAAACATGGTATCGAGGATAGCAGTTTCGCCACTGACACAGCCAGCCGGATTTCCATAGTAATACAGGATTCCATTCACAATATCTATTCTCTTCATCTGTCCTCCCCACCACGCTGTTTGGAAAAATATTCCTGCTCTACGTTTCCTGTTGTGCGAATTTCAAAATCCTTGCAGCAAGTGCCACCTGCTTTGCAGGGTTCAACTGCTTTACTGCGGCATTCACATAGGCTTCCATGGTCTCCGGATCCTGACTTCCCATTTCTACAATATCTACTTTGGATAATATAATTTTTCCGCCACTCACAGACAGCTTTACAATGTCTCCACATTCCATTTCTGTCATCTGACGAAATTCCTTCGGAATCAGAATTCGTCCTTTTTCATCCAACAGCTTATGTACCTGTTTTTTCATCCGATCCCCCTTCCGTAGTATTCAATATGATCTTTACCTTGTCTTCTGAGATTCCCAGTTCATTACAGATTTCCATAACTTCTTCCGGGATCTCCGTCTCTTTCAAAAGTTCCGATGAAAAAATGACAATCCGGCCGTTCTGGCACACAATGTCAAGATCTGCATCCATCGAAATTCCTGCATCCTGTAACAGTTCTTCCGGGATCTGTAGTGACACACGCTGCTCCCTTGCCAGTTCCTCCACTACATCCTGATCATTTCTCACAACCAGAAATTCTTTTGACGCACTCTTAACTTCTTCCTCCTCTGCCATGTAAATCAGTTTTATCGCATCACCGGTGCAGATCCCTGTCTGATCCAGTACCGTCATAGGAATCTCTATACACCCGTTCTCTGTCACTCTTCCTTCCATTTCCACTAACTGGAGCATTCTTTCTCCTTTCCTCTCCATAAAATCGAAGTTTCCTCTGCACCCATTTCAAATAAACTGATCTGCCTAGGCTGATTTTTCTTACGCTCTCCCATGTCATAATTAGCGATCAGCACCTCCGGGAATTCACTACCACTGTCATACCTCTGTGCCATATTATTAATTCTGGTTACAGCTTCGATCTGAAAGTCCCGGTATAATTCCCTGATATATTCACAGTCATTGTAAGAAACCATGAATTTCCCCTGAATTCCTTTTAAAGTATCGCGGAGTCTTACATGGTCTTCCTTGCGGAACACCACTTCGTAATGTCCCTCTGTCTCATAATAGGGAGGATCACAATAAAAAAAGGCATTCGGTCTGTCATATTGACGGATGAGTGCCTCAAAATCCT
>ERZ827126.416-NODE-416-length-62430-cov-4.523816_pt1 | contig 62430 bp, 72 predicted proteins | sample MGYA00519780_ERZ827126 | MGnify/ENA primary metagenome ERZ827126 (study PRJEB31778, sample SAMEA3449262) | human gut metagenome | biome: human gut; feature: human-associated habitat; material: faeces | place: United Kingdom | collected 2010/2012 ...
ACGGCTGAGAGGCGGCAAGCGATATCCGCCGCCTGGACAGAGCGGATGCAAAAACGGTTCTGATCTTTGCCCTTTCTGCGGATGCCTATGTGGAAGACAAGCGGCTGTCCCGTTCTTACGGCATGGACGGGCATTTTGCAAAGCCGGTGGATTTTCAGAAGATGAAGACCGAGATCGGCGAAATCATCCGGCAGAAAAAGCGGTAAGTGTTTCGGGCTTTGCACAGAAAGCCTGTGGAGGTGGAAAAAATGAAAAAAGTGCAGAAACGGATTCTGACCGTGATCGTTTCGCTGACAATTACGGGTTCCGGCATCGCTACCTATCTGCGGTATTCGGGGAATTCTTTTGATCCGGAAAAATACACCCGAAACTCGGCTTGGAACCGGAATCAGATCACGTTTGACGACGATCAAACAGACGATGAATACATGAACAGTGAAAAGCAGGATGATACCACAGAGGACAGCCGCCAGCTGGAACAGGATGACAATGCTGACCAGGCGCAGACGCCTTCAGAACAGCGTGACAATGCCATTCTGTTTGAATCCCAGACGCCGCAGAATCTGAATGTGCCGGCACTGATTACCCAGGATACCGACGGCGGCAGCGGAGACGGCGCCGCTGTTTCTCTGCAGCAGGCGTCACAGAATGTGACGTCCTACCTGGTGGGAGACCGCAGCGGAAGTGCATCCGGTCCGGTCGCAGTCATTCCGTCTGCATCCGGCAGCGGTACAGTGATTTCCGGCGGAACATCCGGAAACTCCGGTACAGCCGGGAAAAGCGATCAGAACGGAAAGGGCAACGCAGGCGGAACTTCCGGCGGCGGAAACAGTTCCGGCGGCAGCCAGAACAACGGCGGCGGTCAGACGGATACGCCTGGAACAGATACACAGCCGGAGCAGCCCGCCGCACCGTCCTATGACAACAATTACACGGAAAAAACGCCGGAACAGCCCAGCGATATTTATGAAAACCTGTTGATTCCGGTACGTCCCATGCCGGAAGAGGGACTGGAAAATGCCGACAGCGCAAAAGTGCCGGAGCTGATGGTAAATCCGCTGAATGAGACGTTCGATGCGGATATGATCTATTACGGGGAAGAACTGGACGCCTGGAAACTGTTGTGTGCCTGCAATGTTCACGTGAAGTACAACGGCACATATTACCGCATTACCTCGCTGAACGACAATTTCAAAATTACCGGTTATCCCCAAAAGGCAGAAAAAGACTTCACAGCATCGTTTGCATTCCGTCTGAACGCAGACAGCGACTGGGTCAGAAAAGATGTCAGCTTTGAAGTGTATCCTTATAAGACGGTACTTTCGGATTATAACCATGCAGATTTTATCAACCCCAAGAGTGACCAGTATCCGGCAGAAAACGAGTCTGTCGATCTGCTGAATTACTACGGGAAAATGTATCATTCGGATCATTCGTTCCCAAAACTCGGAGAATCCATTCGTCAGATCTTTCTGGGATGGTCGGAGAACAACGGCGGTGACCCCGTCTACTACCGCTATACGCCGACGAAAAAGGGCTTGAATATCCTGTACCCTTTGGGAACGGCAGAACTTCCGAAAGAGTTCACGGCGGAGATCAGTTCCATGTGGTCGGAGGATGACCACTACTATTTCATTCAGACACTGACCGGATATACCGGTTCCAGCCGTGATCTGGAGATTCCGGCAGGGCTGCAAAAGGTTGCCCTGGAGGCAGACGTAGACCGTGTTTCCGTTCCGGCATCCGTTCTGGAAATCACCAGCACGCTGAAGGTAAAGGATTCCTACGATGTCTCAGAAAAGAATCCGGCGCTCACGTCCCGGGACGGCGTTTTGTACAACAAAGCCTGCACGGAACTGTATGCAGTGCCGTATGCGAAAATGGAGATCACCGTTCCGGAGATGGTGAAAAAGGTGACTTTTCCGGAAGAAAATCAGATTCAGAGCCTAACTTTTCAGTCCGCAGAGCCGCCGGAAATTGAACTACGCCGGCTGGATCATGCAAAAATCTATGTGCCGGATGATGCCTACTTCGACTATCTGAAAAAGTGGGCAATGCGTCTTGGCACAAACCAGCTCGTTCCCCAGAGCGACAAGAATCCCACGGATTTCTATACCCAGGATGACGCCATTTTGCTAAATACAGAAAACGGCACTGTGCTGTACGGTCTGACAGAACAGGTAGCCGGTACTTATGCCGTACCGGAGGGCGTGACCGAGATCCGAAAGAGCGCATTTGAGGGAAGAGACTTGAAAACACTGATCCTGCCGGCATCCCTGCAGACGCTGGACAGCGGTGCATTCAACGGGCTGGACGGCACGCAGATCTACTTCCAGGGTGAGACTGCTCCGGCTGCGCAGGCGGACAGCTTTTCTGAGAATATCGGCGGTCTGCACATTCCGGCGTTCAGCATGGAGTTTGATACGGAACAGTGGAATACCTATGATATTCCCATCGCCGCTGAGGCGTATGCCATTTGTGAAACGGACGGCAACGTCTATTTCCAGGAACAGGACGGTGCAACACTTCTGACCGCTGCGCCGGATACTGTGCATTTCAGTGCGGAGAGTCTGCCGGGCGTTTCCATCAAAACCATCGGCAGCCGTGCGTTCCGGAATTGTTCCGGGCTGATGACCGCAGAACTGCCGGAGGAGACCAAAGAAATTCAGCAGAACGCTTTTTCCGGGTGCAGTGCTTTGGAATCGGTGGTTTCCTTGTCTGAGGATGAACTGACCATCGGCGACGGCGCATTCGACAACTGCATGATGCTCTACTGCGTTGCCTGCAATGCGGCATCTGCGGTGATGGAGGGAAACTACACGCCCGGCAACAACAGCTTTTTCTACCGTCCGTATGATTCCTACGGATATGCCGGCTGCTTTGCGGAATTTACTTACCGGTACCGAATGGAGACCGGCGCAGACGGTGTTGCCGGTGTCTACGGAAGTTCCGGGGAAGAGAGTTACCTGTTGTCCGTTTCCGGCAACTTGAACGGAACATATACCTTAGCACCGAACACCGTGGAAATTGCATCGGGTGCATTCTCCCGGTGTCAGAATGCGTTTTTCATTGCACCGGAAAGCTTTGCGTCAGTCATGTTTGTGGACGATGCGGCGTTCCAAAATTCGGGTATCAGCGGAGAACTGACATTTTCAGATGCCTTTTCACTGCTGGGCAGCAATGCGTTTCAGGATTGCAGCAATCTGACTGCCGTGCATTTTGAGACTGGTTCTACACTGCGTTCCATTCCGTCCAATGCGTTTGCCGGGTGTACAGCGCTTTCTGAGGTGACCTTTGGAGCAAACAGCTGCGTGGAGTCCATTCATGACGGTGCATTTGCAGAAACAGCTTTGCACAGCTTTACGTTCCCGGAGACCACAAACGAGGTCTATTACAATATTTTCGGCGGCTGTGATGCGCTGGAAGAGATTCGCTTTGCCGGAGAAACACCGCCGAATCTGATCGGATACGGACAGGGCAGTGATTTTGTGTTCCAGTCCAAGTCAGACGGCAGTGTCAACACAGTGCCGCTGGCTGTGCCGGACGGCTGCCGGGAAACCTATGCGGCGGCGTGGCAGTATCCCTATGCAGGTTTTTCCGACCTGGAAAGTCTTTGCAGCGAATATTACGCAGAGTCAGCCGGAGACGGTACATCCATCGAGGAGATCGCACAGGAGATCACAGATACATTCCTGCCCAAGTGGCAGACGCTTTGGGATCTGCTGGGGTGCAGCGAAACAGCACCGGAACCGGACCGGGAGGAAGTCCTGGAAAAACTAAAACAGGCAGAGGAGGATATGCGGCAATGGTGATCGAACAGTCAGAACATATTATTACAGAGGTCAAAAAGGCGTTTATGGGAAAGGATGAGATCATCCGGAAGGTGCTGATGACCATTTATGCCGGCGGTCATATTCTGCTGGAGGATTGCCCGGGTGTGGGAAAGACTACGCTGGTGCTGGCATTTGCCAATGCGCTGGGGCTGGACTTTAAGCGTATCCAGTTTACCACAGATACCACGCCGTCAGACATTACCGGTTTTTCCATGTTCAACCGGGTGAACAATCAGTTCGAGTATCACAGCGGTGCGGTAATGTGCCATCTGCTGCTGGCAGATGAGATCAACCGTACTTCACCGAAAACCCAGTCGGCGCTTTTGGAGTCCATGGAAGAGAAGAACGTGACCGTAGACGGCGTGACCCATCCGCTGCCCAGTCCGTTTATCTGCATCGCAACGCAGAATCCTCTGGGCGCATCCGGTACGCATCCGCTGCCGGAATCCCAGCTGGATCGTTTTATGATACAGCTTTCCATCGGCTATCCGTCCTGCGAGGATCAGATCAAGATTTTGAACGCCAGACGCTATACCAATCCGCTCCATGAGATCAAGCCGGTCTGCGATGCCAAGAGTCTGATGCAGGTGCAGGACTATCTCTCTGCCATCAAGGTAACAGAGGATATCATGCGCTATGCCATCCGCCTGTGCGAGGAGACTCGGGTGCATCCCTTTGTGGAACTGGGCATCAGCCCCAGAGGTGTGATCGCACTCATCCGCATGGCAAAGGCAAATGCCCTGGTAGAACAGCGGAACTATGTGGTTCCGGAGGATGTGCAGAGCGTGTATCTGGATGTCTGCGTCCATCGTCTTGTCCTGCGTCCCCAGGCGCTGATCGAGGGCGTGAACAAGGTGCAGATTTTGCAGGGAATCCTGGAAAAGGTGAAACCGCCGGTGACCATCGGAGGAAAGCTGTCATGATCCGGCACAAGGTGAGCTACTTCTTGTCCATTGCAGTTGTGCTGGTGCTGTTGTTTTTCTTCCCGAAACCGATTCTGCTGGCAGTGCTGCTCCTGGAAATTGCCCTGCCGCTTTTGGCGCTCATTCTGCTCCGGATGGACATTGCTGCAATGACCCTTTCGCTACAAGCGCCGGTGACAAGCAATGTCAATGCGCCGCTTGCGCTGGATATCGCCTATAAGGCAAAGCGTCCGCTGTTTTCGGTGTCTGCGGTGGAAATGACCCTGGAGATGCAAAATCTGCTGTTTCACACACAGGAAGAGCGCTGGCTGCGGATCGGTCTTTCTTCCCGGAAAAGCTCTCATGTGGAGTTTACGCCGGATATGTGCGGCGAATGGTTTATCCGGGCATCTGGTGTGCAGTGCCTGGACGTCTTTGGGTTCTGTGCCGCCGCAGTACCCTGCGAGTTGTTCTGCCGTGTTAAGGTGATGCCGGAACAGAATGACATCACCATCATGACCGACCAGGCATCCCGGGCAAAGCCGGAAGTCGGTTCGTTCCGGGTCTACCAAAAGGGAAACGATACCGCAGAGGTGTTCGAACTGCGGGAGTATCAGGAGGGCGATGAGCTGAAAGCCATCCACTGGAAACTGACCAGCAAGATGGATCGGCTGATCGTGCGGGAATACAGCGATTCCACCCGGTATGACACCATCGTACTGTATGACATTGCGCTGAAGGCAAACGGCGAGGACGTGGACAAGACACTGCTTTCCACATCCATCGGCGCAGTGGAAAGTCTGAGCCGTGCGCTGGTGCGTGCCGGAATCCCGCATATGGCGGCGTTTGTCTTTCAGAGCCGCATCATTTCCGCACCCATTGCAGCGGAGGCAGATGCCGCAGAATTTCTCTATACGCTGCTGTCCTATCCATTGGCGGAGAACAGCGGCATCGCCTGTCAGTTTTTCCTGGCAGGGCAGATCCAGCAGAACTATGAGAGTATGGTGTACTTTACCATACACAGCTTTCCCAAGGAACTGGCGCTGATCCCGGCGGATGTGAACCTGGATGCCGTAGTGGTCACGGACAAGGATGGCGTACCTGTTGTGACACAGCCGGCAAGGGCGAAAGTGCTGGTCGAAGTACCGGTGACATATCTGCGGAAAAACCGGAGTTTCCGCATTATACTATAAGAATCCATTTCCGGACATTGTGCTGAGGAGGTGTATCCAGATGCAGCTGCATCGAAAACCAAAAAAGAAACCGGAGACCATGCCAGTTTTTACGGAGCAGCCTCCTGTGTACAATATGATTTTGGAATGTATTTGCGCCGGGCTGTTTTCTGCCGGGTTCTGTGTGTCATTCCTGCACTACGGCACGGCAGAGGTACCGCTTTTCTGGGTACTGCTGTGTGCAGCTGCGGCGGTTTTGTGCCGTTCGCTGTCCCTCTGGAAACCGTTTCGCAAAACAGCACTGCTGGTTCCGAACGGACTGGCACTGCTGGTGCTGCTGATCGGATTCCCGGACTGCAAAAACGGAGCGATCCTTTTTCTCAACAGCGTGATCTCCAGATGGAACACGGTGAGCCATGATGCAGTCTCGCTTTTGGGCGGCACAGGCACAGCCGGCGTTTTCTCTCTGATCTTTACCATTCTGCTGATCGCCGCCTGGGGATATCTCCTGGTGCAGATCAACAAACCAACTGTCAGCTTTTTCGTTCTGCTGGTTCTGACGCTGCCGGCACTGCTCCTGCAATGCTTTTCCGGCATCGGCGTGGGGATGTATCTGATCGGCTGGCTCTTACAGCGCATCTGTCACTGTGAGCGTTCTTTCAGCTGGAAAAAGGTGGGATGGTTCGTCACAGCGTCTGCGGTGATTCTGAGTGCGGCAGCGGCATCCGGCAGCCGGGAATTCCACACGGTGAATGTGCTGCGTGAGAATGTCCGTGCAGCGATCACACGGGTGCGTTACGGCGAGGACACACTGCCGAAAGGAGATCTGTCCAAGGCGTACCGGATGAACCGGGGCGATAAAGACCGGCTCATGGTGCGCCAGACCCAGGCGAAAGATCTGTATCTGCGTGGATTTGTGGGCGCAGACTACGACAACGGCAAATGGCAGGAACTGAACCGTTCGGACTTCCGGGGAGAAAATGACGGCATCGAGTCCTGGTTTGCGGAACATCAGTTTTCACCGTCTCAGCAGTACTGCGAATACGGCGCTGCCGGCGGGGAACAGTTCTCGAAAAGCCGTGTCTCCGTCGAAAACAACGGTGCAGACCGTCGGTATGTCTATCTGCCCTATTCGGCAGACCAGCCGGACTGTTCCACCCGAGTTCACCGGGATGCAGCGGTGCAGTCTGCCGGGCTGTTCGGCACAAAGCAGTATGATTTCACGGAATACGCCAACGACTATCCGGGAGAACTGCTCTATGTGGACGACTGGGCAATGCACCCGGAGACAAAAGCAGAAAAGGCGTATCTGGAATGCGAGTCGATCTACCGCAGTTTCGTGTACCAGAATTACCTGGATATCCCGGAAGAACTGCGCTCTGTGATACAGGAAAAGTTTCATGATCCATCCTATACGGAGACGGATAACACCGTCTACCAGGTGACCCAGCACATCCATGACGTTCTGGAAAACACCTCGTCCTACCAGATGGAGCCGGGGCGAACCGATTCCGAAGAGCCGCTGGAAAAGTTTCTGAACGGCGGAACGGGAAACTCTGCCTTTTATGCAACGGCGGCAGTTCTGGCGTATCGTTCGTTTGGCATTCCGGCACGGTATGCCGAGGGCTACTACGTTAATGGTACGCTGGTGCGGGACAAGGTCAGCGCACAGCTCACGGCAAAGGATGCCCACGCTTGGGCAGAAGTCTACATGGACGGCATGGGCTGGATTCCCATTGATGCGACACCGGGGTATTATCACGATGTCTATACCCTGATGCAGATGGTACAGCAGCCGCAGAACGTGGAAAAGGTGAAGATCGCCGATGACAGCAAGACACAGACCGGCAATGTGCAGAACAAGAGCAAACGGGATACTTCCGGAGGAAGTGTCCTGGATACGGTGGAAAATGCGGCGGTGCTGCTGTTGGGAATCGCTGCGCTGCTGCTGATCCTGGCGGCTGTGGGAACTGCTGTCCTGGAAGTGCGCATTACGGTAACGCAGGTTCGTTCTCAGAACCGGTACCGGAAAGCTGATGAACGAAAAAAACAGGATATTCTCTGCATGATGATCCCAAAAATGCTGCATTGCATGGGCGTGGAAATGCACATCGGCTGGCAGGCGGAAACGGCGGAACAGCGGATGAAAGAAAAAATCCCGGAACTGCGTGACGGAGAATACGAGCGTGTCAACCAGTTGATGGAAAAGTACATCTACGGGGAAACGGCGCTTCAGCCCTATGAAGTCCGTGTGCTGACATCGTTTCTGAAAAAGATATCTGACCCAAAGCGAAAGACGCTCACTCGCCGGGAACGGTTTCAGATCCGGCGTGCAGGGATATTGATGACAGAAGAAAACAATGATTGACAAATGATGATAAATTATGGTATACTATAGGCAGAACCGAACCAAGTCTGCCTGTCGGATTTGCACGGTATTGCTTATGATTTAGGGTATGTGAAGAAATGAAACGGGGTTCGCAGCGGCACTTCTTTGCGGTTTGCCTTTTCCATCCGATCTGAAAGGAAGATACAGCAGTGGAAATCTTAGAAACATTCAGCACAAACCATGAGACACAGTCCGACTATCAGCTGACTTCACAGCAGGCAAAAGAGCAGATGCGCTTTTTCCGGAATGTGTTTACCGTGGTGCGCCTTTTGAAGGGCGAAGATCTGGAAGGTATCCGGGAAAGTACAGAAGATGCGTCTTTTTGCGAATGCTATGACTATTGGGGCAAGGGACAGCCTTGTGAAAACTGCATTTCCATGCAGACACTGCGGGACAGACAGCAGCACACGAAACTGGAATTTCTGGGGACAGATATCTACCAGGTCTTTTCCCGTTATGTTGAAGTGGACGGAAAGCCCTGTGTGATGGAACTGATCCGGAAACTGGACAGCGATTCGCTGATCGGTGCAAGTGAACGGGACAAGCTGATCCGGCAGCTGTCGCAGTATCATGTGGAACTGTACCGGGATGCACTGACCGGAGCGTATAACCGGCGGTATCTGGAAGACAGATCCAAACAGAAGAAGTTTACCGGCGGCGCTGCCATGATCGATCTGGATGACTTTAAGGTGTACAACGACACCTGCGGTCACGATGCCGGGGATATGGTGCTGGAAACGGTGGTCAAGGTGATACGGGAAAGCTCTGACAGCAATGATGTGCTGATCCGCTACGGCGGCGATGAGTTTGTACTGCTGTCGGCAAATGCGGATGAGCAGGAGTTTTACCGAAAGCTGCACCACATTCGCCATAAGATTCACAACGCTCCGGTTCCGGGGTATTCCGGTATCCACCTTTCGGTCAGCATCGGCGGCGTGTACTGCGAAAATACCCTGCTGGATGAGGCAATACACCGTGCGGATGTTTTGATGTACCAGGCGAAGAACAAGAAAAATGCAGTGATTATCTCTGAGGCAGATTCTGTTGCGGACAAGGAAAGCAAGCAGGAAATTCTGATCGTGGACGATTCGGAGATGAACCGTGCGATTCTGGCAGAAATGCTGGGAGACTCGTATATCATTCATGAGGCAGTCAACGGCGAAGAGGCACTGCATCTGCTGGAGCGGCAGGGGAAAAGCATATCCCTGGTGCTGCTGGATATCATCATGCCTGTGATGGACGGCTTTGAACTGCTGCATCATATGGCAGAAAATCATTGGATCGACGATATTCCGGTCATTATGATCTCCAGCGAGGATTCTTCCTCCTCTGTGAAAAAAGCTTATGAAATGGGCGTTTCAGACTATATCAGCCGTCCGTTTGATGCGAGAGTTGTCTACCGCCGTGTGTTCAACACCATCAAGCTCTACGCCAAACAGCGGCGTTTGATCTCCATGATAAGCGAACAGGTACGGGAGAAGGACAAAAACAACAGCATGATGGTCAGCATTCTCAGCCAGATCGTAGAGTTCCGGAACGGAGAAAGCGGCAGCCATGTCATCCACATCAAGCGCCTTGCAGAACTGCTGCTGGATCAGCTGGAACGGAAAGACACAAAGTATGAGATCACAAGTGCAGATCAGATGCTGATTCCGCTGGCGGCTGCGCTGCATGATATCGGCAAGATCGGCATTGACGAGAAGATTCTGAACAAGCCGGGACGGCTGACCAAGGAAGAGTTTGAGATCATGAAAACCCACACAGTAATTGGCGCCAATATGCTGGAGAGCCTGGCGATCTACCAGAGCGAGCCGCTGGTTCGTGTGGCGCATGACATATGCCGGTGGCATCACGAACGATTCGACGGAAAGGGATACCCGGACGGGCTTGTGGGCGATGAGATCCCCATTTCGGCACAGGTGGTTTCGCTGGCAGACGTATATGATGCACTGGTGAGCGAACGGGTATATAAAAAGGCGTTTTCCCATGAGAGAGCCATTCAGATGATTCTGAACGGGGAATGCGGTGCGTTTAACCCGGTTCTGTTGGAGTGCCTTCTGGAGATACAGGACACACTGAAACGGGAATTGGTGGAACAGAGCAAGAACGCCTATGAATACGCTGCGTTGTGAAATCGAGGGAATGAGATCATATGACAATACAGGAATGTTATACAAAGATGGGTGCAGATTATGCGCCTGTGTTACAGCGGCTGGGCAGCGAACGGATCGTGACGAAGTTCGCCCTGCGCTTTTTGGAGGACAAGACGTTTTCCGGTCTTTGTGATGCGCTGGATGCGCACGATGCCGAAGAGGCGTTTCGCATGGCGCACACGCTGAAAGGCATTTGCCTCAATCTGGGGTTTGAACCGCTGCGGCAGGCAAGCTCGGAACTGACCGAGGAACTGCGTGGGCGAGACCTTTCGGTGGACTACGCAGACGCTTTCCAGGCAGTGAAAACCCGGTATCAGCAGACGGTGTCTGCGATTCGTGGCATTGCCGGATAATTTTTGGAAAATGAAAAAGCATACAGTATTTCCGGGAACGGATACTGTATGCTTTTTTGCATTTTAAGAATGCCTGTACAGATCGCAGCCTGCATCGTGGGAATACAGGATGCCAACCGCCTGTAAATACGCATAGATGATGGTACTGCCGACAAATTTCATGCCACGCTTTTGCAGGTCGGTGGAAATGGCATCGGACAGGGGACTTGTGGCTTTTCCGGTTTCGTAAAAGATCCTGCCCTGTGTGAACTGGCACAGATAGTTATAAAAGCTGCCGAATTCGGCGGAAATGGCAAGGAAGATCGCCGCATTCCGGACGCTTGCCTGGATCTTGCGCCTGTTTCGCACAATGCCCTTGTCCGCAGCCAAAGCACTGCACTTTTCCGCTGTATAGGCGGCGATTTTTTCTGCCTGGAAATCATCGAACGCCTTTCGGAAATTTTCCCGTTTGTTTAGGATACACTCCCAGGAAAGCCCTGCCTGGAATGATTCCAGGAGCAGCATCTCAAACAGATAGGCGTCGTCTGTCCGCAGAACACCCCATTCCCTGTCGTGATAGGCGATGTACTTCGGGTTGTTTGGATTGCACCATTTGCAGCGGTTGGGCATGAGAAATCCTCCTTTTTGTCAGAGACAGAGCAGGCATTTATGATTCCAGAGAAAGGTAGTACTCATACAGCGGAATCGCCTGGTGAATGGCGAATGTGGTGTGGAAACGATGTGTCTCCAGGTCGGACTTGATTTTTGCAATTTCTGTATTGAGATAGCCGGGATGTTCCTTTTCCTCTTCATAGAAAGTGACATGGTCGCCCTCGCTGTTCTCGTCCGCCTGCACTGCGATTTCCAGGTTGCAGTCGTTTTTCTCGTTGTAGTCGTAGACAGACCGGGATGCACCGGTCTGTACCTCTGCCACCAGCTTTTCCACGGCAGCAGCACTGTCACGGTATGCCATGAGAATGGTCTCGTTGGCAATCTGGGTGATAGAGTCGTATACGTTATGTGTTTCGCCGGCATCATCTGTGTAGTCATAGCGGACGATCCAGAACGGCAGGCAGTAGGAGACGGACAAGTCCTTCGATTCGGCGTACTGCTGTGCAGTTTCGATGAACTTTACCTGCTGATACCGTGCGGCGTCATTGTTTTTCCAGTTATATTCGGAATTTGTCCAGACTTCCACATCATAGGAGACTCCTGCCAGCCGGGCATCATACTCCACCATGCTGTTATACTCTGCCACCCGGTCGAATACCCGATAGATGGCGGTCTGATAACTGTCCTCATACAGCCAGGTCTTTTCACCGGTCAGCAGGTAGACCTTCATGTTTCTGGCGTAGGCGTTTCTGACAAAGGTTTCCACCATATCCACGCTGTTTACCAGCTTGTTTGCGCCGATGGAGTAGTAGATCTCGGTGACGCCGTAGAACTCCATGGCATCCAGGAACTTGCTCTGTGTGTCGGCGTCGTCATCAATGCCGTAGAGCGCCGCCTTTTTGCCTTTCCAGTACCAGGTGGCGCAGTTCATGCTGGTCTCTTCCGTGATGGGATAAACATCCGCTGTGCTGGAATTGTACAGGTATTTTGTATCACCGGTCAGCCCCAGCGTTTCATTGCTTACCAGATAAAACCGGTCAATGGAGTAGTCCAGGGGACGTTCCATTTGGGTTTCAATGGTACTCTTCAGATTGCCGGAGATCTGATAGTTGTATTCCGATCTGGAGATATAGCCGTTTTTCACTGCATCTGCATAGGACATTCCCACCAGCTGTTCCAGTGGATTCTGCGGTGCAGGTGCGGTCAGCAGCTGCCGCATCCGGCAAAGGTCAAGACCATCCAGTCTGCTGTCTGCATTGCAGTCGCCTGCCTGCCCGTCAGCAAGTGTGACATCCGGGACTTGCAGCAGCCACTTCTGCATCAGAACAATATCTGCGGCGTTCAGTTGTCCGTCCCCGTTGACATCTCCGGTGATCCGGGAATCCTCTGGGGCATCGGTTTCTGCGGCATACAGTGCCGGCTGCGGCAGCGCTGCCGCCAGGAACAGGCACGACAGCAGAGCAGCAAGTGTTTTCTTCATATGGTTCATCCTTCCGTTGTCTTTTGCTCATTATACCACGTTTTGTACCGAAAAGTCAACGAAACCGACGGAATTTCATGCGATTTTGGCAGATACAGGATTCCGCTGAAAAAAGTTTTGGAAAGTATCAAATTTTCTCTTGACAAGTTAGAATAACAGTGTTATAATAACAGTGTTACAGAAAGGAAGTGCGAAATGAGAAAAGAATCAGCCGGCATTACAGAGGCACTTCTGAAAAGTGCAGAACAGGAATTTCTGGCGCACGGATTTCACGATGCCAGCCTCCGGAGAATCTCTGCGGAAAGCGGCGTCAGCACCAATTCCATCTATACCCGGTTCGGTGACAAAGCAGGACTGTTTGAAACGCTTGTCAAGCCGGCGGCAGATGGCTTGATGCAGATTTATATGGATTCTGTGCAGGCAGCGTCAGATGTTTCAGAAGTCACCGATGCCATTGCCTGCGGGAACCGGGGAACAGACGATGTCCTGGTGTATATTTACGAGAATTTCAACGCTTTCCGGCTCATTTTCTGCTGTTCTGCCGGGACGGAATACGAGACCTATTTCGACAGGCTGGCGGAGATCGAAGAAAGCTATTACAAGAAGTTTGCCGTGCAGTTTTCGGCAGGGGAAAAGGTGGATGACTTCTTCATCCATGTGATCTGCCGGACAGGCTGGCAGTATGTCTATGAACTTGTGTCTCACAATATGGACTTCGAAAAGGCAAAGCTTTTTATGGATGATATCCGCAAGTACAGCTATGCCGGCTGGAAAGCGGTGCTTGGTCTTACGTGACTTGTGCTTGTTTTTGCGGAACTGCGGTTACAGGAGCTTGTTCACATAAAAATGAAGTTGCACGTTTTTCAGCAAAAATCATTTTATGAGAACAGGTTCTAAAATTTGCATATAGGTTAGTGAAATCTAACTATATAATTCTAAAGGAGGAATCACATTGAAACAAAAGGGAAAAAGTTCGTTTCAGAGACTGATGGGGTACGCCGGAAAGCGAAAGTATCTGACATACCTTTCATTGGCTCTTGCGGCAGTGAGTGCAGTGATCGCTCTGATCCCGTTTTATGAGATCTGGCGCATCATCAAAGAGGTGCTGGAAGTCCGGCCGGATTTCAGCCAGGCGGTACATATCAAAACATACGGCTGGTATGCAGTAGGAGGCGCTCTGCTTTCCATGCTGTTTTACATTGCGGCGCTGATGTGTTCCCATCTGGCGGCGTTCCGGGTGCAGGCGAATATGCGGATTGCCATGATGGAACACATTATGAAGCTGCCGCTGGGATACGTGGAAAGCGAGGGAACGGGTAAGATCCGGAAAATTGTTTCGGATTCCAGCGCAGCCACGGAAACGTATCTGGCGCACAACCTCCCGGACAAGGCGGTTTCCATCGCAACGCCCATTGCGCTGCTTGCGGTAATGGCAGTGTTTGACTGGCGGCTGGGGCTTATGTGTCTGATTCCGGCGGCGATCGCTTTTGTGCTGATGGGTTCGGCGATGATGGGGCCAAAGCTGGCGGCAGACATGAAGGAATACCAGAATGCACTGGAATCCATGTCGTCCGAGGCTGTCGAGTATGTGCGTGGCATTCCGGTGGTCAAGACTTTCGGGCAGACCATCTTTTCGTTCCGTCGGTTCAAAAAGGCTATTGACGAGTATGAAAAGTGGACGGTTTCCTATACCAAGAGCATGATGATGCCCATGGTCGGATTCACCACTGCGGTAAACGCTGTGTTTGCCGTTCTGATTCTTTCGGCATACCTGTTCACCGGACACGGCGTGACCGATACGTTTATTCTGAATCTGCTGTTCTATATTCTGATCAGTTCGATTCTGACCGTAACGCTGATGAAGATTGCCTATGCCGGGGAGTCCAATATGATCGTAACGGATGCGCTGAATCGTATGGACAGCATCCTGGATCTTTCTCCGCTGGCAGAGGCAGAAAAGCCGAAAAGCCCGGCGAACGCCAGCGTTTCCATGGAAAATGTGGTATTTGCCTATGACGGTTCTGAGCGGAATGCGATCGACGGCATTACCCTGGAGATTCCGGCAGGACAGCACATTGCCCTTGTGGGGCCGTCCGGCGGCGGAAAGACTACCCTCGCCTCACTGGCTGCACGGTTCTGGGATGTGAAAAGCGGTTCTATCCGCATCGGCGGCACTGATGTAAAGGAGATTGACGGAAAGGAACTGATGAACCAGGTCTCTTATGTATTCCAGGACAGCAAGCTGCTCAAGATGAGCATTCTGGAAAATGTCAGAATGGGCAGACCGGATGCCAGCGATGCAGAGGTAATGCAGGCACTGCGGGATGCACAGTGCATGGATATCATCGAGAAGTTCCCGGATGGAGTCAATACCCAGATCGGGGCAAAGGGTGTCTATGTCTCCGGCGGTGAGGCACAGCGGCTTTCCATTGCAAGAGCCTTTCTGAAAAATGCGCCGGTGCTGATTCTGGATGAGGCAACGGCTTTTGCAGACCCGGATAATGAGATGCTGGTACAGCAGGCGTTCGAAAAGCTTTCCAAAGACAAGACCGTCATCATGATCGCCCATCGGCTTTCGACCATCACCAATGCAGACTGCATTTATGTGCTGGCAGACGGCAAAATTGCGGAGAGCGGAACACATGAAGAACTGCTTGCCGCAAACGGCGTGTATACGCATATGTGGAATGAATACAACAGATCTGTCAACTGGCAGGTCGGAAAGACAGGTGCTGCGCAATGATTGAAAAATTAAAGCATAAATATGCGCTTTCGGACAAGGGCGCAAAGGATATGGTCAGAGCAATTTTTGCCGTTGCACTTGCAAATCTGGTGCTGATGATGCCGGTGGGACTACTGTACTTTCTGGCGTCCTATCTGCTGGATGGAGAAGTGCCAAGAGAAAAGCTGCCGTTTTTCATTGCGGCGATCGTGGTCATCCTGCTTTTGATCGTTCTGACATCGATTTTTCAGTATCGTTCCACGTTCTTTTCCACCTATGTGGAGAGCGGCGTGCGGCGAAGAACCCTTGCGGAAAAGCTGCGGAAGATTCCGCTTTCCTTCTTTGGCAAGAAAGACCTTGCCGATCTGACCAATACCATTATGGCAGACTGCGCTCTGCTGGAGACAGCGTCCTCTCACTGGATTCCGGAACTGATCGGCGCTATGATCTCCACCACGATCATCGTGCTTTCCCTGTTCTTCTTCCAGTGGAAGATGGCGCTGGCGGCGATTTGGGTCATGCCGGTGGCATTTTTGATCGTGCTTTGTTCCAAGAAGTTTCTGAAAAATATGCTGGAAAAGGCATCGGTCTACAAGGTGAACTGCCTGGACGGTATCCAGGAAGGACTGGAGACCGTGCGTGATTTGCGTTCGTACAACATGACCGACTCGTACATGAAAAGGCTGACCAAGAAGATAAAGGCAGTGGAAAAGCACGCCGCCGTTCTGGAATTCACCAATGCAGCATTTGTCTGCTCAGCACAGATGATCCTGAAACTGGGCATGGGAACTGTGGCAGTTGTAGGCAGTATGCTTCTGGTAAGCGGCGAGATCAATGTTCTCACATTCTTTATGTTCCTGCTGGTGGTGACTCGGATGTACGAACCGCTGCAGATCTCCCTGCAAAACCTTTCCGCAATCATCAGTGCAGACGTGAACTGTAAGCGGATGGATGAGATTTTGTCCCACGAGGAGCAGACCGGCAGCGACGTTCTGACCAACCAGGGATATGACATTTGTTTCGATCACGTGGCGTTCTCCTACAAGAGCGGAGAGCAGGTGCTTTCGGATGTCAGCTTTACGGCAAAGCAGGGCGAGGTAACGGCACTGATCGGTCCGTCCGGCGGCGGAAAGACTACGGTTTCCAGACTGGCGGCTCGTTTCTGGGACAACGACAAGGGAAAGATCACAGTCGGCGGCATGGACGTTTCCCGGATCGACCCGGAGAAACTGCTCTCCATGTATGCCATCGTGTTCCAGGATGTCACGCTGTTCAACAACACCGTTCTGGAAAACATCCGGATCGGCAGAAAGGATGCAACAGACGAAGAGGTCATGGCGGCTGCCAAGCTGGCGCACTGTGAGGACTTTGTAGAGCGTATGCCGGACAAGTGGAACAGCATGATCGGTGAAAACGGCTCTGAGCTTTCCGGCGGCGAAAGACAGCGTATCTCCATTGCCAGAGCGTTTCTGAAAGATGCGCCGATCATTCTGATGGATGAGGCGACGGCATCTCTGGATGTGGACAACGAGTCCTTGATACAGGAGTCCATCTCCAAGCTGATCCGGAACAAGACCGTTCTCATCATTGCACACAGAATGCGCACCGTTGACGGCGTAGACAAGATCGTTGTGCTGAAGGACGGAAAGGTTGCGGAAATGGGCAGCCCGGATGCGCTGCGTGCGGAAAACGGCATTTACAAGCACATGATCGACACCCAGGTCAAGACAAACAGCTGGAAATACTGATCGTTTCCGGAAATGACAACAGCCCCGGCATACCGTGGAAAAGCGGTACTGCCGGGGCTGTTTTTGTTTCAAAGGTCAGACTGCTTGCTTTCAGCGCCGACCTTTGACTTAAAGAGATTGGAAAATAGTCTCATACGTCTTGATCTCCTGGAAAGTGTTTTTTCAGAGACTGAACTTTCTCTGAAAAGGGGATATCAATCGTTTAACATATTGGGGCGAGAAATGCAAGTTTGACAGAGGATTACCCCTTGCAAAACAAATGTTATCGTTATTTTATTTGAAAAGGCGTGCCTTGTGTGGATATTCCATAAGTGAGTATAGATTGTGATGATCCCCCTGTCAGCTTAAGCTGACATCCCCCTTTTCAAGGGGGACTTTTCTATAATTTGAATTTTGTGGAAAATACTTTTTTTCTGCTGTCATTGCAAAAGTGCAGACAATATGCTATAATCAAATGGAAAGCGATACCCGGAAAGAAATGAGGTGCAGTATGGAAAATAACAGCATTCGGCATGAGATCGTGTCCAGCAACCCCGATATTGATGTGCGGTTTTATCTGTCCGAGGACAGCGGCAGCTATGTTGCGCCGCACTGGCACAACAGCCTGGAACTGGTGTACATGATCGAGGGGAGCATGGTGACACAGTTTGAAAACAACGTGCGCCAGACGCTGCACCCCGGAGAATTTTCCATCGTCAACCCCAGAGTGATTCATTCGGTGACGGCGCAAAAAAACAAGGCGCTGGTGCTGCTGATCCCCAGCGCTGTGCTGGAAAAGTATATTCCGGCGTATGACCTGCTGGAATTTCACGTGGATATGCACCCCGAACATCCGGTGGATGTCACACGGCTGGAACGCATCAAGAAAATTTTCACGGATATGTATATCGTCTATGATGTGCGTCCGGATGCGTATCTGCTCAAGTTCAACAGCCTACTCTATGACCTGTTGTATACGCTGGTGCATTCCTATTCCATCCGGCTGACGGACAAGGCAGTCAATAAGCGGAATCGTTCCATCAACAAGGTCAAGAACATCATGCGGTATATCGAGGATCACCACAGCGAAAAGATCGTGATGGAGGATATTGCAGCGCATTTCGGCTACAATCCCGACTATCTGTCCAAGCTTTTCAAGAAACAGCTGGGGCTGACGGTGATGCAGTACCTGTATGAGATACGCCTGCACAAAGTTGTCCGGGATCTGCAGGAAACGAATCACAGTATCGGAACGATTTTTGAAGATCACGGCTGCACCAATTATAAGTACGCCATGCAGCTGTTCAAGGAGCGCTATCACTGTACGCCAAAGGAAAAACGCCGGGAGTTTCGGAAATAAAACAGCACGGAACAGGGGCTTGAGTTGGCTTGATACAGCGATGCCTAAAATAGGATATCTATGGGCAAATCTGCATAAATATCGGATTTGCCCTATTTTGTTGTCTGAATACCGCCTTTTCTGTTGTCGGGATATCGGTTATAATAGAGACAACAAAAACACGAAAGGAGGAAACCTACCATGGCTTCCGCTTCAAAAACAAAAATCAGCTTTTGGGAACGTTTTTCCTATGGCTGCGGAGATCTGGGCTGTAACATCATCTACTCCGCAATGTCCGCATTCCTGCTCTTTTATTATACCGATTATGTTCACGTCAGTGCCGCTACCATCGGTACCATCATGCTGCTGTCGAGAGTGTTCGACGGCGTCACCGACCTTATCATGGGCGTTATCGTAGACAGAACCAAGTCCCGGTTCGGCAAGTGCCGTCCGTGGATTCTGCGCATGGCAATTCCCTTTGCCCTTGCCGGAATCCTGCTGTTCTCCGTGCCGTCCGGACTGGGGGAGACCTCAAAACTGGTGTACATCTTTATTACGTATAACCTGGTGTCCTCTGTGGTCTACACGGCGATCAATGTGTCTTATGCCACACTGAATGCACTGATTACACAGAACCAGTACGAGCGTTCTGTCCTCAGCATCTTCCGTATGATCCTGGCAACTACCGGCACACTGCTCATCACCAATCTGACCCTGCCGCTGGTACAGTTCTTCGGCGATAACCTCTCCGCATGGACAAAGACATTCGCTGTGTTCGGCATCCTGGCAGTGATCGTATTTATGATTACCTTTACCGAAACAAAGAACGTGTTGCACCGGCAAAGGAGACCAAGCAGGAGAAAGTGGCGTTCCTGAAAGGCATTGGCCTGCTGTTCAAGAACAAGTACTGGATCATGATTACCGTGACTCTGGTATTCATCTTCATCAACTACTCGCTGAACGGCGGTGCAGCCGTTTACTACGCAAAGAACATTCTCCACAATGAGAATATGGTCGGCACCATGAATCTGGTTGCAAACCTGGTGCAGATCGGTGTTATGTTCTTCACCGCATTCCTCATCAAGAAGGTCGGCAAGCGGAATATGCTGATTATCGGCGCAGTCGTTTATGGTATCGGCTTTGCAATGTTCGGCTTTGTCGGCACAAATATGGCTGGCATCATCACCGCCTGCGTCCTCAAGGGCATCGGCAACGCCGGCATCTCTTCCTGTATGTTCGCTATCGTATCCGACACCATCGAGTACGGCGAATGGAAAACCGGCTATCGTACTGAAGGTCTCATCAACTCTGCATCCAGCTTTGGCTTTAAGGTAGGAAACGGTCTGGGTTCTGCTATCCTGGGCTGGGTCATCGGCGCAGCAGGCGCAAGCGCAGGCTCTGAGATCACCTTTATCTGGATCCCGGCAATCCTCTGTGTCGCACAGGTTGTTGTTATGCTGTTCTACAAGCTGGACAAGGAATATGACGGCATCGTAAAGGAACTCGCAAACGAAGGAGGAAATGAAAATGCTTAAAAATCCGATTCTCCCGGGTTTTAATCCGGATCCGTGCATCTGCCGCAAGGGCGATGATTATTACATGGCAGTTTCCACTTTTGAATGGTTTCCCGGCATTCCCATCTACCATTCCAAGGATATGAAGAACTGGGAACTGTACACCCATGTGCTGACCGATGACGAAAAGGTTGACTTGAAAAAGCTGCCCTCTGCCAAAGGCATCTGGGCGCCGTGTATGACCTACTGCGAAAAGGAAGATATGTTCTATGTGGTTTATGGCGTGATGAACTCCATGAATGCCAGATACTTTGACGTGGACAACTTCCTTATCACTGCCAAGGACATCAAAGGTCCGTGGAGCGAGCCGGTATATCTGCATTCCTCCGGTTTTGATGCCTCCATTCTCCACGATGATGACGGCAGAAAGTACATCGTTTCCCTGGACTGGGAAACCCGTGCCGGCTATGAAAAGCCCGGCGCAATCTGCATGGTGGAATATGACCCGGAGAAGAAAGAGATCATCGGCTATCCGAAACGCATCTGGAAAGGCGGTACGGACAGAGGCTGCATCGAGGCACCGCATCTGACCAAGCGCAACGGTTACTACTATATCATGTGCGCCGAGGGCGGAACCGGTTATAACCACTGTGTGACCATGGGACGTTCTGAAAATGTGTGGGGTCCCTATGTGGGTGACCCGAAGAATCCCATTGTCACATCCAATCCGGCGGTCTCCAACGAGCGCCATGACCCGGATCACCTCAAGCCCAAGTATTACAACCCGGATGTGGTGCTGCAAAAGGCTGGCCACGGCAGCTATGTGGAAACTTCCCTGGGTGAGGTATATCTGGTGCATCTCTGCTCCCGTCCCTTTACACCGGAGCTGCGCTGCACACTGGGCAGAGAAACGGCGATCCAGAAAATGATGTGGACAGAGGATGGCTGGCTGCGCATGGCAGACGGCACGAACATTGCAAAGGAATACTGCGAAGAGAGCAGGCTGCCGGAGTATCCTGTGCCGCAGATCCCGAATTTCGACGACTTCGACAGCGACACCCTGGGCAACTGGTACTATGCGCCGAGAATCATGCCGCAGCGGTTTGCGGATGTTACGGCTCGTCCGGGCTGGGTGAGACTGCGTGGACAGGAGGCAAGAACTTCTCTGAACAAGACCAGCATTCTTGCCAGAAAGCTGACCAGTGTCTATGCACAGATCACCACAAAAATGGAATTTGTTCCGGAGGTGCATCAGCACAGCGCAGGACTGATCCTTTACTACGACAACATGAACTATATCAATCTCCGGAAGTACTACAGCGAAACGCTGGGGCAGAGTGCCATTTCGATCATCCAGCTGGAGAACGGCGAAAAGACGGAATTCGTGAACACCCGGATTCCGGTGGATGATGTACCGATCTACTTCCGCTTAGTGATAAACGGCAGACATTCTCAGTTCTATTGGAGCTATGACGGCGAGAACTACGAGAAGATCGGCATTCCGTTTGATACCACAAAGTTCTCCGATGAGTACTGTAAGTACGGCGAATTTACAGGGACTATGGTGGGAATCACCTGTGCAGACCGGGTAAAGCATCAGCACTATGCCGACTTCGACTTTTTTGAATATAAGGCAGACGAAACGAAAAATGTAGAATAAAAATCAGCAGGGAAGGGAACTGACCGCAAATGCTGAAAGAAAACGACTGGGAGAAATTCCAGTCGTTTTTTGCTTTATGGTTTGGAAAATGCGAAAAAATAAAAAAGCTGCTCTTTTTCGCTTGCCTTCTGCACGAAAGTTGAGATTCGGACATGAAAGATATTCTGAAAAAAGCTTGACAAGACGTGAAAAATGTGCTATACTATTTTAACACGAAATACAGAAAGGAAGTGCGTGCAGTGCAGACAAAGGGAACCAAAAAAATTTGTGACAACCGGCAGGCACGGCATGAGTATTTCATTCTGGAACGCTATGAGGCTGGAATTGCATTGCAGGGCAATGAAGTGAAGTCGATTCGGCTGGGTCATGTCAATCTGAAGGATGCTTGGTGTGACATTACAGACGGCGAGTTGTTCGTGAAAGGAATGCACATTTCCCCTTATGAAAAGGACGGCTTGTTCCGGACAGATCCGATGCGTGTCAGAAAGCTTTTGATGCACCATCAGGAGATCAACCGGATGTTTGGCAAGGTCAAGCAGGACGGTCTGACGCTGGTTCCGCTTTCTCTGTATTTCAAGGATTCCCGTGTGAAAGTGGAAGTCGGACTTTGCAAGGGTAAAAAGCTGTACGACAAGCGGCAGACGGCTGCGAAAGCTGATGCACAGCGTCAGATCCGGCGTGCAGTCAAAGAACACAACCAGTGACAAAACAGCTGGCAGAATGGGGGCGTAACGGTTTCGACGGGGACAACGAAGCATGATAAGCGAGCAGAGATTGCTGCATCTCTTAAAACAGCGGCACGTTTAAAATTAAACGCTAAAAAGAACTTTACTGTAAGCTTTAACAAGAGCCTGCAGGTAGCTGCCTAAGTCAGCTACTGTCGCCCGCAGAAGTACCACGGTCTGCGCTGCGGCATCATTGCAGTGGTGAACGTTCCGGCGGCCTGTTCACACCGCAGGATCGGATTTGAACTACCGTTCTCAGCAGCCTGTTTACCGGCAGCTTTGAACGGGAATCAATGTAGATAAACTACGCTCGTAGAAAGTTGTGTGGATTTGTTTTCGGACACGAGTTCAATTCTCGTCGCCTCCACCACACGCAACACTGCACGAACTCTCCCGCAGAGCAGCGGTTACCTGCTCCAGCGGGGGAGTTTTTGTTTTATCGGTCAGATTGACCAGCACCGTGATCTGCTCCTTGTACACGATGACCTGATTCACAAGCAGCTGCAAGATTTTCTCCGTGCCCTCTGCCTGTACTTCCAGCAGACGGTGTGCGAAGTACTGGAAATGCTCCAGCTTCAGCTCCGGTGCGTCGGTTTGCAGCAGTCGCACTTCCGTTTCCAGAGCCGCTTTCTGCTGTTCCAGCTGCTGCATGGTCGCCTGCAGGGCTGCCGACGTGATGCCGTTCAGCACGGCGTTTACGGCGTTCTCCAGTTTCTTTTCCGTTTCCTGCAATCGCCGCTGTGCAGCCGTCAGATCGGCGTTTTCGTGGGTGCTCTGCTGGTATAGTGCATAGGTGGCATTTGCGATCTGCTCGCACGCCTCCGGAGTAGTGTACTGTGCGATCGCATCCAGCACAGCATGTTCCAGCTCCGCAGCAGGCAGCCAGCCGCAGCATTTGTTCGGGCAGCAGTAGTAATAATACCGCTTGTCCGTTTTGCTGGTTCCGGCTCTGCCGGTGAGCCGTCTGCCGCAAGTGCCGCAGATTGCTTTTCCGGTCAGCACATATTCATGGGGACTCTGGGTGTGGCGGTGCTTGTGTCTGGATTCCGTCAGACGTTCCTGCACGCTCCGGAACAGCTCCGGCTCGATGATCGGGGGACAGTGGGCATCTTCTCCGGCACACTGGAACGTCCCTGTGTATCTCTGGTTGGCAAGGATTCGGGAGATGGTATCAATGCGGAACTGCTTGCCGCGGCTGGTAGTGTAGCCGGCGTGGTTCAGATCGTCGCAGATCTCAGTGAATGTCCTGCCGTTGTCGTAGCTGGTGAAGATCCGGCGTACCAGTGCAGCACCTGCCGGGTCGATCTCCATCTGCTTGTCAGCTCCGATGCGGTAGCCCAGAGCCACGTTGCCGCCGGTAGTTTTGCCCTTGATGGCATTCTCACGCATGCCACGCTTGATCTTCTGGGAAAGCTCCGCACTGTAGTACTCGTTCATTGCCTCCAGCAGTCCTTCCAGAATGATGCCCTCCGGACTGTCTGTGATATGCTCTTTGGCAGAGAGAACCCGCACGCCGTTGGCTTTCAGCTTGCTTTTGTACATGGCACTGTCATAGCGGTTTCTGGCGAAGCGGTCAAGCTTGTACACGATAACCGCCTGAAAAGTCTTGTATCTGCTGTCGGCGATCATCCGCTGAAACTCCGGGCGGTTGGCAGTCGTGCCGCTGATCGCACGGTCGATGTACTCTCCGATGATGTGGATGCCCTCAGACGCTGCAAACGCCTTGCATTCCCGAAGCTGTCCCTCAATGGACTGCTCGGTCTGCCGGTCGCAGCTGTAACGGGCGTAGATCACTGCATTCATGTGTAAATTTCCTCCTAAGACTTGATTTTTACGAGGAAATATGCTATAATAGACCTTGTTTGGGGGACTATTATCGCAATAGTTTTTCCTCTTGCCGTCTCACGGTTGCCGCCGTGGGGCGGTTTTTTTTGTGTTATGCCGCCGGTTGATATTCCACAATGGCGACTTCGGTCATGGCTGCCTTGCACTTCTCCAGAATCTGTTCGATTTTTTGCAGCGTTGTACCGGTGTAGACCACCTCGCCGCACTGGGAGCATTTCAGGCAGGGGACGTGTTTGATAATGACGATGCAGTTTTCCAGTTCTGCCACGTGGGTGGTGAAGTCGGGAACCATGTCACCTTTGCAGTAAAAACAATTCATGCAGAATATCTCCTGTCCGGCTGTTATTTTCCAAATAAGTCACTGTGTGTGCCAGTACGGGCAGCCGACAGTACTAAAACATCCTCGATAATTTCGTAAATCAACAGCCAGTCCGGTTCGATATGGCATTCCCGATAACCGTTCCAATTACCGGTGAGAGCGTGATCTTTGTATTTGGTCAGCAAAATTTCGGATTGGTTACCGTCAGCAAGGAGCGTGAGAACCGTTTCCATCTTTTCACGCTTACAGCCACGTTTTAGTGCAAGTTTATAGTCTTTTTTGAATTTTGCGGTAAATTTGACGGTGTACTTCATTCTTCGTCCAGTGCCTCCATCAGTTCCGAAATACTGGTGTAACCTTTGACATTCGGATCTCTTGCAATACGGTCAGCCTCCAGCATCGCTTCTGCTGTTTCCTCATTTGGGATCTCCGCTGTTAGTGCAAAGCGTTCCAGAATTTGCAGAACAAGCTCCAGATCATTGGGATTGATAATGTCAATCAAGCTGTAAAGTTTATCTTTTGTACTCATAGAAATTCCTCCTGTTCTATATTGTGTTAGCCCTGCCGGTTCCGGTAGGGCGTTTTTTATGTATCTTACAACTCCCGCATCAGCGTTACCGCTTTTCCCAGAATGCGGATATAATTCAGTTCCTCGCCCGTATACACCAGCGGTGCATACCTTGGGTTCTCTGCGATCAGCTGCAGGCGATTGTTTTCACGGTCGTAGTAGACACGTTTCAGCGTCGCCTCATCTTCAATGATAACGGCAGCGATCTCACCATTTTCCACCATAGACTGGCTGCGGATAAAGACCACATCGCCGTCGTGAATGTCAGCGTTTATCATGCTGTCGCCCTTGGCTTTCAAGCAGAAATCCGCACGAATATCCGCATCTGCGGAAACATAGCTTTCGTGATCTTCTTCGGCGTAGATCGGTTCGCCGCAGGCAATCTCGCCCAGCAACGGGAAACGCTTTAGCTTGACGGGGTGGAGGTTGTCGAATCGGTCGTAAAGGCTCTGCTCCGGCTTTGGTTCATCTTCCCAACCCATAAGATAAGCAGGGGTGACATCAAGGGCTTTTGCAAATTTGATAACGCTGCTTCTCGGAATATCTCGCCCTTCTACTTCAATTTTGTTAATAGACGATCTCGACTTATATCCAAGAAGTTCCGCCAATTCTGTTTGTGTATAGCCTTTTTTTAGCCTTGCTTCTCTAATTTTTTCACCAACTGTCATGTTGTCACCTCCCTTTTCTCGGTTAAATTCATTATATCATGCTGTAGCCGCATATGTCAACATTTATTTACACGAGTAAAAAATATTTGTCATTGTAGACAAAAACGACTACAAAAAGTTGTGCATCTTTTTCGTAAAAATATGTTGACAAAGCTGCCTACATCGTGTATAATAAAATCACGGTAGACGAAATGGTCTACACCAAGAAAGGAGGTGGCAGGATTGAACAACGAGTTGCTTTGTGAGAAGATTTCCTGTAGTCATTTGTCTAAAAGCTTCATTGTAGAGTATCTTGGACTTACCCGTCAAGGATTATACAATAAATTGAGTGGAGAACGGGAGTTTAAGGGGTCAGAAATCAAAAAGCTTTCAGTTTTGCTCAAACTATCAGATAGCGAAAGAGAAGCTATTTTTTTTGCTGACTATGTAGACAAAAAGCCAACATCGAATTTTCAAAGAACAAGACTATAAGAGAAAAGGTGTGTGGATAACAAAACGAGGCAAAGCACAATTGCCTCACCTCGTTTCGTCGCAAAAAGAATTGTAAGTAACTGTTTACTTACCCTTCTTTGTCTGAGAAAGTGCACTGCCTGCCACAGACTTCGAGGTTTTGCTATATCTTCCATCACGAAGAACCTTCGAAGCCTTGGAAGCAACCGACTTACTCGTCTGCTTGGCATTCGCCATTATATCACCTCCTTCCGTGTAAGGTGATACTTATAGAATACCACAAATTATTACAAAAGTCAAGTGCAAATCAGACAGAAAGGAAACAAATGAAACAAAAGAATTACAATTACCCGTTTCTCGAATACGAGATCAAACGCAAAGGCATTAAGAAAAAGACAATGGCACAGGTACTCGGCGTAGACGAAGGGACGCTCTGGCACAAAACGTGCGGAAAACGTTCATTCACTGTGGAGCAGGCAATCTTCATTCAGAAAACGTGGTTTCCGGAAACGCCGATCGAAGTGTTGTTTCAGCACAGAAAGGAAGATGAAACATGAACACAAGTCTACAAGTTGTAGAAACCAACAACCAACGAGTGCTGACTACTGCACAAATTGCGGAGTGGTACGAAACAGGCACAGATTTGATCCAAAGAAATTTCAACCGAAACAAGGAGCGGTATACAGAGGGCAAGCATTACTATTGTTTGACCGGTGATACATTGAGAGAATTTAAGGCGACCGGACAAATTGACGTGTCGCCAAATCTTAATAAGTTTTACCTCTGGACGGAAAAAGGTGCACTGCTCCATGCAAAGAGCCTGAACACCGACAAGGCATGGGAAGCGTATGAAATGTTGGTGGATACCTATTTCAGCGTACATGAACTTTCCCAGCGTGACAGCTACATGATTGAAGATCCTGTGCTTCGTGCACAACGCTGGATCGAAGAACAGAAAGAGAAACAGCAACTTCTGACCACCGTTGCCGTGCAGAACCAGCAGATCGCAGAGTTACAACCCAAGGCAAGCTACTATGACGTGGTGCTGAACTGCAAGGACCTGATCTCCATCGGTAAGATCGCAAAGGACTACGGGTGGAGTGCCCAGAAGCTGAATGAATATCTCCACAAACACGGCGTGCAGTATAAACAGGGCAAAACGTGGCTGCTGTATCAGAAGTATGCGGGCATGGGCTACACCAGCACCAAGACGCACACCTACCACGGCGACGACGGCATGGAACACGCTGCGGAACCGCACACCTACTGGACACAAAAGGGACGGCTGTTTATCTATGACTTGTTGAAATCCGATGACATCTATCCGCTGATCGAACGGGAAGCGGCGTAAACGCCGAAAATCCTGTTTCCCGCCTAGGGAAAAACGAAACAGAAGGGGGGTGAAAAAATGAAGATTGCTTTTATTATCCTCGTCATTGCATACGTACTGCATTTGGCGTTGGCTGTGATTTGGAAAACCATAGCAATTTCGTGTTTAAGTTACATGAAAGCTAATGGCTTATCCGAATCTGAACTTAACACCTATTATCCGGAATCTTTCAAAATGGCACTTCTTCTTTTTATCCTTTGAAGAAGTTGAGAATGTCAATTACAACAGAAAGGAAGTGAAAAATATGGACATCAAAGAAGAATATGACCTTTTGAAAAAGCAACTTTGCACGGTGCTTGGAGAGGGAGCAGTGGAAGTTGCAGAGAATCAGATTGCCGGTGCTGTAAAAAGAAATCATCTGAACTGTTCCGCATCAATATTGCACGATTTTCTGCGGCTCGTAGAACTGAAAACGCTTTTGGCTAGTGTTTCCTTGAAAGAGGAAGTGCTGAGTTATATCAAATTCCAATCACAGTGCGGTGACCAGAGAGCATATGAACTCAAACGTATGCTAGAAATAAATTCGGAGGAAGAAGAATGGAAATAGTTAGATTGATTTTGAGCATCTTATCATCTTCCTGCGTGATTGCATTCAGTATCTGGTATTTGCTGGATACCTGTGACCGGAGCAGTAAGAGCAAGGAAGAACACTCTATTTCTGTAGAAATAATCGCCTATCTTTATGACCGTGCGAGAGACGGAGATGATGAGGCGTTTCGGATTTTGCTGAAGGTGGTGAATCAATGATAATCTTGTATATCCTACTTGCCGTTCTCGGTAGTGTGGTTATGTATGCGAGTGACAGAGAAAAAACATCTTTTTCAATGTCTGCATACGACTTGCAGGAAATTTCCTGCTTGCATTCGGCGTCCTCTTTTTTCTGGGTGCCTTGTTGTAAACAGAAAGGAGGTGATGAAAAATGGTACTGTTAGCAGCAATCGCATCTTCAGCTATTGTTTCATTTGTTATTGCACGATGCTATCTAATTCGGGCAATGAAACGATTGGAAAAAGTTTGCGCAGAGTCAATCGACCAAATGGAAAAGGTCAGTCTGGGCTTTATGAGCCAAGTGAAAGAGCAGACAGAGGAAACACTATCTCAACTCGGAAAGGAGTGATACCTATGACAACAACCAAAGTAGCACAGCAGCTGATCCACGCGGCACTGGACGTAGTCGCACCGCTGGAACGGTTCAGTTATTTGTCTGGCGTTCTCGACGGCTATAAACTTGCCAAGGACGAGATTGACAGGCAGCAGTTCCAAGTGCAGAACAAGGACAATGTGCAGGAACGCAGCAGGGTTTGAATAGAAAGGAGCATAACATGGCAAAAACCAATCTGAAAGACATGCCGGTGGAAGTTCGTTCTTCCGGCAAAGAACCGCAGAACGACTTCTTCGCAGCGTTTCTGGAGTATGTGAAGCAGCATGCCGATGAAGCGATCGCTGCGGTAGAGGCACAGAAGCATGCAGCAGAACGAGACAACCTGTAAAACCTGTTACTGGTACAGCGTCTGCCCGGAGCGGAGCAGACTGTACCCGTGCAGGGAATTCAAAGACACCAGCCGCAAAAGCGGCAGAAAGGACAAGCCAGATGGAAGAAAAGAAGAAACACATTGAGATCCACATCGAGATGGACGAGAACGAGCAGATCACGCCGAACTCAAAGATAAGCAGCGTCAGCGGCGATGACGTGATAGCTTGCTATCTTGCAGGTGCGGTATACGTTGCCAATATCGTGGCAGATTGCAGCAACGGTAAGCACGATGCAAAGCAGGTACTGGGAGCAATGCTCAAAAGGCTTTCCCTGGTTTTTGTACACTTCGATGAAATCATGGACAAGGAGGAAACCTAAATGCTACAATCCGAATTTGACCGTCTGACCAGCCGCCCGTACACAGAGGCGGAGTTCAGCGAGATCCACTACATCTACTGCTACCACCCGGCAGTCCGGAGCAAGAAGGACATCGCCGACCTGTGGACCATCGGCGGCATCTGCCTTATCAAGGACATGTGGCCCACCGCCAGACGTGTGGAAGAAGCAGAGCACAAGCGGAACGCCGCCAGAACGGCGTACGAGCACGCCAGAGATGCGTATGACGAACTGCTGCAGGAGCTGACGAAGTAACACGAGGAGGACTGACACATGACCATCAAACACAAGCACATCAACACCAACGGCGACACAGAGTACACCGTGGAGCATCGCCCGTCGCTGCAGTGCTGCGAGGCGTATAAGAACGAGCACGGCGATCTGGAGCTGACAATGCACTGGCAGGACGTGCTGTTCCTGCCGATCGGAGGCAGCCATGGCAAGACCAACCACTGAGAAGATCTGCATCATGTGCGGCAAGCCGTTTCTGCCCAACGGCGGACGGCAAAAGCGGTGTCCGGACTGCAAAGGCAACAAGCCTAGAGCAGGACGGGATACGCTGACCGCAGCTGCACAGGCAGCCGCAGAACTGGGGATTTCCTACGGGAAGTATGTCGCAATGAGCGAAGAAGAACGTAACAGAGCCAGGGAGGAAAAGACAATGGCAGAACAGGAAAAGCAGACCGCAGAAGTGACCGCAGAGCCGGAGCAGGCACAGGACACACTACAGGAGCACAACCGCTATCTGAATCAGCAGGAAACGGAGCTGACCGCCCGTCTGGAGCATATCCGCATCGCACTGGAAGAGGCTGCGGCGTATGACGGTGTGCGGCACAGCGGCTGGCGGCAGCACAAAGAAAACCCCCGCACCGGCGGCAACCGGTAACGGGGGCATGGAAAAAAATTAACCACCACTATCATATCACACTTAGGAGGAAATGTCAAATGAAAAAAAGTGAAGTAAAGAAGATGCAGGCACTGAGCATTCGCAGAGATGATGCGGTGTCCGATGAAAACTGGTTTGCAATGATGCAGGATATCTTCCAGGGGTATGAGACCGCACTGGCACTGGAACAGGCGGTGTTCCAGGATGCAGAAGAAGAGGCAGAGGAGGTGTGCAAGCGTGGATAAGAACAAAATCATTGATTCCGTGCAAGAAATCACACGTCTGGCTATGATTATCAACGAATCACAGGAAACCAAAATGCAGGTGTTTGTTAGCGTTTCGCCGCACGTTTCCGAAATTGAGTTGCAAATCTACCCGGATGGATGGGGATACGTCGGAGACAGAGCAACGGAGTACTTCGTGTTCCGTGCATCTTACAAAAACTTCAGAGGAATATACTACAACAAAGAGCTGATTCCAATCGAATTCGGAGAAGTCGAAACATTTGAGCATGTCTCCTGTGATATAAAAAGCCTCTTGAAAGAAATCCGTAATCTGGCAAAAAAAGAGGTGAAGAATTTTGGTTAAAACTGTGATCGAGCACGTCAGCGACTGCGTAGGCTGCCCGCCGGAAATGGGCTGCATGGGGCAAGCCTGCCCGTATCACCCGCACGATGCCGAACGGGAAGTGCTGGTGTGCGACGAATGCGAACAGGAAACAGAAGAACTCGTCTGCCTGCCGTGCTATGACAGCGATCTGTGGCTGTGTGCGGACTGCATGGACGCACTGGTGGACGGGCTGCTGCTGCGGAAGAAAGGAGAGGCTCTGACATGACCAATCGGGAATATCACGCAGACCCGGCGATCTCCAAGTCTGATCTGGATCAGATACACCGTTCGCCGCTGCACTGGCAGTACCGCAAAGCCCACCCGCCGGAGCAGACACCGGCACTGCTGGTCGGCTCGGCTGTCCACAAGATGATACTGGAGCCGTCCGGATTTGCAGACGAATTCGCCGTCGCACCGGAAACCGACCGCCGCACCAAAGCTGGCAGGGAAGCGTATCAGGCGTTTCAGGAATCCGCCGCCGGAAAGACCGTCATCACGTCGGAAATTTACCGGCTCTGCACCGACATGGCGGAGGCGTTGAGCCACTGCCAGACCGCAAGACAGCTGCTCACCGGCGGAAGGGCGGAGCAGTCCTTTTTCTGGGACGATGTCCACACCGGAATCCGCTGCAAATGCCGTCCGGACTATCTGCGTGACGGGTTCTGCGTAGACTACAAGACCACACAAGATGCCTCTCCGGAGGCATTCCAGAAGGCGGCATACCGGTACCGCTATCCTGTGCAGGCGTACTGGTATCTGCACGGACTGGGGAAAAACGGTCTGTCCGGATTGGACTTCGTGTTTATCGCACAGGAGAAAGAACCGCCGTATGCGGCAGCCGTGTACTATGCAGACGAGTTGTTCCTGCAACTGGGGCAGCAGGAAGCGGCTGCGGACTTGGAAACACTGGCAAAGTGCAGAAGCACCGGCATCTACAGCGGCTATCCGGAGGAAATTCTGCCGCTGACACCGCCGAAATTCGCCCTCAGAGATCTGATGTAAAGGAGTATCACACATGGAAAATCATACATTGGCAAGCAACCCGTTTGCCGCACCGAAAAAGCACGACCACACCAACCAGGGCACCGTGGAGATCGAATCCAACAAGGCGGTGGCAGAGGCACAGGGCAAGCTGGTGATCGCAAAGCGGTTCCCACGGGACGAGATCACCGCCTATGAAAAGCTGATGACAGCTTGTTCCCGGCGGAACTTTGCGGAAAAGGCGACCTACAGCTATCCCCGCAGCGACAGCACCATCAGCGGCCCGTCCATTCGTCTGGCGGAAGAAGCGGCACGGTGCTGGGGAAACGTGGATTTCGGCATCAAGGAACTGTCCCAGAAAGACGGGGAATCGGAGATGCTGGCGTACTGCTGGGACATGGAAACCAATGTCATGTCCAGCCAGCAGTTTGTGGTGCATCACATCCGTGACACCAAGAACGGTATCCAGAAGCTGACGGCACAGCGGGACATCTACGAGAACAACGCCAACATGGCAGGGCGGCGGCTGCGTGCACGGATCCTGGCAATTCTGCCGCCGGACATCATCGAAGCCGCTGTGGAGCAGTGCCGCAAGACGCTTGCCGGAAACGCAGACGTGCCGCTGGAAGACCGTATCCAGAACATGGTGGCGGCATTCAAAAAGCTGAGTGTCCGTCGGGAGATGCTGGAAAAGCGTATGGGGCATGACGTGTCCCGCATGACCATGGAAGAACTGGTGGAGTGCATCGGCATCTACAACTCCATCAAGGACGGCAGCACCCGACCGGCAGACTGGTTCGATGCAGTTGCCGACACCGGCAAGACCGATGCTGTCAACGAGAAGCTGAAAGGAGAGCAGAGCCATGCAGACAGCGTTTAAGGACGGCAGCATTATGGTGTGCGGCACACTGCCGAAAGATGCCGTGTACAAGACCGTGGGGCAGAACAGCAGCAGTCTGACCACGTTTGGGGTAAAGGTAGGCGAAAAGCCGTCGCCGGACGTGAACCGGAAAGCCGATGCCGTGTGGTGTAACTGTGAGTGCTGGCACAGCGTTGCCAGAGCCGCACAGCATCTCCGGAAAGGGGACACCGTGCTGTGTGTGGGAAAGATCAAGGTGGAGCAGTGGAACGGCAAAGACCTGAAAAAGCTGGTGTGTGAGTTCGTGATGCCCATGCCCCAGAATCCGCCCCAGCCGGCAGGCTCTCCGCCGCCGCAGGCCGCCGTGGGAAATCTCTCGGACTATGAGGAACTTCTCTCTGACGGCGATCCGTTCTGACCGGAAATGTAAATTTATACCGTATATCCTGTAAATTCTCGTTCATAGTTGCACGTCGGCGTGCAACTTTTGCCCTCTGCGGGGCTATTTATGGAGGGGTATAAAAAAAAGGCTCCCTTGAAAAGGGAGCTGGCAGCCGCAGGCTGACTGAGGGATAATCCCCCTGTCCCTACGGGACATCCCCCTTTTCAAGGGGGACGAATGACTCCTCCGTCCTTCGGACACCTCCTCTGGGAGAGGAGGCATATGACAAGCTCCATGAGAAAGGATGATGCAGGATGTACAAGATCAAAGGAAGTGATGCCATGGACAGCGAGATGCTGACCTACATTCAAAAGCAGAAGGAGAAGTACCAGAACTTTTCCTGCGGCACTGCCGAAGCGGTGGCGGATGTGCTGTCGGATATTGTGCTGCTGGGCGGAGACGATTCCCAGAAGATCAACGGGGCGATCGCTGCACTGCGGCAGTCCGCCATCGACAAGGGGAAAAAGGACATCTTCGACCGCTGCTATCAGCTGACCCTGCAGGGGCTTGCGGCATACATCGCCGAGCACCACCTGACGCTGCGGCTGTGGTACACACGGGAGGATTTCCTCAACACGGAAGAACCCTATCGGGAAGCGTTCCAGACACAGGGCGCATTCCAGAAAGCCCAGCGGCTGGAACAGCTGGCGTATAATGCCAACGCCGTGGGCTTTACCAAATTCCAGAGCGTGTACAAGAAATACGCCAAGGCACAGCGGTATATGAACGTGGGCGGCGACCCCAATATGCAGAACCCCACGGCGTTCCCGAACCAGCCTCTGGAACTGGACGGCGGCGAGTGGACGTGCAGTGAGGACGGGGTGCAGCAGAACGTGGAGGGCATGCCCATCATTGCCTGCCCGCACCCGATCATGCCGGTGGAACGGCTCATCAACATTGATACCGGCGAGGAAAAGCTGAAAATTGCCTTCTGCAAGGGCAGACGGTGGCGGTATGCAGTCTACGGCAAGGACGTGCTGTTTGTGGCGAACAAGGTGACGCAGCTGTCCTCTATCGGTGTGGCGGTGACCTCGGAAAACGCCAAGGCACTGGTGAAATACCTGTGCTATATCGAAAACCGGAACTATGACATTCTGCCGGAGCGAAACAGTGTGGGACGGCTGGGGTACGTGGGGGACGACAACGTATTTTCCCCGTACCAGCCCGACCTGACCTTTGACGGCGAGAGCAACTACAGCGAGATGTATCGGGCGATCCGTCCCCAGGGCAGCTATGACGTGTGGCGGGAAACCGCTGTCCGCTGCCGGCAGGAGAGCCGCACCGCACAAATTCTGCTGGCGGCATCCTTTGCCAGTGTGCTGCTGGGGCATATCGGAGCGCTGCCGTTTTTCTTACACCTCTGGGGCGTGGAATCCGGCACGGGCAAGACCGTGGGGCTGATGCTTGCGGCGAGCGTCTGGGGCGACCCCATGCTGGGACGGTATGTGCAGACGTTCAACGCCACCCAGGTGAGCCACGAACGCACCGCCGGATTTCTCCATAACATTCCCCTGTGCATCGACGAATTGCAGCTGTCCAAGGACAGCCACGGCAAGAGCCGGTTCGACGTGTACCAGCTGGCACAGGGCGTGGGCAGAGGACGGGGCAACAAGGCAGGCGGCATCGACCGCACGCCCACATGGTCGCTGTGCATTCTGACCACGGGAGAATCTCCCATTGTCCAGAGTGGTGCCGGAGCCGGTGCGGTGAACCGTGTCATTGACATCGAGTGCCGTGCCGCAGAATCGGTGGTGCAGGACGGCGTTTCCGTTTCGGCGGCGGTGAAACAGCACTTCGGACACGCCGGAAAGGCGTTTGTCGAGGGACTGACACCGGAGCGCATCGAGGCGGCAAAGGCGTACTACACCCAGCAGTTCCGGGAACTGTCCACACGGGACACCACGGAGAAGCAGGCAATGGCGGCTGCGGCGATTCTGGCGGCGGACAAGCTGGCGGACGAGATCGTGTTCCATACGGGAAAGTGCCTGACAGCGGACGAGATCGCAGCGTTTTTGCAGACCAAAGCCAGCGTTTCCGCCGGCGAGCGTGGCTATCAGTATATGTGCGACTGGGTGGCGATGAACGCCAACAAGTTTGAGGTGGAACGCCGCATGATGCAGGACAGCACACCGCTGCCCACGCTCAGCGGCGAAGTGTTCGGCAGGATCGAATCCGGCTGGGCGTACATCAACAGCAGCGTGTTCCGCAGGGCAGCACAGGAAGCCGGCTACGACAGCCGTGCACTGCTGAGCTGGCTCAAGGCGAAGGGGCTGATTTTGACGAGAAAGAAGAACTTAACACGAGGGAAACGGATTCACGGAATCAATACCGAATGTGTTGTGATGCGGCTGCATCAGGATAACGGAGATGAAAACGACGTTCGGGATGTGTCCGAAACGGAATTGCTTTGAATGTGGGGTGATTTTGCAATGGCGTGGGGCTGCTTGTGGGGGCAAAATGTGTTAAAAAAGCACGCAGTTATGGGTGTGTGGGGTTGTGGGGCTGTTTTCCCCCATATATACACGATTTTATTTTCAGATATTCTGAACCGGAAAAATATTTTTTTTCTATATAGGAAAATGTGCGAATTAGCCCCACAGCCCCACAACAACCATTTTTGACTGGAAATTGCGTGGTTTTTCTTGTGGGGGTGTATCCCCACAGTGCTCCACAATCCCCACAGTGATAGATATTGTGACTTTTAAAACTTTTCAAAAAATAGCCTCTCCTGAAAGGGGAGGTGGACCAGCGAAGCTGGTGGAGGGGTTTTCGTGGAATCTTTTGCTTTACGTGATAGATTTCACGGAAGTACCCCTCAGTCACCTTCGGTGCCAGCTCCCCTTTCAGGGGAGCCTGATTGACTGAATGAAACCAGAAAGGAAAATGCTTATGCAGTTAAGACCTTATCAACAGGAGTGTATCGATATCCTGGAACGCAAGCCGGACGGGCGGTATCTGGTGCAGATGGCGACCGGTCTGGGAAAGACGGCGACCTTTACCCACCTGCCAAGGCACGGGGACGTGCTGCTGCTGTCCCATCGGGAAGAACTGGTACGTCAGCCTCTGCGGTATTACACCGGCTGCCGCACCGGCGTGGAAATGGCTGGGGAATCCTCCAGGCCCTCGGACGAGGTGGTTTCTGCCAGCGTGCAGAGCCTTGTCCACCGGCTGGAACGGTTCGAGCCGGAACGCTTTCACACCATTATTGTGGACGAGGCACACCATGCCGCAGCATCTACTTACCGGAAAGTGCTGGACTACTTCACGCCACACAAAGTCATCGGGTTCACGGCAACCCCGAACCGTTCTGACAAGGCACGGCTCAGCGATGTGTTTGACGAGATCGTGTTCCGGCGGGATCTGCGGTGGGGCATTTCACAGGGCTATCTCTGTGACATCTTCTGCCGCCGCATCGACATCGGCTATGACCTGCGGCAGGTGCACACCCGCAACGGGGACTATGCACCGGGGGAGCTGGACGAGGCAATGGCAGGCACGGAAGATGCGGTGGCAGAGGCGTACCGGAAATATGCCAAGGGTGCAACGCTGATCTTCGCCGCCAGCGTCCGCCATGCGGAACAGATCGCCAGGCGGATCGACGGGGCAGTGGTTGTCACGGGAAAAACGCCCAACCGGAGCGAGATCATCCGGCGGTTCACGGCACGGGAAATTCCCTGTCTGGTGAACTGCATGGTATTCACCGAGGGGACGGATATGCCGCTGGTGGAAACGGTCATCATCGCCAGACCGACCCAGTCCGACAGCCTGTATGCCCAGATGGTGGGGCGGGGGCTGCGGCTGCACCCCGACAAGGACAAGCTGACGCTCATGGACTGCGTGGGCGTGACAGGCAAGGCACACCTCTGCACTGCACCCACGCTGCTGGGCGTAGACCTGTCCCAGATCCCACAGAGCCGGCAGCAGGAAGTGGAGGGCTTGCTGTTTGAACTGCCGGAAAAGGCGGAACTGGCTTCGGACTGCCCACAGAGCTGGATCCGGAACACGCAGATCGTGGAGCTCTGGGCAAAACAGCAGCAGTACGACACCCGGGGGATACACTTTTTCAGGATGCCGGACGGCAGGCTGGTGTGCAGCCTGAAAGACCGGAAAAAGCTGGTGATTCCCTGTCAGGACGAACTGGGGAACACGGTGTACGGCGGCAGGGCAATGCCCATGCAGGAGGCAATCGACAAGGTGTATCAGGAACTGCTGACAGACTATCCCGACCAGCGATATCTCTGGGACTTGTCCCGTGCCAAGCGGTGGGGAACGGCTCCGGCAAGCGAGAAGCAGGTGGAGCTGATCCGGAAGAAGTGCAGGAAGTATTCGATGGACTGTGGCGGGCTGACGAAACTGCAGGCATCGCAGATCCTGAACCGGCTGATGATGAGGTGAGAAAATGGCAAACATGACAGAAGACCAGATCCAGCAGGCGGTGATCCGATGGTCTCAGCAGGCGAGTGTCCGGAAGATGTTTCCCCAGCTGGCACTGCTGTACCACATTCCCAACGAGCGAAAGTGTACGCCCCAGCAGGGGGCAAGGCTGAAACGCATGGGCGTGAAATCCGGTGTGCCGGACTTGCATCTGCCTGTGGCGAGGGGCGTGTATCACGGGCTGTATCTGGAGATGAAAACGGAAAAGGGCAGGGTGTCTGCCAATCAGGTGTGGTGGCTGGAACGGCTGCGGGAGAACGGCTGCTGCTGTGTGGTCTGCCGCAGCTGGGAAGATGCCGCACACACGCTGGTGACCTATCTGACAGAGGGCAGAGCCGATGAACGGGAAAGAAATTGAAGTCCTTGCGGCAAAGAACGCCCCTCTGCCGGACGGGCTGGACGTGCCGGAACGGTATCTGTTCCTCTGCCTGCGGTCGCTGTACGCTCAGTTTCGGGCAGGGACGGTGAGCCGGCAGCAGGCGAAACGGGAAAAGACGGAGATCGTCAGCGGATACGAAGCGTTCCGGCTGCGGTGGAAGATCACACAACAGGATATGCGGATCCTGCGGGAGGTGCAGCTGACCGGCAACTATTACCGGAAAGACGGCTGCCCGAAGTGTCGGGAGCTGTATGACCGGTTGTGTGGAGTTGGAAAGGAGTAGACAATGATCGACCAGGAAACAAGACAGCAGTTTGAGGACGAGGTATATCTCATCTGCGGTGAGGACAAGAAAACGGCATCACGGATCATGACGGCGTTTGACACGCTGCGTGGCAAGCCCGGAGTGCTGGTCACAGAAGAACAGCTGAAGCAGATCAGGAAGGAATTTTGGGGTTCCAGCGATGATGTTCTCGGCAATGAAATGATCGAAATCGACGAAGCATACGGCATTGTGCGTGAGTGCATCGGGTGTGAGGAGGAGTGACACATGGTGCAGGAATGGATAAAAACATCTGAAAAAGTTCCGACAAGTAACGGCGAATATATCATCACCTATGTGTATTGGGATCCCGGCGAATTTTGTGGTACTGTGATTGTTGGCACAGCAGAATTTGACGGAATGCACTGGACAATACACGGCAGAAGTGCATACGACGCACTTATCGGTGAGCGGTATCCAGTGATTGTGCTGATGAATGGGAGAACACCTGTCGGCACCAAAATCGATGTTGTTGCATGGATGCCACTGCCGGAACCGTGCGAGCGTTAAACCCAAAAGGAGTGGATCTACATGGAAAACAAGCAAATCAAGAAAGCCACGCTCTGCTGGCGGTGCAAGCACGCCGTGCCCAGTGCGTCAACCGGATGCAGCTGGTCACGCCGCTTTGTGCCGGTCGAGGGCTGGACTGCGGAAAAGCACCAGCAGAAACAGAGCGGCAGCGTTTACGAAACCTACTGTGTGATAAGTTGCCCGCTGTTCCAGAAGGACGGCGGGAACAGTGCTGACAGCTGCAAGGACGACACCGGCTGCATCCGCATCGCAGAGCATATCCTGCGAGGGCAGATGAACCGGTACCGCACTGCACTGGAACGCTATGCCAGAACCCGGAGCGACAACGATCTGGCACAGTTCCGGTCGATCGAGCGTGACCTGCTCACGCCGTACTATGCGGCACTGACGCTGCACAGCATTGACCTGCGGCAGGTGTGCAATGAACTGCGGCAGAAGGCAGGACTGCCGGAATTGGAGGAGATGCAATGACCATTGAAGAAAAGATCACACGCTATCGTGGTATCCCCAAGCTGATAAGAGATCTCCAGATCGACAAAGAAATCTGCACGTCTGTAAAGTCAGTGCAGTTCGACAGCATCGGAGCCGCACACGGTTCTGCCGAAAACCGCACGGAACAGAAGCTGCTGTGTGCCGCAGAGATCGACGAGGAGATTGAGCAGCTGGAACAGGAACGGGATCAGCTGAAACTGTGGATTTTGCAGGAGATCAACCGTGCCATTTCCGGCGGCGGTGCAAAGGAGGTGGAAATGCGGATCATACTGAAATCGCATCTGCTGACGGGAAACAGTCTGAAACACATCTCCCGTGCAGTGGTGCATCGGGATTATGGTGTGACGAGAAAGATTTTTCATGAGGGGCTTGCCATGCTGGAAAAAACCTCACACAATCTCACCGAATCTCACTTGCAGTAATCCGCATTCCATGCTATACTTATACTGACGAAAAAAGGCAAAACGTCGTGAGGATTTCCTTGCGGCGTTTTTTGTATGCCATTTTACCGGAGGGGAGGACATGGCAAATGCAGAAAACCTGATTCCATTCGATGAACGAACAGAGAGCGAACAGAGAGAAATTGCGAGAAAAGGCGGCATCGCTTCAGGAGCGTCCAGAAGGGCGTACAGGAGCCTGAAACAGGCGGCAAAGGCTTTTTTTCGGGAGAATGACGATGCGGCCATGCGGCTGATACAAGCGCTCTACGAAGAGGCGGCCGGCGGCAATGTAAAAGCGCTGGAAAAATTGCAGGACCTCATCGGCGAGACCGTACAGCGTGAGGAGCTTGCCATGAAGAAAAAACAGGCGGCGGCGCAGTCCAAGCCGGACAATGGCAAGACAGCGGAACTGATCGCCGGCATGCAGGAGGCGGCAGATGATCTACACGAAGAAGCAGCGGCAGCTGCTGGGACTGTGGAAGCGGAAACAGCTGTGCCGGATTAACCTGCTGGAGGGCTCGGTGTCTTCCGGAAAAACGTGGGTGTCGCTGGTGCTGTGGGGCTTCTGGGTGGCGACCATGCCGGAAGACAAGCTGTATCTCATGTGCGGCAAGTCCCTGACCACGCTCAAACGCAACTGCCTGATACCGCTGGAAGAACTGTTCGGGCGGAGCAATTTCCAGTTTTCCACATCGGCGAAAGAGGCGTATCTGTTCGGACGGCGGATCCTGCTGGAGGGCGCAAACGATGCACGGAGCGAATCCAAGATCCGGGGACTGACGCTGCAGGGAGCGTACTGTGACGAGCTGACGCTGTTCCCGAGGGACTTTTTCGTGATGCTGCTGTCTCGTCTGCGTGTGCCTGGTGCAAAGCTGATCGCCACCACAAACCCGGACAGCCCGGAACACTGGCTGAAAAAAGAATACATCGACCGACGCACGGAGCTGGATATGCTTGTCGTGCGTTTTTTGCTGGACGACAACACTACACTGGATCCGCAGTATGTAGCAGCCGTCAAGGCAGAGTATACCGGCGTGTTCTACAACCGGTTTATTTTGGGCGAATGGTGTCTGGCGGAGGGCATCGTCTATCCGCAGTTTGACCGGACGCAGCACGTGCGGCAGCTGGAAGAGCCGCAAGGCAAGTGGTACATCTCCGTGGACTACGGCACGCTGAACGCCTTTTCCGCAGGGCTGTGGTGCTATGACGGGAAAACGGCATACCGTGTCTCAGAGTGGTACTACAGCGGCAGAGAGCAGCGGCGGCAGCTAACCAATGCCCAGTATCTGAAACACATCCAGGCGCTGGCAGAGGGAAAGAAAATCGAATCTGTCATTGTGGATCCTTCGGCAGCATCGTTTATCACGGAGCTGCGACAGGCAGGGTTCACCGTGCGGAAAGGCAGAAACGACGTAGTGGACGGCATCCGCAGAGTGTCCACGGCGCTGCAGCAGGGAAAGCTGCTGTTTTCGCCGGACTGCCGGGACTGCATCCGGGAGTTCTCGCTGTACCGCTGGGACGAAAAGGCGGCAGAGGACAGACCCATCAAGGAGAACGACCACGCCATGGACGATGTGCGGTATTTCGTCAGCACCATCCTGCGGCAGAGTGCGTCGCTGTCACATGACCGTATCACATTGTAAGCGAGGTGAAAAGAATTGTTATATCCCAGACAGGAATATTATATCATGTCTCCGGAAACGGAACTGACCGAAGAAAAGCTGGGAGAATGGCTGCGACGGCACAAAGAGGACTGCAAACGGATGCGGTATCTGAAAGACCTGTACGAGGGCAGACATCCCATTCAGCTGATGCCGAAAAAGGATGCGTGGAAACCGGACAACCGGATCATCTGCAATCATGCCAAGTACATTGTCGACCGGTTCAACGGCTTTTTCCTGGGTATCCCGGTAAAGACCATGCACCCGGATGCAGAGGTGGCAGCGGAGCTGGAAGAGATCCAGCGGTACAATGACCAGGACGACAACAACGCAGAGCTTTCCAAGTACTGCAGCATCTACGGCAGCGGATTTGAGCTGCTGTATACGGATGAGGATGCGCATATTTGTATCACCTATCTGTCGCCGCTGGAATGCTTTATGATCTACGACGATTCCGTGGCGAGAAAGCCGCTGTACGGTGTGCGGTACTACAAGAACAGCGACAAGGAAACTGTGGGCAGCGTGTTCACGGCATCGGAAATCATTCCGTTCTCTGACAAAGACGGGCTGCACTTCGGCGACCCGGTGCCGCACTATTTCGGCGGTGTGCCGCTGATCGAATACATCGAAAATGAAGAGCGCCAGGGTGCTTTTGAACAGGTGGAAAGCGCCATCACCGGCTATGAAAAGGCGATCTCCGAAAAGGCGAACGACGTGGACTATTTCGCCGATGCGTATTTGCTGTTGGTAGGCGTAGCGCTGGATCAGGACGACCTGCACTTCATGCACAGCAACCGTGTGATCCACGTGAGCGGTCTGGACGCAGACCAGCTGAACGCCGTGAAGGTAGAATTTTTGCAGCGCCCCTCGGCGGATGCCACACAGGAGAATCTGCTGAATCGCTTGGAAGATCAGATCTTCACGCAGTCCATGGTGGCGAACATCTCGGACGAGGACTTCGGCGGCAGCTCCGGCACGGCACTGGCGTACAAGCTGCAGCCCATGCGTGACTTGGCGGCGAGCAAGGCGAGAAAGTTTTCCAGCGGCATGAACCGACGCTGGCAGCTGATCGCATCTTCTCCGGCGTCCAGGATGCCGGCAGACGCGTGGAAAGATATCCGGTATCGTTTCACGGAGAACCTGCCGAAGAATCTGCTGGAAGAGGTGCAGACGGCGGCGCAGATGGCTGGCATCACGTCCCGGGAGACACAGCTGTCCGTGATCTCTGCGGTAGATGATCCGCAGTCAGAGCTGGAGAAGATCGCCGCAGAAAACGGCACAGAGCCGGACGATGCGCTCCGGGCAGAACGCAGCACAGAGGTGACGGCAGATGCCGGGTAAATCCTCACCGGTCTACTGGCACGACCGCAAGGTGCAGTACGATGCAAGCCTCGCCAAGGACGAAAAGCGGCTGTACAGCAAGCTGGCGGCGTACTACGAGAGAGAGGCGGCACGGCTGGACAAGGAAATTGCAGCGTACTACACCAAGTACAGTGTCAACGGTGTGCTGTCGTACCGGAATCTGCTGGAAACGCTGCCGGATGCGGACAAGCGGCTGCTCATCGAACAGCTGGACGAGTTTGTGAAAAAATATCCGGACTACGCCGACCTGGTCCCGGTTCGGGAATCGATCTACAAGCTGAACCGGTTGGAAGGTCTGCGGCAGTCTATTGCCATGCAGCAGCTGCACATGGGCGCTTATGAACAACAGCAGGCGTTGGCGTTTTTTCAGCGACAGGCACTGCGGTATGCCAACGGTGCAGCGTCATTCCTGGGACTGGGCAGCGGTTTCTACCGGCTGGACAGCGATGTGATCCGTACGGCTGTGGGAAACAAGTGGTGCGACGGCAAGGATTTTTCAGAGCGCATCTGGAGCAACCGGACAAAGCTGGGAAACACCTTGCACACGCAGTTCGTGAACGGCGTCATTCGTGGAGACGATTATCACCAGCTGGCAAGGCAGCTCCGGGAGAAGTTCACGCAGGTGTCGCAGAAGAACGCCGAGCGGCTGACCTTTACGGAGGACACGTATCTTTCCAACGAGGCAGCCATGCAGGTGTTTGAGCGGGAGGCGTCGGTCACGGAATACGAGTATATATGCACCGGAGATGCGGAGACCTGCGACATCTGCCGTGGTCTGAGCGGCGAGCGGTTCAAGATCGCCGAACGTGTTCCTGGTCTGAACTTTCCGCCCATGCACCCGTGGTGCCGGTGCTTCTTTGATCCGGTGATTCCGGAGAAAAAGACGTTGACTTCTGGGACGGATAGTGGTATAATAACATCAAACGGGATTCAAACAACATCACTTTCCTGGCACATGAAAGAGCGCTCAGAAGAACGTGGTGTAAGCCTTGATGATGTTAAAGATGCGCTTACTAATCCATTGCACATTGATGAAATAAAATACGATGGTCAAGGACGACCTAGTCAGAGATTTATAGGTGAGGGTGCAACGGTTAATGTTAATCCGGAAACAGGAATTATTACAACCGTTTGGAAAACCGGAAGTGGAAAAATAAAAAAATACAAAAAGAGATGAGAAAAATGACAGAAGAGCAAAAAAAATTTTTGATCTCCATTGGAATAAATCCAAATGATGATCTTGACAAAATAGATGATCTTGTTTCCGATTATCTGGTGATGCACTGCCTTGATGAGAAGTACAATCCGAACGAGGAAGGGATAATGTGCGAAAGTATTTTGGACTACATTGGCGAAAATTGAAGTTGCTTTTCGAATGAGGTGTACCATGGCAAAAGACGATTATTTCAAGCTTGTATATGCGATTCTCACAGAATTGTATGAATGCAAGAAAAGCGGAACAAAGATACCGCCGGATGCGATACATCCGGAGCGCTTTGGAATCCCTGTCAGCTATTGGCTGGACATCATGGAAGAACTTCTGGATGCCGGATACATTGGCGGCTTTACGGTACACTCCACAAAGACCGGGCGGTATCTCTCTTCGGACTGGCTGGACAGCGTAAAGATCACAATGTCCGGCATTGCATATTTGCAGGACAATTCCAAAATGAAACAGATGTACGGACTGGCAAAAGAAGTCAGAGACTGGATTCCAGGAATGTAAATTGAATCAGAACGAAAGCATCTCAAACGAGGTGCTTTTTTCATGCCCCGACCACGGGCGAAAACTGGCGGAGGGATGGAGAATAGAAACAAAAAAGCTAGTGGGTAGGCGTTTCTATATCAAAAAATGGCAGTGTCAGAAATGGCGCTGCTTTTTTATACCTATTTTTAAGAAAGGAGTGACTTGAAATATGCAGCTGCTGTTTTTTCACGGCACATTCTGTCCGCCCTGTGTATCCACGCAGAAAGCAGCAGAACAGTATGCCGCAGAGGTGGGCGTGCCGCTGTATACGTTCCGCTGTGACGATGTGTACGGCGGAAACGATATGGCACGGCAGAATCACGTGCGGCATATCCCCTGTCTGATCCTCAAAGACGACAAGGGAAACGAGCTGGCACGCACCGAATGTGCGCACACGCCGGAAACGCTGCATCAGTCGTTTGACGCAGCACTGAAAGGAGGTGGAACCAAGTGAATGAGGGAAATACAGATATCGAAACTGGAAAGCCCGGCACAGACCCGGCAGGAACAACCGAAACCGGAACGGACTCCGGCAAAGAGACCCCGAAAGCCGGCACGCAAGCCCCGGCAGCAATGACGCCGGAGACCGTGACCGCACTGGTGCAGAAGATGCTCCAGGATTTCACGGCAAAACAGCAGGCGCAGCAGTCTGAGGCGGAAAAGCTTGCCGGCATGAACGGCACACAGCGCCTGGAATACGAGCGGGACAGCTATAAGGATCAGCTGGCACAGCTGCAAAAGCAAATGAACCTGGCGCAGATGCAGGACACCGCACGGGGAATGCTGGCGGAAAAGAACATCCACGCCGCAGACGGACTGCTGGCAGCCATTGTGACAGAGGACGCAGAGACCACGAAAAAGAACGTGGAACAGTTTGCGCAGCTGTTTTCTGACGCTGTAGAGGCTGCCGTAAAGGAACGGCTGCGTTCCAGCACACCAAAGACCGGGACACCGGCAGGCAAAATGACCAAGGAACAGATCTTTGCGATCGCAGACGCAGACGAGCGCATTGAGGCGATCCGCAGCAACATGGATCTGTTCCAGTAACGAAAGGAGTACAACATGGCAGTACAGGAAAACACCAATATTACCACCGATTTTGCGAAAGCGCAGTCTATCGACTTTGTGAACCGCTTTACCGGCGGCATCAAAAAGCTGCAGGAGATGCTGGGCATCACCAGACGGCAGGCGCTCTCAGAGGGTTCTACCATCAAGACCTATAAGCGTGCGGTCACGCTGGCAGACGGCAACGTGGCAGAGGGCGATCTGATCCCGCTGTCCAAGGTGGAAAAGACCCCGGACAAGACCTATGAGCTTGCCTACAAGAAGTACCGCAAGGCAGTGACCATGGAGGCAATCCAGCGCAGCGGTTTCGACCAGGCAGTGCAGGAGGCAGACAGCGCCCTGCTGCGGAAGATCCAGAGCAACATCCGCAGCGAATTTGCGGCCTTCCTGGCAAACGGCACGGGCGCAGCAGCCGGAAAAACCATGCAGGCAGTTGTGGCGGACGCATGGGGTCAGCTGCAGGTGCTGTTCGAGGACGACGGCGCCGGCTCGGTCATCATCCTGGCGAACCCGATGGACGTTTCTGCATATCTTGGCGGCTCTGACATCACCACACAGAACGCATTCGGCATGACCTATTTTAAGGCGTTTCTGGATGTGAACATGATGACAAACGCCAGCGTCCCCAAGGGCAAGATCTACGCCACCGTTGCGGACAACATCAATCTGGCGTACCCGAAGATCTCCGGCGGCGAGATCAGCAAGGCGTTCAGCTTTACCACAGACGAGACCGGTCTGGTAGGCATCACCCATTCGCCGGACTACAGCCGTGACAACTACGAGACACACATCGTGACAGCGCCCACACTGTTTGCAGAGCGCCTGGACGGTGTTGTGATCGGCACCATCGCTGCGGACTGATGGCGCTGTTGGAACGGGTACAGGTGCGGCTGGACGGCGAGCCTGGGGCAGATCAGGAGCAGCGGCTCCGGGAACTGTGTGACCTGGCTGGTGTCCGCATCTGTCTGCGCATCCGGGAGCCGACACTCCCGGAACTGCTGGAGCCAATCGCCGCAGATGTTGTGGTGAAACTTTGGCGGCGTTGGAACTATGAAGGCATCTCCTCAGAGAACGGCGGCACGCTTTCCACCAGCTTTGTGGAAGATGTGCTGGCGGAATACGATGACGAGTTCGCTGCATATGTGGAACAGCAGGCGGCGCAGAATGGCAGGCGAAAGATCCATTTCTATTGATTCGGAGGTGATCGGATGCGGTATATTTCCATTGCGTTTCTGACGCAGAAACAGACCGGCACAGACGTGCTGGGGAATCCGGTCACGGAGACGGAGACCGGGGCGAAGTGGTATCGTGGGCGGTTTACGGAATGGTCAGCGGAAGAGACCACACTGGAAGGACGTGATCTGACAAAGGCAGCACGCAGGCTGCTGACAGACGCACCGCTTTCCGTGTGTAGGACCGCAGACGGCGTCCAGACAGACGGCGGCGAGAACTACCGCATTCTCTCTGTGAAAGAGCTGGAGCGTTGGCGTCTGCTGTATGTGGAAAGGTGGCGCATGTGAAATGACTGGATTTCAGGTGCTGTGGGATGGTGTACAGCCGCTTTTGGCCAAGCTGGAAGAAAAGTCCCAGGCGGATTTTCTGGGCTGCTGCAAGCGTGCTACGCTGCTCCTGCGGAATAATGCACGGAAGAAAACGCCGGTCGCAGAGAGCACCGTGTACAAGAACCGGAAAGGTGAGGTGATCGGGCAGCACAAAGGCGGCGGTCTGCGGCGGTCGCTGCGGGTGTCGATGCCCTCCGTGTCGTCGCCCGGGGAGGTGGGATACATCATCCACTATGCGCCGCACGTGGAGTATGGACACCGGCAGAAGATCGGGCGGTATGTGCCGCAGATCGGCAAGCGGCTGAAAGCCAGCTTTGTGCCGGGGCAGTATTTTCTGAAAGATGCGGTGGGGGAGACAAGACCTGTCTTTCAGCGTGACATAAAGGAGACACTGAAAAAATGATGTACCGAAAACTGGGATTTGCGGAGCTTGCCGCAGGGGTCTTGGATGTGCTGCGGCAGAATACCGGCTATGACGTGTACGACGCCGTGCCGGAGGATGCCGAAAGCCCGTTTCTGTTCGTGGAAGCGGTGGGAAAGCGTGACAGCTCCAGCAAGACCACGTGGAAAGAGACCTTCGTGGTCAACATCCACTGTATTGCGAAACCGTCACCGGCAAGAACAGAAGTGTATGAGATGATCCAGCGCACGGAAGAGGCAATGACTGCGCCGCTGGTGCTGCCGGCTGGTGTGGAATGCCTGCTCCAGACGGAGACCGGCGTACAGTCCATGCAGCTGGACGAGACCGGCGAGTGGCACGCTGTGCTGGGCTATGAGATCATGACAAGCTATGGATTAAAATGCAAGTAGGAGGAATGCAAAATGGCTGAAAACTTTGACAATAACGTATACTGTGAATTTCCGGAGGCTGTGGCGAAAGCCGGCAAGGATATCCTGTTGTGCCTGTTCACGTCGGACGGCACAAAGCTGCTGGCGATCGCCGGACAGCAGAGTCTGACCATCAACCGGAGCGCCGACACCGTGGAGACCACTTCCAAGGACACCAAAGGCGGCTGGAAGTCGCAGATGGCAGGCATGAAGGAGTGGTCGATCGACTCTGACGGTGCTTATGTCATGGGTGCGGAGTCCCACAAGGAACTGCAGAAATATTTCGAAAGCGGCGATCTGATGTGCATTAAGATCGTGGACATCAAGGAGAGCAAGCCGCTGTTTGGCGGTCTGGCTGTGCTGACGGAATACACCCTGGAAGCACCGTATGACGATGCCATGACCTATTCGTGCAGCATCGCCGGAAACGGCGCACTGGTAGATCTGACATCGCTGTCAGAAGAGGACAAGAAGAAAGTCACCGCAATGCCGGCGTAACAGGAGGGATAAATCATGGCAGAAAAACAGAAAACCTATGAGCTGGACGGGACCGTGTATCATCTGCACTATACCATCGGGCGGCTGGAACAGATCGAGCAGGCGACCGGCAGCAGCGTAGTGTCTGCGATATACGGCGCAGTGCGGCAGCAGATGATGCCGCTGTCTCTGCTGCTGATGCTGTTTGCCTACGGCATGATGAGCGAGGACGGCGTGTATGCGCCGCTGAAAAAAGCGGCTGCCTATGCACAGGAGCGCCTGGGCAGTGACGGCTATTCTGAGATGTTCCTGTGTGTCGTGGAGCAGCTCCAGGAGGACTGCGGTTTTTTATTCCAGTAAGGCTCGTCCAGCTGGAATATCTGGGCGGTACGCCGCAGCAAGCCAAAAACAAGCAGGAAGAACAGGAAAACAAGCGCTATCGCAGCGCACAGGAATTTGCCTTTTTCGCCGCAAACTTCGGGTATTCCAAGTCAGAATATCTGGAACTGACACCGGCGGAAAAGCAGTTTCTGATGAAGGCATACGAAGAAAAGACCGTGGCGGACTCCACGCTGCTGGCGGCGGCAGTTGCAAACGCTGTGGGGAATGTGCTGCGGAAAAAGGGCAAGCGTCCGAAAAAGCTGTGGCGCAGATGTCCCAGAGCCGGAGACGAAAAGGAACGAGAACAGGCCGTGGCGGCGGTCAGAAAGATGGAACAGACAGAGGACAGGCGCTGGGTAGACCTGGTGTACCAGGCAAACGGCATCCGGCGCAGAAAAGGCGGTGAAAAACAGTGAACGAACCGGAATTCTATGCGGTGAAACGCTCCGGCGTGCTGATCGACGACAACGGTATCCTGCTGAAACAGGCAGACGGCGGTGTAAAGCGCTATTACGGCGTGTCCTACGAGATGCTGCAACAGGCGATCGCACAGGGATACGCTGCAGAAACGGCAAAGCTTTCCTGTGTGCATACCTGGGAGGACTACGGGCTGTTTCTCACAGACGTTGCCATCACTGCGCCGGAGGTGGAGCAGAACGTCGCCACTGTTCCCGGCAGGCACGGTGTGCTGGACTACTCCGAGGCGCTGAGCGGCGCTCCGGTCTATCACAATCGCACCGTTACTCTGACGCTCTGCAAGTTCTGCCGCATGGAACAGTGGCACACGGAATACCATGCGCTGCTTTCCAAGCTCCACGGGAAGAAGATGAAGTGGATCCTGGACACGGATCCGGGGTACTATTTCACAGGGCGGTGCAGCGTTTCCTCTGTACGTGAGGACGGCGCACACAGCACATTTACGCTGACGATGGATGCAGAGCCGTTTCAGTACGGCATCACCTCCACCGACACCGACTGGCTGTGGGACCCGTTCTGCTTTGAGAACGGCGTGATCCGGAATTATAAGGGCATCGCCGTGAGCATGGACAAGACCACCGTACAGCTGGTGGGATGCGACAATGTGACCCTGTCGCCCACGCTGCGTGCGTCGGCAAAGGTCGCCGGGACGCTGTCGGCATCCATAGACGGAAAGGTCTATTCCTTTTCGCTGCACCAGGGAGAAAACACGATCACAGATGCGTTTCCGCTGAAAGCCGGCGTGCATGAACTGACGCTGCAGTGTGCGGATGCCAATGTCGTGACGGTCAGCATCCTGTTCCAGGAGGCGAAACTGTAATGGCAGACAACTACACTGTGTATCTCTATCCGTACACGCTGACGGCAAGCAGCCATTCTGACCTATATACCGGCGACGTATTCCCTCATGCGGTACTGCATGACCCGTCGATTCCGGGACGGTTTCTGATGCAGCTGCCGTTGGAAATGGCAGAAAGCAAGTCCGGCAGTTTTTCGTTTACCATTACGCCGGACAATCCTCTGTACAGCGATGTGCGGCAGAATATGGACTGGGAGGTGGTAATTTTCCGGGGCAGCCGCTTTGTGTGGGCTGGCTATCCGGTACAGCGTGAAACAGATCTGTACCGCTGGACAACGTATACCTGCGAGGGCGTTCTGGGGTATCTGAATCAGGTATACCTGCCGTCGTTCCTGTACACAAATGTGAAACCAAGCGTGCTGATCGACGACGTGGTGTTCCGGAAGTACAACACGGAAGTGAGTACCACCGGCACTGCGGAGACGACGGCAACCGCCGCACAGCGCAGCAAACACCGGATGTTTGCACGAGGCAGCATTGACGGATTTGACAAATCAAACAGCAGGATCGTACGCTATACGGAAAAGACGCTGTCAGCCATGGAGATACTGCAGACCCGTCTGGTAAGCTATTTCGGCGGAAATCTCTATGTGAGCATGGTGTCGGATCCGGAAAAGGCAGGGGTGCTGTGGGAACTGCACTACAAACCGTCCGACCCGGAAAACACAAACCCGTACCTGGTCGCCGTGGGAAAGAACATCACGGAGATCTCCTACAATTACGATACCACCAGCTTTTATACAGCGCTTGTTCCGGCAACGTCAGACGGCAGCGTCCTTGTGACAGCGTCCAACGAGGAGCAGTCACTGAAAGACGGAGACGGGAGCATCACAGCACTGCGGCGGAAAAACAGCGTGATCTTCCGGAATGTGGCGCTTGTGAAAGCCTACGGGCTGAACGTAGGACTATATGACAAGCTGGAAAATGACTATGTGGATTCTGCGGAGGTGGTCGGAAATACACTGATCGCTGCAAAAGACCTGCAGCCGCCGAAGGTCACCTTTGAGGGGAGTGCCAAGGACACCACGGCGCTGACTGGTGACGCACCGCTGCAGATCGCACAGTATGTGCCGTTCCAGGACAGCACCAGGATGCTTTCCTGCCAGATGCGCATTACCAAGCTGACGCTGCAGCTGGACGATCTGACGCAGAACACGCTGGAGCTGAGCGGCTATGTGGATGCAAATAATCCGTGGCGGTTCTAAAGAAAGGAGGATACAGGCATGGCAGATTATACGCTTTCGGCGACCATCACCGGGGATGCGTCAAAGTTCCAGAAAGCGATGCAGCAGGCGGAAACGTCTATGCAGAAACTGAGTCAGAAACTGAGCGGATTCGGTTCGGGGCTGGAATCACTGGGCGGCAAACTGTCGGCAGCAGGTGGAAAGCTGACGGCGCTGGAAACCGCAGTAGGCGGTGCGGCAGCGGCTCTGGGAACACAGGCGGTGAAAGCCGGCGCATCCTTTGAGGCGGAGATGTCCAAGGTCTCTGCCATCTCCGGTGCGACCGGAGACAATTTCAAGCAGCTGAAAGAAAAGGCCATGGAAATGGGCAAAAAGACCAAGTTCTCCGCCACGGAATCCGCCGAGGCGTTCGAGTACATGGCAATGGCAGGCTGGAAAACCGAGGAGATGTTGGGCGGCATCGAGGGTATCATGAACCTGGCGGCAGCATCCGGGGAAGATCTGGCGACGACTTCGGATATTGTCACAGATGCGCTGACCGCTTTCGGCTTGTCTGCGTCGGACTCCGCAGAATTTGCGGACGTGCTGGCTGCGGCGTCGGCAAACGCCAATACCAACGTATCCATGATGGGCGACACGTTCAAGTACGTTGCGCCGGTCGCCGGAGCGCTGGGGTATTCCGTGCAGGATACGGCGATCGCCATTGGACTGATGGCAAACAGCGGTATCAAGGCAAGCCAGGCAGGTACGGCGCTGCGGTCGATCCTGTCCCGTATGGCAAAGCCGACCGACCAGGTACAGGAGGCAATGGACACGCTGGGGGTCTCTCTGACGGATTCCAACGGTGATATGAAGTCGATGCGCCAGGTCATGGGCGAACTGCGAAACGGTTTTGCCGGTCTGACCAAGGACCAGCAGGCGGCATATGCGGCAACCATCGGCGGACAGGAGGCGATGAGCGGACTGCTTGCCATTGTCAACACTTCAGAAGAGGATTTCGACAAGCTGGCGGTGTCCATCGACAACAGCGCCGGCACGTGCCAGGATATGGCGGACACCATGAATCAAAATCTGTCGGGTCAGTTCACTTTGTTGAAAGGACATCTTGATACAATCAATGTTAAGGTATTTGAGCAAATGGAACCGGGCTTGATGAATGTTGTAGGGTATGCACAGCGTGCAGCAGATGCAATTGACGGCATGGTTTCTGCGTTTGCAGCTGCCAAGGATGCCGGCGGTGTTGGGAAAGGCATTGAGGCAGCAATCGGAGCGCTTGGCAAAATGGCGAATGCCGGGGCGATTCCCGAAGTGTTCTCCAACATCGCCGACAAGCTGCAGCAGGTCTATGACAAACTGAAAGCACTGAAAGAATCCGGCGTGCCGCTGGAGAAGATCGCCGCTGCCGCTGCTGCGCTGGGTCCTGCAATGCTGATCGCAGGAAAGGCGACATCCGTCCTGGGCGGCGGTTTCCAGAGCATTTCCGGTATCCTCGGGGCGTTCTCCGGCGTGATCGGCGGCGCAAAGAGTGAGATATCCGGGCTTTCCGGATGGTTCTCATCGTTTTCCGGCAAGCTGAAAACGGCGAAAGGGTCTCTTGCAGCTGCCGGCGGTGCAATCGGCTCTCTGTTTGGGAAAATGAAATCCCTGAGCGGAGGTGTCATGGGAAAAATCGGGGACGGATTTTCTACGATTGCGGCAAAAGTGCCGAAAATCACCGTTCCCCTAACCGTGTTAAAGACAAAGCTGGGAGAGATATCTGGCGGCATTGGTGCAAAGGTTTCCGGCGTATTCGGAAAGATGGGAAGTGCCTTCGGTGCCGTCGGCGACAAGCTGTCGCCGCTGGTCGGAAAGTTCAAGGACTTTTCCGGTAAGATCGGCAGTGCGCTGTCCAGCGTGATGCAGGTCGCCGGGAGTTTCGGCGGCAAGTTTACATCTATTCTCATGAAAGCCTTTGGGTTCGGTGCAATCGGCGGCGTGATCCTGGTGGGACTGGGGCTGATCCAGAAGAACTTCGGGGACAAGATCGGCGAGATACTCACCGTGGTGCAGCAGAAAGCGCCGCAGATCATCACAGATTTCTGCGCCGGCATTACGGAAAAGATTCCGGAACTGATCGCACAGGGTGGTACGCTGGTGGCGAATCTGTTGGAAACGCTGACAGCGCTTGCACCGTCCATTATCAGCGGCGGTGCGGACATTGTGATTGCGCTGGTCAACGGATTCGCCGCACAGCTGCCGACGCTGCTGGAACGTGCCGGAGAACTGATCATCACCATTGTGCAGGGACTGACAGAAAAACTGCCGGATATCCTGGCAGCAGGCATGAATGTGATTTCCAGCCTGGTAGACGGAATCTCCAGTTTTCTGCCGGAACTCATCCCGGCGGCAGTGGACATGATCATAACACTTGCAGATGGGCTGCTGGACAATCTGCCGGATTTGATCGACAGCGGCATCCAGCTGCTGGAATCGGTGGTACAGGGCATTGTGGATGCGCTGCCGAAGATCGCAGAGAAAGCCCCGGAGATCATCATGAAACTGGCGGATACCCTGATTGAAAAAGGTCCGCAGCTGATAATTACCGCCGGAAAGCTGATCGTGCAGCTGGCGAACGGACTCATCAAGGCAATACCCACCATTGTTGCCAAAGTCCCGGAGATCGTCAAGCACATCAAGGACAAGTTCCTGGAAACAGACTGGGCGGCGCTGGGCAAGCAGATGATGGAGATGCTGGTGGACGGGCTAAAATCGATCGCAAATCTGGCGATCGGCGGCATCAACCTGCTGATCGACGGCGTGAACTACATCCCGGGTTTTGACATTCCACATATTCCCTATCTGGCACACGGTACAGAGAACTGGCAAGGCGGCTTCGCCCGCATGAACGAGGGCGGCAGAGGGGAACTGGTAAACCTGCCCAGCGGCGCACAGGTGATACCGCATGACATCAGCAAGCAGTACGCCAAAGAGGCAGCCAGAATGAACAGCGCCGGCGGTGCGGTCACCATCGACTATGACGCAATGGGCGCAGCCGTCGCAAGGGCAATGGCAGACGTAGATATGCACACCACATTCCAGTTGGACGGAAAGACCGTCGCAGACGTGACCACGCCGTATATCGACCGCAATCTGGGCAGAAGAGCGCAGATCGCAAACCGCTACGGCAGATAAGGAGGCAGACATGGCAGATATCATGGATACAGCACAGGGGACAATTTCCGGAGATGTGGCGCAGATACGCAGCGCCATCTACGGCAGAGAGGTACGGGCATCTATTGCAGAGGCGATAGAACTGCTGGACAGCAGCAGTCAGGATGCGGCGCAGAAAGCGGACACGGCACAGACCAGCGCTGCGGGAAACGCCGATGCCATTGCGGCGATCCAGGAAAAGATGGGACGCATCACGCCGGGGTTCACGTCCCGGTTTGAGCCGGGTTCCAATGGCATCAATTATCCGGTGTACCGCTGGATGAACGGAGAAACGTCCTACGACAAGGTGACGGCGGACCCGTCGCTGGAAGGGACGGAGATACAGATCGGTGATGCGGTCTACACATATACAGCGGACGAGCTGCAGCCGGGCAGGCTGGACTTCAAGGAATACATCAGCGGCTGTGAGGTCGGCACAGTGAACAAGTACGGACATAACAAGCCGTGCGGCTACTCCGTCGCCAGGAAAGGCGATGCGATCGTCCGGCTGGTATTGTTCGACGAAGACGAAAGCGCCATTTCTGAAGATGCAGACGGCGACATAGAGCAGTGTGCCATCCTGTACAGCAAGAGCTACGGCGTGAAAGGATTCCGCACGGACGCAGGCACCAAGCTGTATCTGGCAGACCTGCTCAGCCGTATCGATGTGCTGGAGCAGAAGGTACAGCAGCTGGAAAGCAAGTAAGGAGTGAGAAGAGATGCAGGATGTTTCCGGGATGTTCCACAAGCGGGAGATCGGTGTCAGAAATGATACCTATACCCGTGCAGAGATCGACGCAAAGGACGGCACGATACAGGTAGCAGCAGACAAAGCCCAGGAGACCGCAGACAGCGCCGTGTCCGTGAACAACACGCAGAACACGCAGATCGCCGCCCTGCAGAAGTCGGCGCACTCACACAGCAACAAGGACGTGCTGGACAAGACGGAGCAGCCGTATACCACGGCGGAACGGGATAAGCTGGCGGGGTTGGAGAATTATGTGCATCCGGCACATACTGCCTACAACAAGGGTATGTATAAGGTTGCAGTTGATGACGAGGGTCATGTGACTGAGGCTGAGACGATGACAAAAGAAGACATATACAATGCTGGGGGCGTAATCCAAAGCGAATTAACTTTCCAGGACTATATCGGTGATATTCCTCTAGCTTTTATGACCTTATTTTACGGTGGTGGACTCCGCAACATCGCAGAGATTGGGTTTGACCGTAGAGACGATGATGGCAAAAGAAATTTTAGTTTGAAACTCGGTGGGTGGCAAGATAAATCAACCGGTCGGTTGGACTTGGTAGATTATATAGGTTGCCAATATACCATAACACCAGATCCCAATAACTCCTATGGCACTCAGCATTATTACTATGTTTTGCCGGCGGGAAAAAGTGGGACAATAGCATTAACTTCGGACATTCCGGATATCTCTGAAAAGCAAGACAAACTGACCGCCGGTGCAAACATCACGATCAGCGGTAATACAATCAGCGCAAAAGACACGACCTATGGCAATGCGTCGGCTAGTGCTGCCGGGTTGATGAGTGCGGCGGACAAGAAGAAGTTGGATGGGATGGGCTTGTCTAAGTATCTGCCATTGGCTGGTGGGACGATGGCTGGCGACATCGATATGGCGACAAATCAAAAAGATATCTACATAGGGTCACATAAACAAACTAGCGACCATCCATCGGCGGTGGCTGGTGGTTCGTATGAAGTAGACAATGATGCAACAACTACCCTAAAAAACTATAGGTCGTTAGTCGGAACATTTCACAATACTAAAACTGGAAATTGGTTTAACATGATTTCCGTTCGGCATAGAAATGGCTATGGCGATGGTGGAAGCTACGGAATGTATATATATTCCGGATTGACATATGGTGGCAATCTGATCTGGAACAAGCAAACAGCGGCTAATACCTGGCAAGGCGAGCGGGTACTGTTGGATAGTGGGAATTATACAAGCTATGCCTCCGATAAAAACCACACGCATTCCGCTATAACAAACTGTTTTATGGATTTAGGAAGTGCTGGCGGTACTGTGAAATGGATACGGCTAGGAACTATCGTTTCGAACGCCGATGGTAGAACTATGGTTATCCGTGTGTGGTCTGGCGATGGTTTTAACGCTCGCACAAACCAGAATTCGTCATTTGAAATCCACATCAAGGACAGTTGGCAGTCAACGCCATCTGCCACAAACGCCTGTGCAGTCACAGTATATCGAATCAACTGCCCAAGCACTGTGACTGTCAAAGTTATACCAACAGATGCTTTGACGTATACAGTATGGGTGCATCCATCGCCGTGGACGTACTGGAATGGCAACTATGCCGTATACGGGTACTACAAAACATGGACGAGGCAGTATCTCATACAAGATGCAGAACCAGACGGGACAGCCGCCGCTATAGCTTACTACGACCAGGCATTCTTGACTAGCAACGTAGCCAGCGCTACCAAACTCGCCACCGCCCGAACCCTCACTGTCGGCAATACAGGTAAATCATTTAACGGCGCAGCTAACGTCTCATGGTCTCTGGACGAGATTGGAGTACTGGGAAGAACAACCAAAGGTAAGACGTATAAGCTTAACAATGTATCTTACAACGGCAGTGCTACGGATTATGTTTTCAACGACTACTCCGCAAATCAGGCAGGCGGCGGTGAATATATAACCGTAACTGGCTCTCAGAACATTGCTCTTGGTGGCAATTGTATATTCCTTGCCGGTTGGCGTAACACAGCACAAGGAAATCAATGTGTTGCAATGGGTCAGGATAACATTGTGGCTGGTACGGCTAATATCGCTCTCGGCTGCGGGAACCAAGTCACAGCAGATGCCCAGGGCGGCTTGGCTCTTGGGAATCTTAATACATGCAAAGCGAATGCGTCTCTAAGTGGTGGCTGGTATACAGAAGTTCAGAAATCGTCTAATCAATCGATTGGATATGGTAATCACGTGACAGTTGCAACGGCATCCTGCGCAGCATTCGGAGCTTACAACTCATATAACTACACTGGACCTTATCTAATCCTTGGAAATGGTACATCCTCTGCTCGTGCTAACGCTTTCCGTGCCGCTGCCGCTGGTGTGTACTCATCTGGTTCTTATCACAGTTCTGGTGCGGACTACGCAGAGTATTTCGAGTGGCTGGACGGAAATCTCAATAATGAGGACAGACGTGGGCGTTTTGTGAAACTGGACGGCGAAAAAATATTACTTGCTGAATCAGTTGAAGATGATATCCTTGGCGTAGTATCCGGCAATCCGTCCGTGATCGGCGACAGCTACGAAGATCAGTGGCGGGGGCAATACATGACGGATATCTACGGAGAGCCGCTGACTGAGGACTACACAGATGAGGACGGAACGACTCGTAAGGTCTGGGTACTCAATCCGGACTACAATCCGGACAAGCCGTATGTGCCACGCTCAGATCGGCAGGAATGGTCTGCTGTTGGTATGATGGGCAAGCTCATCGTCATTGATGACGGCACTTGCAAACCCAATGATTACTGTGTCCCGACAACGGGTGGTATTGCCACACGGTCTGAGGGACGGGTTGGCTATCGGGTACTATCCCGGATAGATGATACACACATCAAGGTACTGATTAAGGGGTGAGATTATGGACTGGACAGAAATTATTACCGCAGGCATCGCAGCGTTAGGCGCTGTGGGCGGCTCTGCACTCATGCAGAGTAAGGCGACCGCAGTATTGCAGGTCAAACTGGACGCACTCAGAAACGATGTAGACACGCTCTCCCGGCGTGTAGACAAGCACAACAATCTGATCGACCGCATGACAATTGCGGAATGCAAGATCAAGGAACTGGAAAGCGAGGTACAGAGAAATGAAAAATCGTGACTGGAAACAGTGGGCAAAGGCGGCGGCAGTCAGAGCCGTCAAAACAATGGCGCAGACAGCGGTTGCAGCGATTGGTGTAGCCGCAACCATGCAGGACATCAGCTGGGCAGTTGTCGGCAGCACTGCTCTGGTCGCTGGTATCCTGTCCGTGTTGACATCAATCGCAGGACTGCCGGAAGTGGGAGGAGAGTAATCATGACAATCACAAACAATTATCTGACGCACAACCGCCCGTACACCAAGAGAGCTAAGACCACGGCGATTGCGGTACACTGGGTGGGCAACCCCGGAACGTCGGCAATCAATAACCGGAACTATTTCCAGACTACCGACCGCTCCGTGTCCAGCAACTATATTGTAGGATTGCAGGGCGAGGTGATCTGCTGCATCCCGGATGCGGAAATGAGCTGGTGTACCAATCAGGCGAACAGCTACACGGTTTCCATCGAGACCTGTCACCCCGATTGGACCGGGGCGTTCGGCAGCCGGACCTATGCCAGTCTGGTGGAGCTGACGGGGCAGCTGTGCAAGAAGTACGGTCTGAATCCGCAGAAAGGCGGCGTTATCCGGCACTATGACGTGACAGGAAAGGTCTGCCCGAAGTGGTTCGTTCCGGCGAGCAAAGGCGGTTCGGACACGGCGGACGGGGCGCACTGGAAGAAATTCCTGTCGGACGTAGCTGCCGCTATGGGTATCGGAAACGCTGCGGTGTCTAAACCGGCATCCACAAACACACTGCGCTACGACTGGAAACAGGGACAGGCTGTGCGGCTGTACAAGACCAAGACGCAGCTGTTCTCTAGTGACACGGCGGCCAAGGCATCTGGCACGCTGCCTGCCGGAACATACTACATCTACGACGGCAAGCAGTGCAAGCTGGGACGCTTCCGAATCACAACACGCAAGGAGTACTGCGGCAAGACACCGGCAGGGAAGTATGTCACGGGGTATGTGAGCGTGGATAATTTTCGGGAAATTTGACGGCAAATAAAGTAAATAACAAGCAGAAAACCGGCGGTACAAAACAGGAAATCTCCTGCTGTACTGCCGGTTTTTTTGTTATTGACAATCGCAAGAAAATGTGATATACTATTTCTTGAAAATATTGGAGATAGCAAGCAATGACGGTGTAATGATTGTAAGTTCGCATTTTGTTGCACTGCCTCCACCACAATCGTATCTTTGATGATACAATGTAAGAATCATGCACCCCAAAAATCGGGTGCATGATTTTTTGCTTTCGCAGCCTAAAGTGCAAACGATAGCTCAGCGTTTTTTCAAAAAGCAAACGATAGTTGGCGTTTTTTGAGGGGTGTCGATTGGACTTAATAAAATTAAGTGGGTTTTGGAGAGGAAAAAGGAGTGAAAAAGCAGCCTTGTTGGATTGTTTCCAAGGTGTTGGAAAGCTTCCGGCAAGGCCAGGATTTTACAATTATGGACTTGAGTTATGAAAAAAAAACAGCCCTGCCGGATTTCTCCAACAGGGCTGTAATTATCTCACACTTTTATCTCCGTCCCATCTCGGAATAGAAACACCAAACTCCCATCATGGAACACGGTGAGGTTCTCCAAAACAGCGTTCCAGACGGATTCGTCAAACGTCTCTAGCACAGAATCCGTTTTTTTCAATGTCTGCAAAATTTTCTGCATTTTGGCAATCCGGCGTTTCCGGTCGGACTCGGCTGCCTCCTCAGCATCAAGCTGTGCAGATAGCTCCTCATATTTTGCATTGAGTGCATCGAAATCCTCTCCACCGTGCTGGATGTACTCTTTTAGCTTTTCATTGACTGCCACAAGCTCATCTTGCAGCTCTTTCTTTTTACTTTCCTGCTTTTTCAAGCAATTTAAGGCGAATTGGCAATTCTTGATGACCACATCTTTCTGCGAAAAGTACTGTGCAAAAGCTTGCAGAAATTTCTCTTGAATTTCCGGTTCATACAAATGTGGTGTGGTGCAGAAATGACTGCCTTTAAACTTGCTGTTGCATTGGTAAATGACTCGGCGATATTTGCTGTTGGAATGCCAAACTTTCGCACCAAAATAACTGCCGCAATCTCCACAGATAATCTTGGTCGCATAAATGCTGGTGCTGCTGTATGGTTTCATACATCGTTTTTGAAATTCTGACTGCACAAAATCGAACTCCTCCGGTGTGATAATCGCAGGATGGCTGTTCTCCACGTAATATTGCGGAACTTGTCCCTCGTTGATTTGTTGCTTTTTCGTTAAGAAGTCAACGGTAAATTTCTTTTGCAGGAGTGCATCGCCTTTGTATTTCTCGTTCGTCAGAATGCTTTTCACCGTACTAGCTGACCATTTTTCCTTTCCGCAGGGAGTCGGAACGCCTTGAGCCGTCAGCTCATTTGCAATTTTGTAAGGCGTTAAACCGTCAATGAATCGCTGATAAATGTATCGAACCGTCTCCGCCTCCTCCGGAACAATCTCCGGCAGACCATTTTCGCCTTTCCGATAGCCCAAAAAGTGTGCATACGGCAAGCTGACTTTTCCATCAGCAAATCGTTTTCGCTGTCCCCATGTAACATTTTCCGAGATAGAGCGAGACTCCTCTTGTGCAAGAGAACTCATAATGGTGATGAGCAATTCGCCTTTGCTATCAAAAGTCCAAATATTTTCTTTTTCAAAGAAACATTCCACGTGATGTTCCTTTAATTTTCGGATAGTTGTCAAGCTGTCAACCGTATTTCGAGCGAACCGACTTACACTTTTTGTGATAATCAAGTCGATTTTTCCATCCAGAGCGTCCGCAATCATGGAGTTGAAGCCCTCTCGATGTTTCGTAGATGTTGCGGAAATGCCCTCGTCTGTATATATCTTAACAAATTCCCAATCCGGATTTCTTTGAATGTAATTGGTATAGTAAGAAATTTGTGCCTCATAGCTGGTGAGCTGTTCCTCGAAATCCGTGGAAACTCTGGCGTAGGCAGCCACTTTTCGGCGTGTTGGAGCTGAAATATCCTGTCGAGTTGCCCGATTGATACTCGGCGGAATGACGGTTACTTTTGGCATTTTCTGCTCCTTTCTGCGGCAGCCTGTCGCATTTCCGGTGTCCAGCTTTCGCTTCTGGAATGGTTCTCCCAAGAAATGGTTTTCTCTGTATTATCTTTGAAAAGAAAAGTCAGACGATTCGGCGAAACCAGAATGTTTTCAACTTTGCTTTTAACAATTCCAACGTCAAATTCTTTGATTTGCAAAACAGAGCAAATCTTTTCATAGAGAATCCGTTCGGAAATTTGCTTTGCCGTAGGACAGTGCAATTTTCCTTGCCGGAGGTAGGTCGCACACATCCAAACCGCACCTTGCTTGTAAATTTTCCGCTGGTAGCTTTTTCCGCACCCTGCACACCGCATCATGCCGGACAGCGGATAACGGTTTGTTGCACCGGGATGGGAGAATTGTTCCGTCCGTTCTTTTACCAATTCTTGAACTTTCTCGAATAAATCCGCAGAAATAATCGCCTCGTGGGATTGCTCCACGAAATATTTCGGCAGCTTGCCTTGATTTTTCATCTTGCGTTTGCCAATCGGGTCTTGTCGATAATATTTCTGCAATAACATATTCCCGACATATTTTTCATTGATGAGAATTTCCTTGACTCGCTGACCTGTCCAAGAATTGCCTTGCCTTGTGGGAATCCCCATGGCGTTGATTTTTTTCGCAATGGCACATTGTCCCATTCCGGAGCAA
>ERZ827126.428-NODE-428-length-61599-cov-15.276615_pt1 | contig 61599 bp, 48 predicted proteins | sample MGYA00519780_ERZ827126 | MGnify/ENA primary metagenome ERZ827126 (study PRJEB31778, sample SAMEA3449262) | human gut metagenome | biome: human gut; feature: human-associated habitat; material: faeces | place: United Kingdom | collected 2010/2012 ...
ATAAAACAAGACACATTTCTATCGAAATTCATTTTAATCTCAAACCCATCCCGGAGGTGGAACAGGTCACTGCCTGACCTGTCCCGCCGGGACGGTTCTCTTAAAAACACCATATAGATTTTTTGTACGCCGCCGCCCGCCATCGAGCAGAGTTTTACACCTAATTGGGAATAAAACAGCTTATAGCTATTGAATATTTCCGTGATTGAGTCGCCGAACAGCACCGTTTGTCCGTGCCGGGCGTACTTCTCATTCAAAAAAACAAGATTCTTTTTTTCGTCTGCTTTACATAGTCGTAAGCCGTTTTTTCTGAAAGTTCTTGTTCATTTGCTTCTCTGCGAAATTAGGTTTATCTGTCGCTGTCAACGGCAAAAAGTCCCGCACCGATTGCACCGCAAAATTCAGGCTTGTCGGATATGAAAATCTTTGTGTTCAACTGCTTTTCAAGTTCGGTTACAACGCCCTTGTTGTTTGCAACACCGCCTGTCATCATTACACCGTCTGCACCGAGTGCCTTGCTTGCAAGAGCCTTCGTCTTTATCGCAACGCTTTTGTTCAAACCGTGAATAATATCGGCTATCTTTTTATTTTCGGAAATCAGCGAAATCACTTCGCTTTCGGCAAACACCGTGCACATATTTGAAATTGAAATATCCTCGCTGTATTTTAAACCGTCATTCGCCATTTGCTCCATACTGATTTCAAGAGCCTTTGCCATATTTTCAAGAAATCTGCCCGTGCCTGCTGCACATTTGTCGTTCATAACAAACGATGCAACATTTCCGTTTTCGTCAAGGGTGATAAACTTTGAATCCTGTCCGCCGATGTCAATAATATATCGTGCTTCAGGATACAAAAACCTTGCCCCTCTTGCGTGGCAAGTGATTTCCGTTACATCATCGTTTGCAAAATCAATATTTTTTCTGCCATAGCCTGTTGCGGTTATGGTTTTTATTTCGTCAAGACTGATTTGTGCCTCGTCAAGTGCCTTTTGCGCCCCTGCCTGAGCGTTTGCACCTGTTCTGACCATAACAGCCTTGACAATATTCTTATTTTCGTCAAAAATGACAAGCTCCGTTGAGGTTGAACCGCTGTCAATTCCTGCGTAATATTTTCCGTTTTTGTTCATTTTTATCTTTGAATTATTCTCCGTGTTCAAGGTTTCGCAAAAAGCCTCCAGCCTTGTTGAAAGCTGACCTAATTGCTGTGTAGTGTAGTCCGTTTCGATTTTCAAAATCGGTGTCTTGCTGTCTGCAAGCTTTGTATATTCAAAGCAATAATAATCGCAAAACTTGATTGTGTGATATACAATACCTGCCAAATTTTCACTGTTTAGCAGTTGCTTTCTTGATGTCGTGTCGCTCATACGCATACAAGGAGTTTGCGCCATCAACGCTCTTGCGTATTTTTCCATCAGCTCGTCAAGGCTGTCGTTTTCGCTCATATTTTCGTTTGAAACACAGCGATTGTTTGAGCAAGTCATATTGATTACAGGAATTTGAAACGCTTCTCTGATTACATTCATCAGGCTTCCGTTTGCATTTGCACCAAGCACCAAAATAAATTTGCTGTTTGGAAACGCAATCGGCTTGTCGATGAAATTACTCAAAAATTCTTTTGCGTCAAACGCTTTGCCCGTCTGTACTTCAAGGTCTTTTATAAGAAAAAGCAAATCATTTTTCAATCGTTTTAAGGCACAAGCGCCGTTATCAATCGGCAGGTCAAGAATGGTTTTGTATTTAATTTTGCTTTCTGCCACATCAAACAATCGCCTTGTGCTGTCACAGCAGTTCATAAATACAAGCTTGTCATAGTCGCCCCGATGTATTTCCTCGCAAATCGCCTTGATGTGTGAGCAAACATTTGAGTGCATAGCCTGTGAAGAATAGTCAAAATGCTCCGCTTCGTTATTGATTAAACGATAATCGTCAAAGCAAGCCAAAATCTCCACCGGTGTATATTTGCAGTTATATCCAATCATTTTCTATTCTCCAACAGTTCTAAAAAAGCTTCTGTTCTCGTCACGGTTTGACCGTCGTTGACATTGTTCCAATTACAGCCGTCACCGTCAAGAATGAGCGTTGGAAAGCCGTTTGACTCAAAGGTAGATTTTGCAATATTTGAAAGTCCTGCCGTTTGCTTGCAACCCCAATGGCAGTACCAAACAATGCCGTTCGCATTGAGCTTTTTTGCAAGTTCAAGCGTTGCGTTTATTCTGTTCGTACCGTTTCCGTTGACGGTGTTTCTGACAAGTCGGTCTGCCATAAATCTGTACGGGTCGGTTTCTTCAAGGTCACAATACATAGCATCCATAACCATATCGCAAGCGACAATTTCGCAACGGTCGGTAAAGTTAATCAAATCACGCAAAGCGTCCTGCCAATAAGGCAAAGTATGCACCCAAAGAAGCCTTACGCCCTTTTTGCCCTCGGGAACAGCAGAAAGTTCGGTTTTCAAATCATTACTGTATTTCAATGCGTTGTCCGTGCCGAGCATAACATGTGTTGCAAAAACCGACAGCATTTGAGAAGTCATTTCGTCCGACAGCGAACGATTTGCACGAAGTGCCAATATATCATTGAAATTCTTTAGCGTCTGCTTTGATTTTTCAATCGTTTCAGTCAACTTTGCCTCATCAAAAGTATAGCCCTGTTTTTCAATAAAGGTCACCATATCTCTGATTTGCTTTGCAACATAATCCACCGCACCGCTTGAATAATTGTACGGCACATCAATCATATATTGAGGCACGTTGTAGTGTTCCGCCGCTCGCCTGAACGACAAGTGATTTGCGTCACATGCAAGTGTTGTGTTGATGATAAAATCAGGCTTTGGCAAAACGCCCGTTTCCACCATTCCGATGAAAGCCTTGTGATAAGAGCACATAGTTTGCGAAACAAAATTTTGCTCCGCCGTGTCGATAAATATCTGCTCCGACCTTGCGGCAGCCAAATAGCAAGCAAGAGCCTCGGGAAACAGTGTGCTGATGCCCATAGAATGCAGAATTTCACACGGTAGATACAGGCTTACGATTGCAGAATTTTTTCCCGTTTTCAGCGGTGTAATTGCAGAATCGGCAGCCGCCCATTGCATAAATTGGCGTGACGGCAAAAGCTTTTTTGTCGGGAAATATTTGCACATAAGGCCTGCCATGCTAAATGCAAAGCACAGCTTTTTTCTGGCTGACAAAGGATTTGTCGGTGCGGTTTTATATATGTGATTGCCAAATAATTCTATCAAATTGTTCATTGGGTTATGATATTCCTTGTGTTATTTAATTTTGATTATAGCACAGCGATATATGAAAAGCAAAGCGTTTTCACTTCATTGACAACAAGCCTTATTTCCTTGACGGCACAATTTATTGCGACAACGGAAAAATCCTTTGTGAGCAGGTGTCGGATGTTGATTTCAAAAACAAAATCACATTGACAAAAACAGGCAAAAGAAAACTGCCGTATAATCACTATCAGCTTTCAACAGACAAGCTTAATTATGGCAGAGGAAACAAATTCAAATTGTTTATTTAATAATTATGATTATAAGTATTTGAAATACAAAATAGGTGTTGGTAGGTCGTTAAAACAAAGGGCTTATGAGGAAATCTTTTCTCCTGTTTTTCCAAATGAATTAGTATTACATAATTATGCTTTTTGTTCTGAATTAAAATGTGAAAATTGTTTAAACTATGTATCTTGTCGAAGTGATTATTTAAAAGAAATAGAAAGCCAAATGCTTAAAATAATAGAATGGAGAAACAGAGATGAAATTTGTCAAGCAATTTCTGTATTTCAATCTATAATTGATTCAAACTATTGTATTGAAAATGAAAAAGAATTAGAAGAAATAAAAAGAGAATTTAGAGAAAAGCAAATTAAAATCAGCAAAAATATAAATAAAATATTCCCTAAAATTAAAAGATGGACAAACATAACATCAGTTATAGCTACTCCATTTGCAATAAGTTCTGCTTTAGCAAATAATACTAAACTTGCTATAACAGGATCAGTGTTTGCGGGCACTTCCACTATTGTTAATGAATTGATGAAATATTATGAAAATAAAAACAAATGGGTTGGTTTTATAAATAATTCACACAATAATACTCTGTGACTATGAAATAGGTGCTAGGAAGAAAATATATGTTTTCTGCAGTCGGATAGGTATAGCAAATTGAATTGCTGTACCTATCATAATCATATACTCTTCTATGTAATGTTCGCAATTTATCATACGAATTTGCCGTGCTGAGCAAAAATAAAATCCTGAGAGATTTTTGAGAGACGCAATTATCAGCGAAAAATAGAGACATAACTTAAGAAGAGGTTTGCCCTAACATTTGGGGCAAACCTCTTCTTAATGATATTCAATTTTGTACTTTTATGTTAATTTGTTTTATGATATAGTACTAATATAGGGGGTTATAATATGAAAAAAACAAAGAAAATTGGAATAGTATTTTTAATTGCTTTATTATTGTATGTTATTATGACGATATTGTTTGTTTCTGTATTTCCGAGAATATATTTGGCTAATAAATATGACACCAAAATGAGTGACTACAAAGTTTACGATTATTGTCCGGGAAACTTTCATTATGATATAGATTATTGGGCTGTCGTTTGGCACGATTCTTATTTGGTATATAAAGCAAAAGATGACGGTCGCATATTTAATGTAAAATTTATGAATTTTAGATATTATGACGCTTACCAAATGAAAGAGGTTTCAGAGTGGCTGACGGATGAATTGAAAAATACTGTTGATGAAAATATTGATATGGTCAATATTCGCGATACGGCTGTTTATGGTATTTATGACGAAGAAAAGGATAAATACAAAAATGTTGTTTGGACGAAAGATAATGTCGGCGAAATTATCAAAGCAGGAAGAACAGGCGAGATATTTATTAAAACAGATGATATTAACCGGTACATAAATGAATCAAGAAACGAAAATAAATATACTGATTCATTATATGGTTATGATATGAATTCTAAATTCAGAGATTATATGGCAAAACTTGATGCTGTATTTGTTGAAAAATATCATGATGATAACATTCATATTGTTTTACACCAAAATGAATTGCCTGGATGTAAATCATATTATGGATTTTACGGTATTGATTTGAATGAATTTGATAAATATGCAGGAGAATTCGTAAATATAAATTTGGAGGATAATTATGATTATTAAAAAGAAAATTACGGCTCATCTGAACTTATACAAAAAAGTCAAATACATAATTTTTTAGATTTTGCATTAAAAGATTACAACAATGATTTTGTTGTTTATTATTCAGTAAATGATATATCTCCTTATATTGACGATACAGAAGCAGCAACTAAAATCAAAAGTGATTTGCAGGATAAAATATGTAAATATTTTAATTTTAACAGAAAACCGATTGTTTATATTGTTGATGATGAAATCACTGAAAATAATATTTATTCACATAAAGGATATTTCTTGGAATACAAGCAAATTGAATTGTTAAAACAAGAAAAACATTTAATTTAAAGATGGTGAGAGAATATGAAACAACACAGTAGAAAAAAGGCAGCAAAGATTATACTGATAGCTTTATTTTGTATAATTATATTTTTTATGATATTTTTAGTTTGTTTAATACATAATGCATCCACATATGTTGAAAAGAAATACAATAAAGATTTTAAAATTATCAGCATTAAGCTACCATACTATAAAGACGATTCCGATTTCTTCGATTGGCCTCTATTATACAGACCCGGTGAATTTGTTCCGTTTGCCGTTAATTTTAAAGATACAGAAAAAGATTTTTCTGTCATATATAACAAGAGCGAATTTTATGATGATTACCAGTTGGAAGAAATTAACCGATATATGAAAGAGTATTTAATAAATGTTACAGGTGATTCCGATATTACGGATGTACTTGTTTTACACACTCCGTACAGTTCAAGTTATTACGAATATGATGTACTTACAAATATCCTAAAGAAAGACAATACAAAATGGACAAGTGAAAATATTGAGAAACTTATTCAAGAAATATTTGCTGATTATAACGGAATTATTTCGATATATTTACGCTCCGATTTTGAAGATTTATCGTCATTATTAAAAGAAAGGGAAACAATCAAAGCAAAAATAGAATCCGAATTTGGAAAATACTATTCTCATCCGGGGTCAAATCCGGTAAATGTTTGTTTTGTGAATTATGATTTGCCGACAAAAAGGATTGACGACGGTGAAAGATTTGATTATTTTGGATTTGAAGAAGATCAAAATTATAATGAAATAAGAGAAGAACAAGTTACAAGTAAGAACCTTAAAATTAAAAAGATGATCTTGAGTTAGAAAAAATAATAAAATAGGAGATTTATATGAAAAAGGGTAAAAGAATCATTTTAACAATAGTAACAGTAATTGCTGCGACTTTCTTGTTATTTAATATTACACATATTATTTATGTTCAATGCCACAGAGCAGAGGTTGTTGAATACCTGGTTAATAAATATGATTTTGACAAAAAGGATATAATTTTGCTCGATTACGAGGGCGAAAAATTTCATGATGATTCGGATTTAGGTATTCTTTTTGATTGGTACACTACGCCTCCGACTTGGAAATTGAGATATAATAAAAGAACCTTTGGCGTATCAAAAACAGAATACGGGTTTAGTGATGATTATCAATTAGAAGATGTTTTTGAATGGTCGGTTGATTATTTAAAAACAGTTGACTCTAATGTTATCGGTATCAAAATTAATTGCGGAAAATTACATGATATTGTAACAAAAGAAAACATAAAGGATTTCTTGATAAATGACAACGATTCATTTGTGATTTATTATAAAGTTGACAGTCTTGAACAATATTATACCTATTCAAAAAACGGCTTCAAATATACCAATGATAATTTTGATAATATCAATTCTCAAGTTTTGAAAAAGTTTGAGTTTATTAATAAAGATATTGAAAATAAAGGCGTCTATTTGACGACATCTGATTTAGAGTTTTCAAGGAATAGTTGGGAGAGTTTCGCAAGTTATTATTATGATACAAAAATTGGAAATATAACATTAGAGGAAAAAGGAAAAGCAATAGGATGAATAAAAACAGCAAATCAACTTTCAAGAAAATCAAAAAATATGCTTGTATCGCTTTAATTTTTGCTATATTTTCAGCAGCTTCTATCATTTTATATTCAAATTCATTAACTCGTAATGCAAAGGAGTATATTGCATACAAATACGGCGTTACTCAATCCGAAATAACTGAAGTTGAAGAATACAAGGCACATATTGAAACAGAGTTTGTTTTATTAGAAAAATTTAATATTTGGGTAGTACCGGCAAAGTGGGTGTTCAATCTTGACGGTAAAAATTTTAATGTTGAGTATTTTCAAAAGCACTATGTAGATGATTTTCAATTAGAAGATTTGGAAATATGGTGTACTGAATATTTACAAGATAATGTTGATTCTAACATTTCCGGCATAGAGTTATACAGTGATATGATTTTTCACGATAACACTTATGATATGTTTTCTAAACGCTCAAGATATTATACTGTTCGCTCATCAAAATCATTATCATATTCGGATAATAAATTGTGGAAGCAAGAAGATATTAGTGAGTTTTTAAATTATCAATTTGATAATTATAAGCATTTGGGAGTTTTTTATAAAACCGACAATATTTCTAAATATAGTACAACAGATATTAACAGCAGTTACGACAATTTGGTGCAGACCCTTAATCATAATGCCACAATTTCAAACTGCACTCTTACGCCAATTTTGTATGGCGGCACTTTAGAACTTGTACGCAATAAAGATTGCTTGTATCTTTTATATAACAAAAACGGAAGTGCAATTACAGTTGATGATACCGATTTGAATGATGTAGTATATAATTTTGCAATATACAAAAGAAACTGTTATGAAATTAAACTTGGAAAACATTCCTAACAAATATTCATCTATATGCGAAAACATTGCAAATACAAAATTAGGGGAAAGAGGCAAAGCAATAAAATGAATAAAAAAAATCAATACAACATTAAAGACTATATTAACTCGTTTAATACACAAAAGAAAATTGCTATATATCTCTCTGTTTCACTTTTACTTTTTCATTTATTATCGATAATTATATATTTGATAGAACGCACAGACATAACTATATTAACCGAAAGTAATATAATTTCAATTATTACAAGTATGTTAACAATTTCATTTTCCATTTCAAAAATTCTTGATGTATATTTGTTTTTATTTCCAATATTTTTTATAATATTTAATTTTGTTATGTTACATAAAAACAAATACAACAAACTTGTTATTATTATAGACTATATTTTCCAAATAATTAACCCTATTACCATAGGTTTTTTCGTGTCTGCATTTTTATTAGTAATAAACAAAGAATATCCAATATAAAATAAAGGAGATAATAGCTATGATTAAAGAATCCTTACCTTTTTAGTTTCAATATCGATGCTACTGTCATGTTTAACAATATAGGGCTTAAAGTAATAAAACTTTAAACCCTCACTTTAAGTTTGCCCTTTTATATTGTTTATCCATCAAAATGCAAAGGTGTATAAAATTAAATTATATCACAATTAAAACATTTGATAAACAAGAAGTTATTTATAGTGCAATTTATTGTACTTGGTTGAATAATCTTTTAAAAAGTATTTACAAGCAGAATTTTATATGATATATTTAAGTTGTTCTTATAACATACCAAGAACAATTAGGTTACTACAAAAAGGTAGAAAACCGAAAAGCTCTAACGGCTCCTTTTTGGAGCCGTTATCTTTTTACTTGAAAAAAGGGGAAAATTATGAAATACGGTATTGGATTAGACTGCGGAATTGCCTCAGTTGGTTTTTGCATTACTGAACTTGACTTAAACGACGAGCCAAAAAGAATCGTTAGACTTGGTTCACGCATTTTCGACAAAGCTGAAAATCCCAAAAACGGCGATTCGCTTGCAAAGCCGAGAAGAGAGGCAAGAGGCACACGACGCAGAATCAGAAGACATAAACACAGACTTGAGCGTATAAGATATATGCTTGTAAGAAACGGCATTGTAACTCAAGACGAGCTTGACGCAATGTTTTGCGGTCAACTGTCTGATATATATGAAATAAGAACAAAAGCACTTGATGAGCCGATTAGTAACATCGAGTTTGCAAGAGTGCTTATCAATCTTGCTCAACGGCGAGGATTCAAGTCAAACAGAAAGGTTGATGAAAACACTAAAGATAAAGAAACAGGCAAACTTCTCAGCGCTATTGAAAATAATAGAGAAAACATATATAAAAATAATTATCGCACAGTCGGTGAAATGCTGTTTAAAGATGAAAGATATTTAAAATATAAGCGCAACAAGGGTGAAAACTATCTTAACACTGTATCCCGTGATATGATTGCAGATGAAATAAAGAAAATTTTTGATTCACAGCGCAACTTCGATGTTTCATTTGCAAGTGAAGAAATCGAGAACGAATACACGGACATTGTTATGTCGCAAAGGCCGTTTGATTTAGGTCCTGGTAACGGTAATGAAAAATCACCAAGTCCATATGCCGGTAATCAAATAGAAAAAATGGTGGGCAAATGCACATTTTTTCCAAATGAATTTCGGGCGGCTAAAGCTACATATTCATTTCAACTTTTTTCACTTTTACAGGGTATTAACAATATCACTTTGATTGATAACTGTGGTAACACTTTTACATTGTCGCAACAGGAACGCAGTATACTTAAAGAATATTGCTTCAATACCGTTAATGTCACATATGCTTCAATCAGAAAAAAGCTTGAAATTTCTTTGGATTATAAATTTAAAAATATAACATATACGCAACAAGGTATTGAAAAATCAGAAAGCAAAACCAAATTCCAGCATTTAAACGCATTTCATAAAATGAAAAAGATTTTGGGAGATTCTATAAATACTTTTTCTCAAGATGAACTTGATGAAATCGGAAAAATTTTCACATTTTATAAAAATGACTCCAAAATTATTGAGCAACTTGAAAACACAAGCATAGATAAATCAATGTATGATTTGCTTTTACAACTTCCGTCATTCAGCAAAACAGGCCATATCAGTACAAAAGCATGCAAAATGATTATTCCGTTTTTAGAAGAAGGGAAAACATACAATGAAGCTTGCGAATGCGCCGGTATAGATTTTAAAGCACACAGTGAAACTTCCAAACAAATGTATCTCCCTCCTAAATCATATGAACTTGACGATATTGTAAATCCTGTTGTAAGGCGTGCAGTATCGCAAACAATTAAGGTCGTAAATGCAATAATCAGAGAAATGGGTAATTCACCTACATATCTTAATATTGAACTTGCCAGAGAACTTTCAAAATCGAAAAAGGAACGCGATGAGATTGACAAAAAATATCAACTTAACAAAACGGCAAACGATAAGATAAAGGCTGAAATTGTTGAACATTTCAATATTGAACCAAAAGGTCAGGACATAATAAAACTTAAGCTTTATTATGAACAAAACGGTAGATGCCCATATTCTCTTGACCATATTGAATATAAACGATTGTTTGAGATTGGCTATGTTGATATAGACCATATTATTCCTTACAGCATTTGCTTTGATGACAGCTATAATAATAAAGTACTGACATTTTCATCGGAAAACAGGCAGAAAAGTAATAGAATTCCGCTTGATTATTTACCTGAAAGCAAACATTCAGATTATCGTGTTTGGGTAAACAGTACTATTCGTAATTATAAAAAGAAACAAAATCTGTTAAAAGAAAGCTTCACAGAAAAAGACAGAAAAGAGTTTAAATCAAGAAACCTTAATGACACAAAATACTTAAGCAAAGTTCTTTATAACTACATAAATGATAATTTGCTGTTTGATGATTTTTTCGATGGAAGAAAGCGTCATGTAATTTCAGTCAACGGTTCTATTACAGCTTATATGCGTAAGCGTTGGGGTATTGATAAAATTCGTGAAAACGGAGATTTGCATCATGGAATTGATGCTGCGGTAATTTCCTGCGTAACTCAAGGTATGATAAATCAAATCTCAAAATATTCGTTTTACAAGGAAACGGAATTTGATATTGACAGGCAAACAGGAGAAGTTATCGAGCGTTTCCCTCTTCCATATTCCGAATTCAGAAATGAGCTTTATGCAAGAAGTCAAATCAGCGATGAAAAATATCTTAAAAGTATACTGTTAAAATTGCCTAATTACAGTTATGATGATGTTGAAACGGCAAAACCTGCTTTTGTTTCCCGTATGCCTCGCCATAAGGTTACCGGCCCGGCACATGAGGACACTATCCGTTCCGGTAAGGTTGAGGGTTATACAATATCGAAAGTCGCTTTAACTTCACTTAATTTGAAAGACATTAAAGAAAATTATTATAAACCTGAAAGCGATACTTTGCTTTATAACGCACTTTTACAAAGGCTTGTCGAGTTTGACGGAAATGCCCAAAAAGCTTTTGCCGAAGAATTCCACAAACCTAAAGCAGACGGAACACCGGGGCCTATTGTCAAAAAAGTAAAAATTCTCAAGCCTTCTTCTTCAAATGTTCCGGCAAGAAATGAAAACAAATTAGGTGTTGCTGACAACGGCTCTATGGTACGCATTGATGTATTTCATATTGAAGGTGATGGCTACTATTTTGTGCCGATTTACGTTTCCGATACGGTAAAATCGACTTTGCCGGATTTAGCTTGTTCCCGATCAAAATCAGGGTGGAAGAAAATGGATGACAAAGATTTTGTATTTTCGCTTTATCAAAATGATTTAATCAAAATAACCTCAAAAAAAGATATGAAATTCACCCTTGTTAATAAAGACAGTACTTTACCTACAATTAAATATGGTAACAAATTGCTATTGTATTATGAAGGAGCAGATATTTCAACCGCAAGTATAAATGGAATTACCCATGACAATTCATATAAATTTAAAGGTTGTGGTGTTAAGACTTTGGTTAATATTGAAAAATTCACTGTTGACACTCTGGGTAATATAAGCAAAGTAAAAAAAGAAAAACGAATGTATTTTAAATAATTATGTCTTACAGAAACATATTTATTGCCAATGAGGCAAAGTTAAAATTAAAAAACAAGCAATTGATTGTTTTCAATGGTGAAGAAATTTCATTTCCTATTGAGGATATACGCTCAATAGTTGTTGACAATCCGTATACTTCTCTCACCAGCAAGCTGATAGCAAAGCTTGCTGATGAAGGAATTTGCCTTATTATTTGTGATGATAAACATATCCCATCATGTGAGCTTTTGCCTATCGGTGCGTATTGCAGAATGAATAAAAGAATAAATCTTCAATTTTCTCAATCAAAGCCCAAACTAAAAAGGATATGGCAAAAAATTGTTCAATCGAAAATAAACAATCAAGCAAAGTGCCTTGAAATCAACAAAATTGATGAAGCAAAAACACTTTACGGAATATCAAAAAATGTTGTTTCGGGAGATTCTACAAACAGAGAAGGCTATGCCGCAAGATTGTATTTCAAAATGCTTTTCGGCAATGATTTCACACGGGATAATGAAAATTTCGTTAATGCCGCACTTAATTACGGATATGCAATTTTGCGTTCGTTTATTGCCAAAACAATAGTTGCTTACGGGCTTGAACCATCACTTGGCATTCATCACAAAAATCAGCTTAATCAATATAATTTAGCAGATGATATTATAGAATCATACAGACCTATCGTTGATAATTTTGTGTATCAGAATCATACTCAATGGGGCGAAAAGTTTTCAGCTTCTCAAAAAGCGCAACTTCAACTTTTGCTCAACAGTGCCACTGTTATAGATGCTAATCACCACAGTGTTGCAAATGCAATTGAACTTACTATACAAAGTATAATTTTATCATTTGAAAACGAAGATGTTAAACTAAAACTCCCTGATTTGATTGATACTTCATATTTTAATTATGACTAAATTTATGAGAATGATTGTGTTTTTTGACCTTCCGGTCACAGAAAAAAGTGCCCAAAAAGCCGCAACAAAATTTAGAAATTTTCTTATTAAAGACGGATACTTAATGATGCAGTACTCCGTTTATTCAAGAGTGTGTAACGGGTATGATGCCGTTAAAACACATGAAAAACGGTTAAAGCAGCATTTACCTCCAAATGGTTCTGTACGCCTGCTTACAATTACCGAAAAACAGTATGAATCTATGCAAATCCTACTCGGAGAATATATGCAATCGGATATACCTGTTGCATATGAGCAATTAACTTTGCTTTAAAAATGATAAAAAGCACAGCAGAATATAATTTCTGTTGTGCTTTTTTATCTCAAATTTTTCTTGAAACGTCCCAATTTAGCGTACTTCTTGTTCCCATATTATAACATACCAAGAAAAATTAGGGAACTACAATCACTCTATGTTTAGTCAAATTCAAGCGTTTATTATAACATACCAAGAAAAATTAGGGAACTACAATAATATAATTTAAGATATTGCCATAACGAAAATTATAACATACCAAGAAAAATTAGGGAACTACAATTATTCTACCAAATATGAACGCAAAAGTCAATTATAACATACCAAGAAAAATTAGGGAACTACAATAAATACTTGAAGTGCTTCTTTTTTCGTACCATTATAACATACCAAGAAAAATTAGGGAACTACAATTAAACCGTAATTGCATGATGCAACGATAAAATTATAACATACCAAGAAAAATTAGGGAACTACAATATGTTCAGATAATTCAGAGCAGCCGAAATTATTATAACATACCAAGAAAAATTAGTAAATCATTTTTATCACTTCTATTTAAAATTACAGATATCTGGCTTTTTGCTTAATTTTCTTTTCAATTGATATTTAACAAATTCAAGAAATGCTAACAGTCATTCTTTTCACCTAAATAATATATTACATTTTGACAAGATAATTGTAAAGCATAATTATAAACTGCAATTAAACTAATGAGCATTTTTTAATTTTTAATTTAGCTTCGATTTACCGTTCAGCCTTATTATTAAATTATACAGAAAAATATATAACAGCACAAAAATAAAGAAACAGTGAAACCTGTGTTAATCCCACATTATTCACTGTTTCTATTATTTTATATTGCTTTTATGATTATTGCCCTGTTATAATCTGCACCCCTGACATAAATAGGAACACCTACATTCATAAGATACGCCCCGCCTTTTACATATTCGTCACCGCTTAAGGAAAAAGAATATGTTTTATTTTCATCAAGGCCTGCAAAGTGAAGATTAAATTTCTTTTTAAAAAACCTTGTTGCATTTGCAGCAATAAAAACCACACTTTCGTTTTTATCAGTGCTTACATATTCGTTGCAAAGCACTTCCCCATCTTCAATATCAAGTATTCTGTACAAATCGCCGAACTGAACAATATTGCGAACAGATTTATAAAAATCAATATTCTTTTTACAAATTTCTAAATCTTCGGCGGAATATTTAATAAGATTACCGCCTATTCCGAGTGAACCCTGCATTGCAATATTAAACCTGAAATCAAGTGAACAAGGCTTATTTATACCGCAAATATCAGTAACCCACGCACGCATTGTTTTAATAGGATGAAGCAAAGAATATCCCTTTTGAATAGTCATTCTGTCAATAGCGTCGGTATTATCACTCGTCCATACTTGGTCATAATGGCTGATTGCACCGAGGTCACACCTGCCACCGCCTGACGCACAGCTTTCAAACTGCACTTGGGGATGACGCTTTTTAAGTTCATCAACAATCTTGTAAACTGCCATTGTATGAAGATATGAATACATTTTCGCATTTTCAAGATTTTCTGCACCAACCTGCGAAAAAGGACGGTTCATATCCCATTTAATATACTTAATATTATGATTTTCAAGTAAATTATCAAGGCATTCAAATATATAATTTTGAACATCACCGCGAGTCATATTAAGCACAAGCTGGTGGCGAAGTTCATCTGCATTTCTGTGTTCAAAATGATATGCCCAATCGGGATGAGTGCGATACAAATCGCTGTCGGGATTTACCATTTCAGGCTCAACCCAAATACCGAAATCCATTCCGAGTTTATTTACATTATCAATTAGTTCATCAATCCCGTTTGGAAACTTTTCTTTATTAACATACCAATCGCCAAGCCCTGCCCTGTCATTATTTCTTTTGCCGAACCATCCGTCATCCATAACGAAAAGTTCAACACCGATATCCGCCGCCAATTCGGCAAGGGCTGTTTGCTGAGATACATCTATATTAAATTCAGTTGCTTCCCAAGAATTATAAAGCACAGGAAGCGGCTTATCATTAAAACTTTTAGGAAGAAGAAAATCAATTGAAAAACGATTCATATTTCTTGACATTTCGCCAAAACCGTTTGCTCTGCCACAGTAAACTAACGGTGAATCAAATGTTTCACCCGGTTTTAAAGTATATGAAAAATCAAAATCATTCATTCCGATTGAAATTCTGGTGATTGAATACACATCTCGGCTTGCACTGACTTTAAAATTACCGCTGTAAGCAAGGCTTGCAAAATATACATTGCCGCTGTTTTCATCGGCATTTTGATGTGCAATGAAATATGGTGAGTTATTATGATTTGATGCACCCCTGCGATTTTCATAAATGATACTTCCTCCGTCAAGCACGGTATTTGTTTGCAAGAATTCGCTGCCCCAAGCACCGTTTGTGTTAATAAAAGTATATGGTTTTACAGACGGAAGTGAAAATTCAGCACTGAATATTCTTTCAAAAACGATATTATCATTGCCCGTATTTTTAAGTGTGACATACCTTTTGATTATGTCATATTCATCATAAACTTCATAATTAAGAATTATTTGAAGAGGATAGTAATCATCCTTAAAAATAACTTTGAGAATATTTTTTTCAAGAACAAATGAGTCATAATGCATACTGATTTCACGGCAGCCATCCGCAAATTCAGCCTTAATATCACATTCGCGATACATAGTTGAGCCAAAAGGTGTGATTTCCTGCCTAATTTCATCCTGTACGGTATTATTTGAATTTTCACCGTTTACATGGGCAAACTCATAATCGCCGTAATTACATTTATTGCCCCAATGAATATGGCGGTTATATCCCTCTTCATCAACTCCGAAAACATAATGTGTATTCTTGGTTTCAAGAATAAATATATTGTTTTTTTCGTTATGTTTTATCATTTCGTGTTCCTCACTTGATTTATATAAATCTTCAATTTACAATATATCATACTATATGGTAAAATAAAACAGTAAAATTTATAAATTCAAAATTTTAATTAGGGATGATAAATATGCAAAACTTAAATTTTTATCTTGTAACGGATACACATTTTTTTGACCCATCATTTAAGCACAGCGGTGCGGCATATGAAAAAAGAAGTATAAGCGACCAAAAATGTGTTGCTGAAACGCCGGCAATTATTGACGCCGGGTTTAAGCAAATAGCCGATGATAAAGAAACAAATATAATTCTAATTCCCGGTGATTTGGTTTACAGGGGTGAATACCAAAGCCATATCGGACTGAGAAACAGGCTTTACAAATTAAAAGAGCAAGGCAAAAAAATATATCTCATCACCGCCAGGCACGATTATGATGATAATGACTCCTTTGAATTTGACGGGGATAAAATGCTGCCGGTTAAAGCAATGCCGAGAGATGAACTGCGTGATTTTTATAAAGATTTCGGCTTTGACGGTGCAATAAGCGAGCATAAAGAAAGTATGTCATATGTGGCACAGCTTGCCGACGGAATAAGACTGCTTGCACTAAACTGCGATGGCGACTGCAAAGATTTCAAAGGATTATGGGATAATCAAATGGAGTGGGCGCTTGAGCAGATTGAAGATGCCCACCGTACAGGCAATTACATATTTGCAATGACACACTATCCCCTACTGCCTTTTTCGCCGATAATGAATTTAATCAGCGATTCACATTTAACCGATTGGGAAAAGCGTGCAAATCAATTTGCAGATGCAGGGCTTGACTTAATATTTACAGGTCATATGCATGCACAGGCGGTTACAGAATATGTTACAGAAAACGGCAATAAAATAACGGATGTTCAAACCGGCTGTTTTGTAGGCTGTCCGTGTGCATACAGAAAAGTAACTATTAAAGACAGCACTGCCGACATAAAATCTTACACAATAAATGATTTTGATTATGACAAGCAGGGAAAAAGTGCAAGTGAGTATTTTCAGTGGCGGTTTGACAGAATGATTGACTATAAAATGAAAGAAATTTTGCCAAAGCCCGCAATGAAAATTTTAAACAAACTGACTGTTAAAAAAATATGTAATTTTTTATGGTTTAATCCTGATAAAAGCATGCAAAACATTCTTGCAAAAGATTTAGGTATAGAGCTTGTAAGAAATATTTTCATAGGAAATGAGCCTTATGTAAAAGGCACAGCGGTTTATGAGGCATTTGAAAAACTTATTAACAGACTGTCTTTGATAATTCACATTGCAGAAAAGAAAGCAGGCAAGAAAAACAAAGCATTAAGTGATATAAAATCATTTTTACTTTGCACAATAGGTGATGAAAAGCAAAAGGATTGGGATTTAACACTTGATATAAACAGAAAAAGCTTTTGAAATTCAGTTGAAAAGGTATTGGCCTAAAGTTATGTTCAGGTGTTATAATTGCCATATAATTCAAGTTAAAATGTGATTAGTATGAAATAATAACACAAACGACAGGAAACGGGTATCGACTTGGAGCTGCAAAAGACAGCCGGTTCAGCCATCTTGCAATTGAGATACCGGAATGATAAATCTAACGAATGATTGGCACCGGTAAGTAACGAAGGATATAACAAATCAGCTTAAAACCTTATACTGACACAAAATCGCCTAATAATTTAGGCGATTTTATTTGATATTTATACTATTTGTGATATAATGTTATATATATTTTATTTAAAATAATGAGTAAACAATATGAAAAATAAAAAATTGCCTGTACTTATATTTTTTCTTATTATGTACAGTTTTATAAATATATTTTTGCCAAAGTGTGAAAATGAAATAATAAAAACAGTAATTTTAATTTTATTTTGGGGTGCTGTTTTGACCGTGTTAAAGTTAACACACCAATTTAAAGAATACGGACTGAAAATCGGCAATTTGAAAGATTGGCGAATATTGATTTTAAATCTTTTAGTTATCTTCGTGATATTTTTTAATATACTTATTTCATTAAAAAGCAGATATACCCCCACGCCATTTGAAATTATACAGCTGATTTCCTGTGTTTTTGGTGAGGAATTATTTTTCAGAGGAATTATTTTATCATATTTTAAAAAAACATTTAATAAACCTGCTCTAAATATTTTTATCGTATCCGCGCTTTTTTCGTTTTCGCATATAATCAATTTATTTTCACAAAAAAGCACAATATTTATAGCGGTGCAATTGCTGTTTGCATTTTCGTTAGGGCTTTGCCTAACTGCAATTTCTTATTATTCAGGCAGTATTTTATTAACTGTACCGTTACATTTTTTAATCAATTTCACAGCTGTAAACACTGTTGAAATTTATATTTTTATATCGCTGTTTATTTTAATACCAAGTTTAATTATCATAAAGTTACGGGAGCAAAAATAATGTCATTTGGTTCAATTTTATATGCTTTACTTTTTCAGCCTTTGCAAATATTGTTTGAGGCAATATATAAATTCGCATATTCTATAATTCAAAATAAAGGAGTAGCAATAATCATTTTAAGCCTTGCAATGAACTTTTTGGTTTTGCCGCTATACAGGCGTGCCGACGCTATTCAAGAACAGGAAAGAAACATAGAGGCAAAGCTTGAAAAAGGCGTTTCGCATATAAAAAAGACATTTAAAGGCGACGAGCGAATGATGATGCTCCAAACCTATTATCGCCAAAACAATTACAAACCTACATATGTTTTAAGAGGTGTTACCTCTTTGTTTTTGCAAATTCCTTTTTTCATTGCGGCATACAGATTTTTATCAACTTATTCCGGTATAAAAGATGTAAGCTTTGGACTTATAAATGATTTAAGCACACCTGATAAGCTGTTAACATTATTCGGCATATCAATAAATATTTTGCCGATTATTATGACTGTAATAAACTTAATATCTTCTGCGCTTTATTCAAAAGATTATCCTGCAAAAACTAAAATACAGCTGTATATAACTGCACTGTTCTTTCTTGTATTTTTGTATAATTCACCATCCGGATTAGTATTTTATTGGACTTTAAACAATGCATTTTCACTTATAAAAACCTTAACTTTAAAAAGTAAAAATCCTGCAAAAGTCGGAAAAGAATTTCTTGCAATCGGCGGTATAGCATTATCAATATACAGCTTTTTTATTGATGATACATACACTGAAAAATCACTTGTATTTACACTGTTGGGAATTGTCTGCATATTTCCTATTCTTTTTGCTTTGGTAAGAGAAAAAAATCCTGCAAAAAGAAAACCTGAAAAAATCAAAGAATATAAGTACAATACAAAATTATTTGTATCAGGTTGCGTGTTTATGGCAGTTTTAACAGGACTCGTTATACCATCTGCCGTAATCAGCTCTTCACCGCAGGAATTTGTATTTACAAGCTACTATCAAAGCCCATTGTGGTACTTGGTATCTTCCACTTGCATTGCGGTAGGTACTTTTGTAATTTGGTTTGGAGTATTCTATTGGCTTGCAAACAGCAAAGTCAGAGCCGCTTACACCAAAGCTATATGTATAATCTGCTGCTTGGCAATAACAAATTATATGTTTTTCGGCAAAAATTCGGGAATATTAAATTCATCTTTGCAGTACACAGCAGAAACAAATACCATAAGCATATCAGCTAATGAAATGATAGTTAACTTAATTGTTGTTGCTGTAATCATAGTTGTGATGTTAATAATATACAAAAAGCTTACAAAGCAAATAACATCACTGCTTCTTGTTTGCACAATTGCACTTTGCGGTATGGGTACAGTCAACATTGTAAAAATCAATTCATCAGTTGCGAATATATACACAAACTCGGAAAAAGACAATACCTTTAACATTAAGCTTAGTAAAACCGGAAAAAATGTTGTGGTTATAATGCTTGACAGAGGGTTTGGCCCATACATTCCGTATTTCTTTAATGAAAAGCCGGAACTTATTAAGCAATACGACGGATTTACTTATTACTCAAACACAATTTCTTTTGGCGGACATACAAATTTTGCTTCATCTGCATTTTTCGGCGGATATGAATACACACCGGCAGAAATAAATTCACGCAAAAACGAAAAGCTTGTTACCAAACATAATGAAGCACTTAAAGTTATGCCTTCCATATTCAGCAGTAAGGGCTATAATGTTACACTTTGCAACAGCAACTATGCCAACTACCAGTGGATTCCCGATTTAAGCGTTTTTGATGATATGAAGGGTGTAAAAGCGTACAACACAGGTGATGATTATGTTGACAATAAAACCAAAAAGGAAACTATAAAAAACAATCGCAGGAACTTTTTTGTTTATTCACTTATGAAGTCATCACCGATTGTTTTGCAGTCTGACATATATAATAACGGCAACTATTTAGGTTCGAGCGTTTCACAGCACCGCACTAATGATTACATCGCAACAGGTAATTACAGCGAATTCATAAAGGCTTACAGTGTACTTACAAGCCTTTCAGACATCACTTCAACAACTTCAAATAAAGTAGGAGAAGTGCTGCTTATGACTAACAATACGACACACGAACCGCAACTGCTTCAAGAACCTCAATACGAACCTGCAAATCAAATTGATAATACTAAATATTATAAAGACGCAGATAGATTTAATTTAAACGGTAAAAAACTTGCTATGAATAACTTTACACAAATTGCAAGTTACGAAACAAATATGGCTTCTATCATCCAATTGGGAAATTGGTTTGATTATTTGCGAGAAATCGGCGTTTGGGATAATACAAAAATCATTTTAGCTTCTGACCACGCTTTTGAAACTTATCAATTAAACGATTTAATACTTAATGATACCGGCACAGTTACAAACGATATGGAATATTTCACTCCTTTACTTATGGTTAAAGACTTTAATTCAACAGGCTTTAATACATCTGATGAATTTATGACTAATGCCGATATTCCTACAATCGCTTTTGAAAGCACGGTAAAAAACCCCGTTAATCCTTACACTAACAAAAAGATTGATAATCAAGAAAAATATGCGCACAAGCAGTATATTATCAGCTCGGATTATTGCACGGTTAACATAAATAACGGAAATCAATTTTTACCTGCCGATTGGTATACAATTCAAGACAGTGTTTGGGATAAAAGCAATTGGAAACTTGTTGCAAAAGATGATGTTTTAACAAATGATGATGTAAAATAATTCTTGATTTCAACCTTTTGAAAGGGGAAAAAATATGAAGTTATATATTGATCCCGGAACAGGCAGTATGCTTTTTGCCGTGCTGATAGGTATTATCGGTGCTGTTGCATATGTGTTTAAAGAATGGGCAGTCAAGCTGAAATTTCTACTTACCGGCGGAAAAAAAGCTGATACGAACACAGAAAAAATACCTATTGTTATTTTTTCTGATGACAAAAGATATTGGAGCGTGTTCAAACCAATATGCGAAGAAATGAATTCAAGGGGTATTGATGTTGTATATATGACAGCATCAAAAGATGACCCTGCTTTTGATGAAAATTTGCAGCATCTCGATGCACAATTTATAGGCGAAGGCAATCGTGCATTTTCAAAGTTAAATTTTCTTAATGCCACAATGCTTATTTCAACAACACCGGGGCTTGATGTTTTTCAATGGAAGCGTTCAAAAAATGTTGATTATTATGTGCATGTTCTTCACGCGGCAAGTAATACCTGCGGTTATCATATGTTCGGGATTGACTATTATGATGCAGTTTTAATTTCAGGAAATCACCACGAAAGAGACATCAGAGCGCTTGAAAAAATAAGAAACCTGCCGGCAAAGGAACTTGTTATGGTAGGAGTTCCTTATATGGACGCTATGGTAAACAGACTTGCAGCCGCACCACCTTTGGAAAATAAGGAGCGAACAGTTTTACTTGCTCCGTCTTGGGGTAAAAGTTCTATTCTCAACAAATTCGGCGATGAAATAATTAAAACTCTTTTGGAAACGGGATATCATATTATTATCAGACCGCACCCGCAGTCATTTACTTCGGAAGCAGATTTGATGAATCATTTAATGACAGAATTTCCAAATTCAAACAGTCTCGAATGGAACAGAGACAGTGATAATTTTGATGTCCTCAGGCGTTCTGATATTTTAATTTCAGATTTTTCCGGCATTGTTTACGATTACTCTTTGGTTTACAGAAAGCCGGTTATATACGCAGATGTCGAGTTTGACGACAGCCCTTATGACGCTTGGTGGCTAGACACACCGTTTTGGCCTATTGCATCTTTGCCGAAAATAGGAAAACAATTAACTAAAGATAATATGCAAAATTTAAAAGAATTGATTGACAGCTGCATTGAATCAACTGAATATAAAAACAACATTGATTCTCTTATTGAAGAAACTTGGCAATATAAAGGCGAAGGCGCAGTCAGAACAGCCGATTACATAGTAAACAAATACAACGAGTTAACAGAGAAAAACAAAGCAAATTTATAGAATTTTAAACATTCATTATATGTGTTTTAAATTGTAAAAATTTTTCAATTGTAAAAACGAATACTTTTCATAAACTATACTTGCAAGAGCGAATTGATATTATGTGATAAATATTTTGAAGAAAATTTTATTCAAAATATCAGCACGCATTGCAAATTTTTTGATAAGAGAGGTGTTTTTACAATGGCAAAGAATACAGTTCCAGAAGCTAAAGAAGCTCTTAACAGATTTAAGATGGAAGCTACAAGCGAGGTTGGTGTTTTTTTGCATTAAAATTTTTCAAAACGCCCTATTTAAGCCACTTTCGAGACTTGAAAAATATGTATAGTGGGCGGTCAAACACATTAAAAACATAAAATTAACGAAAAAAGGTCTACATACCCATTAGAAAAAGCGTTGAAGAAAATCAAATCTTCAACGCTTTTATAATTATACTTGAAATAATTATACTTTGTGGTATAATTATATGCAGAGATACAAATACTATATCGAGAGGTCGGATATAATGAAAAAATTTGTTGACAGATTTCAAGAGCTTGAAACGCTTGAAAATGAATATAACAGCAATTCATCTTCCTTTGTTGTGCTTTACGGCAGAAGAAGAATCGGAAAAACAGAACTCTTAAATGAGTTTTCGAGAGATAAAAAATGTATCAGATTTCTTGCAACGGAAGAATCTGAAAAGATGAACAGAGAAGCTTTTTCATCAATCGTAAGCGAATACACATCAAATCCGCTTATTAAAAAAGCAAGCCTTTCGTGGGAAGAATTGTTTGATTTAATAACAGATTATAATGCAGACGATAAAAAGCTCATAATCATTGACGAGTTTCAATATATAGGCAAATCGAATCCGAGTTTTATTTCTGTGCTGCAAAAAATATGGGACACGAAGCTTAAAAATAATAATGTTATGCTTGTATTATGCGGTTCGTTAATAAATATGATGTACAGCCAAACCCTGTCATACGACAGTCCGCTTTACGGAAGAAGAACAAAGCAAATAAGATTAAAGCAAATTCCATTTAAGTATTACAAAGAATTCATTGACAGCACGGATGAAAAGTTTTTAATCGAAGCGTATTCCGTCACCGGCGGAGTTCCAAAATATATAGAAATGTTTGAGAGCAGCGACGACATCTATACTGCCATAAAAAATTCTATTTTGAATTCTCAAAGTTACTTATATGAAGAGCCTGAATTTTTATTGAAAAATGAAGTACAAGAGGTCGGAAGTTATTATTCAATCATCAAAACAATAGCCTGTGGCTGCGAACAGTTAAGCGATATATCAAATGCATTAGAAATAAAGGCAACAAATTTGCCGAAATACTTAAAAGTTTTAATTGACCTTGATATTATAGAAAGGGTTGTTCCCATAACGGAAGATAAGCCCGAAAAAAGCAAAATGGGGCTTTATAAAATCAAGGATAACTATATAAGATTTTGGTTTAAGTTTGTATATCCTTATAAATCATACATTGAAAGCGAGCACATAGATTTTGTTCTTGATAAAATTAAAGATGGATTTATAAAAAATCATGTTGCTTATGTGTATGAGGATATTTGCAAAAATCAATATCTTCCCGAGTTGATTATTAAAAATGCTTTCGGATTCACTCCCACAAAAATAGGTAAGTGGTGGGACAGGAAAGATACAGAAATTGATATTGTCGCAACAGACAGTTCAAATAATATCATCTTCGGCGAATGCAAATATACTAAAAAACCGCTTGATGTTAATGTGTATTACGACTTGCTTGAAAAGGCGAAAAAAGTAAATTGGAACAAGCAAAACAGAAATGAATACTTTGTATTCTTTTGCATTAACGGCTATACGGAAAAAATGCAAAACCTCGCAAAAGAAAATTCAAATATCGTTTTGTACTGAAATAAATATAAATCTTGTAAAACGGCACTGATGTTTAATTGAGCATTGGCGCTGTTTTCTTTTCACCAAAAATCCATAAAAATCAAAATTCATTGTATTATTAAAATAGAAAGCAAGCATTTTGACTGTCTGTTTTTAATCAAAAACAAAAATCGCAAAAATACATGTATTGACAAACGATATATCACGCGCTATAATAGTTCTAATTAGAACGATTGACAAGGAGTGGCAATATGCATTTTTGGGACAGACATAAAACAATTACCGAATATTACGAATCGCTCACAAGTTCGATTTGTGACAAGTACGATTTAACCCAAATGGAATATGATATACTGATGTTTTTGCACGGCAACCTCGAATTCAACACGGCGGCAGACATTGTCAAAATTCGCAAATCAACAAAATCTCATGTTTCAACCTCGCTCAAATCGCTTGAAAACAAAGGCTTAATTGAAAAAAAGCAAAGCGAAAGCAATAAAAAACACATAGAAATCTTTGTGACCGAAAGCGCAAAAAGCATAATTTACGAGGGTATCGACACGCAAAAGCGTTTCGCCCACGATGTGCTCAAAGGATTTTCGGATGAGGAAATCGCAACATTCAAAAATATTTTTGAAAAAATCTGCAATAACGCAGAAGATTGTTTAAAGAATAAATAAAATTCGGAATGTTAATATATTTAGAGTAAAAAGGAGTTTTAATTATGGCAAACGAAAAATACAAACCGCAAGTTCCCGATATTATGGAAGCAATTTTTGACGCAGGATATTTGATTTTCGACTTAATCGCAGGTATTTTATTCTTCGCATTTTCAAAGGGCAATCCTTTGTTCATCTTATACGGAGTGTTGACATTGACGCTTTGCGGCGGTGATGCATTCCACCTTGTTCCGAGAATTATCAGAGCAGTTCACGGTAGCAACGACAAAATCAAAAGGCAACTCGGACTCGGCTTGCAGGTTTCCTCAATCACAATGACAGCGTTCTACATTGTTTTGCTGTATATCTGGAAGCTTACATTCCCCGAATTGACAGCACCTGTTGCAGTCGAAGCAATGATTTGGATTTCTGCAATCATCAGGATAGTAATCTGCGCTTTTCCGCAAAACAACTGGTGTTCAGACGAGGGCAATATGAAACTTTCCATCATCAGAAACGCAGTTTTTGCAATAACAGGCATCGGCGTAATTATTCTTTACGCAATTTCAGGCAACACAAACGACCTCCATATGACAAGAATGGTTGCCGCAATCATCATTTCATTCGGTTGCTACATCCCTGTAACATTGTTCAGCAAAACAAAGCCAAAGGTTGGCTTGCTTATGATTCCGAAAACCTGTGCATATATGTGGATCATCGCAATGGGCCTTCAGCTTTTATTTTAAGATTTGAAACATAAAATTAACGAAAAAGATCTATATACCTATAAGAAAAAGCGTTGTAGAAAAACAAAATCTTCAACGCTTTTATAATTATCGCCAAAACAAATCACACTTCGTTTTCTTTCACTCCGAACTTCGCCTTGAAAACAACTTCTTTTAGAATATCCGTGTGATGGTCTAATCATTAACATCTTAGATTATGACAATTCCAAAAGAAAAGCTGTTTTGGAAAAAATAGAAACATTTCAAGAAACTCCAAATATAGTAATATGCATTTCAAAACTTCCTTACTTGATTTAATATACGACAAAGATAACCTCTATAAAATTTACTGATTTATAATATGAATATGTTGGAAGATATCAAGTAATTTTAGTAAGATACAGGTTGGCGCAACTGTCTATGGATATGCTTCTAATCCCTACAGTCATGTTGGTATCTATATTGGTAATGGTCAGGTAGTTATAACCTGTCAGGAACTGTAACAACCCAAAGCCTTGAGAACTGGGTTGAACAATTTAAAGGCTTTGCATGGGGAAATAATGAAATATATGGCTAAAAATAAAGCAGACAACTGTTACGATGTCTGCTTTGAGTCAATAAGGAAAAATTATTTTCTTGTGTTCTTTATTTTGTTAAATAGAAGTTGTTTTCATAGTAAGTTTTAGGCTCTAAAATATTCGCTATCTCATTTATTTTCGGCTTTATTTGAAGTGAAAGGTAATTGTTAATGATTTTTTTGATATTATCTTCATATAAAAAAGTTTTATTAAAGTAATCTAAATGCTTTTCTACAAATTCGTAATCATCAAAAAATATTGCAAGGACAATTGCACTTTCGTAATCAAACAAATCATCATTTATCAGGGCATTTAAAAAGCCTTGTATTTGATGATGCGAACTGTAACCGTTAACAAACAAATCGTAAAGCATTAAATTATAGCTAAAAATAATATTGTCGTTCAAATTATTCATTTTAAGAATTTTTTTCTGTAATTCAAACGCTTTTTTCAACTTATTTAGCTTAAAACCTTTGAATATGTTAGTGAGATATTGTGAATACTTGGTTTATCAACTTTATCGGGCTTGCCGACTTTGATAATAATATCGAATACACTATCTTCAAAATATAATCCTGTTTCAGTAATAATCTTACATTTTTTATCGTAAATATCCGTTGATTTCACTTTGTTTTGAGAAGAAAAAGATTTTCTCATGTATATATCGACCTCCTTTTTGCAATAGTAATTAATTTATTGATAATTCAAATTTTAGAATAGATTTTCGGTTAATGAAGAATCACCCATTTTATATGCGGCACCTTCAATTTCGCTGTTAGCGAATTTTAAGTAGTAGCAATCATCTTCTCCCATATAAATTGTACCGAAAACACCTTCAGTATTATCGTCGTATATTGCTATAAGTTCAGCAAAGGATGTCTTCATTTTTACATCGGGAACAGTGGCATTCTTTTCTGCATCTAATAAATCTGCTATATCATCTTCGTCAAAATCAACATCCATTTTGAAACCACTGTAATTTACATAAAACTTTTTAATCTTTTTTCCAGTATCTTTACTTGGCTCAGTTGATGTTTCTGTAACTGTATCAGTTTTTTTCTCTGATACAATTTGATTATTGTTTTTTGATGATATCTTATTTTCAGATGATGTATTATTACTGCAGGAAGCTAAAGCAAATGAAATAATAATACACATAATGATTAATAATACTTTTTTCAAAATTTTTCTCTTTTCTTATGTTTTAATACCACTTATCAATCCAGCCGTCTTTATCAGTAGCAATCTTTGTTGGATTTGCAGTTGAAGTTGTTTCTTTTTCGGTTGGCTTAACTGCAGCGGTAGTTGTAGTAGTTTTATCTCTTTTCGTTGTTGTTTCAAATTCAATTTTATTATCGGCAGAATTTTCAGAGGAATTGTTCTGTGCCTGTTTTGTTGATGAAATTGTTTTTTCAGTAGTAGTTAGAATGGTAGTATGTTCTTTAGTAACATATTCACCATTCTTTTTTGTGACCGCTTTGCCGTTATCATCCGTTACAATTTCAACAAAAACAGTGGCGTTTTTATCTTCTGTCACAGGCTCATAATAATGCGTTGTGCCTTGTTCATCCGTAACAGCAGTTGTAGAGGGCAACTGAATGTTGCCCTCCTTATTGACTGAACATGAAACAAAAATACTGACTATAACAACAATTATTGAAATAATAAGTAATTGCTTTTTCATATTACCATCCATCACTGCCGTCAACAATATTGTCATCAGGCTTAATATCGTTGATGCTTGTTGTGATAACATCAACTGTTTTGAATTCTTCAATATAAGCAGCTGGCTTTAAGTATTTTTCCTTCATTGCTATGCCTCCTTGGCAAGTAAATTTTTAACAGCATTTTTTGTGCTTAAATCAATCTCATCATCAGCTAAAACAAGGTCAGCAACACTCTTGAATGAAGCCTTTTGAACATTTGAATAAAAATACATTCCGTCAATACAAATATATGCTCTTGCCGTTATTTCTCTGCTCTGATAAGAATCAGGAATGTTTGCAATAACAAGATTGAATGATGTATTGTCACCGTTTGTTATACGATTATTTGCAACAAGCCGCTTAACATTCTTGTTATCCACAGTGTCTATAGAAAGATTTTCTGCACCTTTCTGACTGTAAATAAATCCGTATTCAATATTGCTTGCAAGCTCTTCAACTTTAGGTATTGCAGTCCAGTCAAAACCAAATCTCAAGCCGGCAACGGATGTGCAGATTGATTTACCTTTAGCGTGTGTGTTAATACCCTCCACTAAATCTTTGTTATTTTCATCAACAGCACGGCTGTCACTCGGAATAAAATTCAATCCATCAGGATAATAAATCCATTCTTTTTTTGCCCATTGTTCAGCAAAAGAGCCTGTAGGTGCAACAACAGTATATTTTCCGTTTATGTTGCTTTCTAGATTGGTGCCTACCTTTAAACTATCTGATAAATATAATGTAAAATTATCATTTTCAGGAAAATAGAAATAGCCGCTTATACTTTCAAGATTTGGTGCAAAAAGGAAGTCAAGCTTATCGCAAGCTTTAAAGTTTGAGCGTTTGTAATTGAATTTTGTTGCTGAAGGTGCGTAAATAAATTCAATGACAGGTTTCTTACCGTTTTTAATTTGCTGCAATCCCACATCGTCAAAATCAAATGCAGGAACTTGTTTTAACTTTGGCGCATATATGTTCTTTAGTGAAAATGCATTGATAAATTCAGCATCAATTATACTTTCTATACTTTCTGCATTTTCAATGTTCACAGTTTCTATATACTCACCCGTGAAATCACCGCCGCCAAGTGTTTTGCACATCGGCAGGTTTATTGTTTTTGAAAATGCATCTTTAAATGCGCAGCCCCAAAGCTTTGTGCAATTTGGTAAATCTATAATTTCAAATGGTGCTTCTGCAAAACCGTTAGATCCAACTTCTGTAATTTTAGAAAAATCCATATCCTGCGGTAATGAAACACATCCGCCAAAAGCATATTCTCCTATTTTGTAAACATTCGGGATATATACACTTTCAAGCAAAGTACATCCTCTGAAAGCACCATTAAGATCTGTCAGTTTAGGTAAAGATGCTGTTTTTACGGGCGTAGACTCAAATGCTCTGTTTATATATGTTAAATTTGGAAAATCAGCCTCGGTTATACCTGTCCCGGAAAGACATTGTATTTCGGCAGTTTTAAGGTTATCCTTAAAAGAAAGAGTATTTATCATACTGCAATTATAAAACGCTTCTTCGCCAAGATAAGTTATATTCGGCATATATTCTTCATTAAGAGAAAAACAGTTTTTAAACACTGCCGTATTCCAACAGCTTTCAACTCCTTCTGCCACAATTCGCTGCAGTGAACTGTTTTCAAAGGCATTGCTCTTTAATTCATCTATTGTTTTTGGTAATTCTATATTAACAATATCACTGTTTTTAAAACAGTTTTCTCCGATAGCAGTAGGTGTTATTCCTTTAATAGTATCAGGCACTTTGATAGCAACATATTTACCGTTATATGATGTTATTGTTCCGTCATCAGTAATTTCAAAATCATTTTCATCGGCATTTCTGAATATCTGATAACTTGCAGAAGTATATTGGCTGTGAAGTGAACTGCCAACGATTGGAAAGGCAGCGGCAATTATAGTTGCGTGAGTATCAATTGTAATCGGACCTGAATATTTTGTTCCGTTTGATGCACTTGGTAAAGTATTATCAGTAGTATAAATGATTTTTGTGTTAAGTCTGTCTGCAGATGTCAATTCCACTTTGATAGTGTCATCATATTGTCCGCCCTCATAATTAAATGTGACAGGGCTTTTTCTATCGCCATCAATAAGATTAAAATAATTAAGTAGCCCTGCACCTGCCCACAATTTGTCTGCAGGTTTGTTTGTATTGAATGCAGAAGCCTTGATTTTTTCATATACTTCATCAGGAGTCAGTGTATTATTTTGCATAAGAACAATTGCAGCAGCCGCTGAAACAAAAGGAGCAGAGGCTGATGTGCCTGTAAAACTGTTTGTATATCCACCACCAAGTTTAGATGTGTATACATTCGTCCCGGGAGCAGCTATGTCAACAGTAGTTCCGTAATTTGAAAAAAAACATTTTACTCCATTTGGGTCAAAGGCAGAAACAGCAAAAACATTTTCATCATTTGCAGGTGTGCTGTCTGCAGTATCAAGATTTTCATTTCCTGCACTTGCAATTAAAGCAATTCCGCTTTTTTTCAGTTCTTCAAGCAATTGCGTTTCGGTTGGGAGAGGTTTTCCATATCCGCCAAAACTCATATTGATTACATCAGGCTTCTCATTCATATTAAGTATATATTCATAAGTGCATATAAGAGATGAAGTATACACATGCCCGTCCGCACTGCCTGCTTTAAAGCCCTGAATTTTCACATTATCGGTAGTAGCCTGTGCAATGATTCCTGCACAGCTTGTTCCGTGACCTTGGTCATCCATTTCATCATTTTGATTACCTGATGTGCTGAAATTAGTGTTTGTTCGTAAAACTCTTGACTTAAGAAGAGAATGTGTATAATCAATACCAGAATCAATAATTCCGACAGTTACATCGGATAACTTTTTATTTTTAAAATATTTAACAGTTGTATCTGATTCTGTAAATGTGTACGCCCATTTTTCATCATTAGAAAAATTTGCATATGAAGTGGCATTGAGATTATATATTCTGTCATTAGATACAGTTAAGCCTTGCTTTTTATACTGAGATGCTGCCTTTTGAGCATCTTCCTCATTATCAAACTGAATAAAAGCATAACCTAAACCATAAACCTCATCAACAGAATCATATGTGTTGATTTTTGATTTAGTTTCAACAATCAGTCTGTTGTCAACTGTTATACTTTCCGAAACAGAATTATCTAATTTTTCTTCGTATTCAGTATTATATTCATCTGTCATTTTAATAATATTTTCACTAACAGTCAGTGCGTTATTTTGCTTTATTTCTGCTGCTATTACACTTTGACAAGGATATATCACAGATGTAAACATTGTTAATATCAGTATTATACTAATAAGCTTTTTCATAATATCATTACCACTTTCTAACTGATACAGATATGCCCAATGGCATATCTGTATCATAAATTTTAATCAATAGATTCTGAAACCTTATATGGTGTATTTTGCTCGTTTACAGAATACTTTGTTACAGAAGATGTATTTTTATCAATAGCAGATTGAATGTAATTAAATCCATATCCGTTATCAACAACATCTTTTTGCTTGTGTAGGTAGTAGCAGGTATTACTGTTATTGCCGTTACCACTGCAAGAAAAACTGAAAGGGATTTTTTTAATTTCTTTTTCATTGAAAATCCTCCTTTTTATATCTTTTTTATTTGAATTTTATTGTGATTTAACCTCCATTTCTTATTTTCATTATTGTACATTGTCATTTTATACCTTAAACTATATATGAATATAAATTCAACATTTTAACAGAACTGCATTATTTTTTCTACGAAATTGCACATCTTAAACGAAATTTATATTTGACAGAAGAAAAGCACACAGGCAAAACCTGTGTGCTTTATGTGTTATACATTGATTATTATGATTTTGGAAAGATAATGGATATATTGAAGGTTTTATCTTTTTCATTATAATACCATTCGATATCTCCATCGTATTTTTTTAATGCCTTGCTTATACTTTTAAAGCCATATCCGTGTAATTCTTGGTCTTTTTTTGTGGATACCAATTTACCATTTTTTAGGGTCGGTGGAATATCACAAGAGTTAGATAAATCGACCGTCATCATACTGCCGAAACTGTTAATTGCCAAAGATATTTCCTTAGTTGATGATCTTTTAGTAGCATCAACCGCATTATCAAGAAGATTATTAAAAATAGATGTTAAATCATTGTCAGCTATAAAGCTCAAATCTGATGAATGTATATCTGTTTTTAATTGAATATTTTGCTTTGAAGAAACATATTTATATTTATCTATTATCAAATCAAGCAGTTTATTTGAGGTTTTACCTATTTTATTGCTGTCTGATAAATCATTTGATAAGTTTGATATATATTTTTTCGCTTTTTCTGAATCTTCAGATAAATTATAAATATTTCCAAGATGCTTTTGCATATCGTGAACAAAAATCTGCAATTCTTCATTTTGATGTTCAAGCAGTTCAAAATATGTATTTTCTATATCCTGTTTTTGTTGTATAGCCCTTAATTCTAATAATTCACTTTTTCTTTTTGCAGATTGCTGTTGCAAAATACATGTTACTATTATTACAAAAATTAGGATTATAGATGATACTGCCATTACAATATGACTTTGAGTTGTTAAATCATTTTGATAAGATATAATGACAAAGACAACTATAACAATTAACAGCACTATGGGGTAAATATAAAATTCAAAATCAAATTTTTCATTAGATTTAAAACTGTTTATTATATGACTTACAATCTTGAGTGTAAAGAAAAGAAGAGATTTACTAAAAACAATAAGTAGTGAATAAAAGGAAATGTCATTAATAAAAGCACGTGAATTGGCTCCCGTTGCTGCAGATATTAAATCTATAACTACGATTTCAGAAACTGTTATTAAGCAGGCGAACATTATTGAATAAAAAATTGAGGTTGGAATCTTTTGCTTATATAAAAAAAGTGAAAAAAAGAAATGAAATATCAATAATACAATATTATTAATGATAACATTATAATTAAAAGCAAGATTAATACCACACATCATCAAATATCCGATAATTATAATGGAAATTCTTTTCAGTTTACCTTTAGATTCCTGAGATATACTTTCATAAAAATAGAACGCTATTAAAGCTTCTATTATCTGTAAACAGATATTCAGTAATTCTGATATCATTATTTTCTCCTTTTTAAATAATCCCAGAAAATTTTTCTAAAATCTTTTTGGTTGCGATAGGCAATAGGAATTATTTTTCCGTTTTTTAGAGTTACTTCATTCCTTTTGTATTTGTCCACGTATTCCATATTGAGAATAAAACTTTTATGTGGTCTGCTGAAACAGATATTTGTAAGTTTATGTTCCCAATAATCAAGATTTTCTGATGACTCATAATTATTATTTTCAGTAAATATTATTGTCTTATGATCGCCAATTTCAATATACATAATTTCGTTTGCTCTAATCTTTACAGCAGTACCTGAAAATTTGAGAAAAAAGCTTATTTCGTCTTCATTAATCAATTCAACGGCCTTATCAATACCACCATATAATCGCATATTATCAATAGGTTTTTTGATAAATCTCAATGCAAATAAATCCATTGCATCATCTATGTATTTTTCATATGCGGTAATAAAAAATACGACAACATTTTTATTCTTTTCTTTCAAAGATTTAGCAATGTCGAGACCTGACACATTATCAATTTCAATATCAAGGAAAGCTATATTATATGCATTTGGAGAATGAATTGCCAGCATGCCGTTTGCAAATGTATCAATATGGTATGTGATACTATGGTCATAGCAATAATCAATAAGACATTTTTGTATTTGCTCTATGTATTTTTGTTCATCATCACAAATTAAAGCATTGATAACCATAATTCACCTCATAATAAAAAAGTTCAGGTTTCCCTGAACATAATATAACATATTATTTTTTATTTTTCAATTCTACATTAGTTTCGTAAAATGCAAGAACCATTTGATGTATTATGATTTGTTGTTCTTCATCCATATGTTTGATTAAATCTACAGTATTTTCGAGAACAGTTCTATGATTTGTTCCGCAAATTAACTCACACGGACATATGTCTAACGCATCACACAATTTTCGCAGTGTCTTATAAGAAAGCTTGTTATTGCCGCACTCAATGTTAGACATTTGATTTCGTGAAATACCAATTAATTCAGCCAATTTTTCTTGTGTAAGATTAGCTGATTCACGGAAATGTTTAATTCTTTCTGCTATTAAATCATATTCTAAAAGTAACATTCTATCACCCTTGTTAATCATAGCATTAGTTGATATTTTCGTACACAAAGTATTATTATGAAATGCTAAACTAAACTTGTCACAAGCAATATATTTTTTACATTTCATAATTTCACTTGGAATATCGTGCAAATTTGTAAAATAAATTCTGAAACTTTTTTATATTATTGAAGTATTAATAGATAAACAGTAAAATGTGGCTTATAAGGAGGTGAATTTGTATGAATAATACAATAAAAAAGGTAGTTGAATTTCTTAACTTTTCTCTTAAAGTGGATGCTAATTCAACAAGTACAGGAGCTGCCTATCAGCCAAATAATTTTCATATTCCTGTTGATATAAGTGCATATATTAGTAGCAATGAAGATATAAAAGGCTTGTCAGTTCTGTAATTGCAATACCGTAAAGCTGCTTATGGAAAATATGGTCAATTCGCTCCTGCAAATCGGGTATTTTGTTTTCAAGACCTACCAATAATCGCTTTGCAATTTCACGGAGAAAAACGCCTGTTTTGCAAGCAGGGTCTAAAAATGTTGTGTTCGGATCTGTGAACAGCTCTTGAGGTAAAAGGTCAAGAATTTGATTAACCACATCCGGCGGTGTAAAAACCTCGTCGTTTGAGAGGTTTGATAAACAACTTAGTACATCAGGTGTGTGTTGAGTTTTATTTTTATAGATTGTATCAAAAAAACTGTTATCGATTATGTTATTCGCCGCCGATTTTGGCGGATTTTTTATTTTTACGCTAAATTATCAAGTGCATGTTTTCCATTTTTTTGCGATGTTCCGTACCGGTGGAAATGATATAAATTCGAGTTGTGTTGATACTGCTGTGGCCGAGAATGTCGGCAAGCTTTGCAATATCTTTTTCAATACCGTAAAATGTGCGTGCAAACAGGTGGCGAAGATTATGCGGAAACACCTTTTGTGGATTGACATTTGCATCTTTGCACAAGGCTTTCATCTCTCGCCAAATGTTCGTGCGGTTTATGGGTTTACCGCTTTTCGTTACAAAAATCATACCGCTTTTTATTCCTTGCTCTTCTGCATAGCGGAGCAATTTTTGTTTCAGTTCTTTCACGATAAAAACCGAGCGTGTTTTTGCCTTGCAGTTTACAATTGCCTCGCCACACTTTGCCGACTCAACTGTAATATATTGCAGCTCGCTGACACGAATACCTGTAGCACAAATCGTTTGAATGATTAAATTCAATCGTTCGTTTTTCTTTTGCTTTGCCGCTTGACACAGGCGCTTGTATTCTGCTCTTGTCAATTCTTTTTCTTCCGAGCAAAATACTTGCTATTGCAATTTTAGTGATTTCACTCTCAAATCAAACCAATTCAAAAATGCAAACAGGCTGTTGATGCTTGCAAGCATTGAGTTCACACTGCGGACATCGTAATTTTCCTGCAAATGATTTTTGTAGGCGATAACAATTTCTTTTGTAATGACCTCGTCTTGTGCATAGACCGAAAACGCTTTCACATCACGAATATATTTTTCAATCGTTGCCGTGCTTTTCTCTTGCAGCTCTAAATTTTTTCTGAAGTCATCAATAATGTCTGCCGTTAAAATTCGTCCTTCCATCGTATTTACCTCCGAGTAAGTGTTAATCATATTGTAGCCGAAAAGTATGAAAACAAAATTGTAGCCCTAAAAGGTTGTGGTATGTTACCTTGAACAGAGCGACATTGCAAGTACGATTTTCTATATTTACCTTTGCATTTTTGATGGATAAACAATATAAAAGATGAGGTTTGCCCTACATTTTTGAGCGAACCTCTTTTACGTGAAAATAATTTATAAATTTTTTCTCAAAACACATCAACAAAACTTGAATTTTTCTCCGTATTATAGAGGGGTATTTTTTTCATCGTGAAATCAAATGTAAACAAGGTGTAAAAATTTTTGCAAAACACCCGAACAAAACGGAAAATTTTCTCCGTATAGTAGAGGGAGTTTTTTGAAAGGTGTTTTTCTTTTTGGTTTTCACTTTATAAAATATTCTCTCGAATAATTTGGAAGGAGGGTTTCGTATGCGTGATGTATACACGGTCAACAAGATTTAATGCACCGTGCTTTAGGGTTTATCGGCAAAGAATATGAAAGGCTTTGATTTGGAAATTTTATGATTTTTGAAACGAAAATTGATGGCTTTTGAGTGGATTTTGAAGCGGATTTCAAGCCGTCGATTTTAAAGCAGGATAAAGGGGTATGATTTTCGGGCTTTGAAATGCCCGAAAACGCCGTCCGGCAACGCCTGTCGGCTTTTCAATTCGTAATACTTTTGCGTATGATTCCAAATTCGTATGCAATAAAGGCTGTTTTTCGCAGAAAATCAAGGCTTTTGCGTATTCACTTGAGTATTGCCGTATGATAAACCTATTTATGAAAAATCAGACAACGCTGTGAGCAAAAATTGACGAGTTTACTTAGAAATAGAGTAACTCGTTAGACTAAAACTAAAAACGGCTTACAGGCGATTTGTGCAAGCCTATGAGCAAAACTGGAGGTTAATATGAACTACAAATTTACAACGAAAGGTACATCAAATTAAAGGAGGCAGATATAAAATCAAAATAAGCATGTTGCCTTATGGCAGCAAAAAACAAAGTAATAAACAACACGAACAAAACGCATAATACTGTTGGAGGTGCGTCAATGGAAGATAATTCTAAAGTGATGCAAACAACATCATACGACATTAACAACAGTCATTACGAAGTGGTTCGCATATTTGATAAGAGCAGAGATATTAAATCTTTGATAGAGGAAAATATTTCTGCAAAGAATAAGGAGGTTTTTAATTGATATTCAAACCCTCCTGTGATATACTCCGTGTTGGGTATGTAATCCTTTTTTCAAGGAGGTTTCACCAATGAAAACGAACTTGAAATTAGCAGATGCATACTACAGACTATCCGTTGAGGAGGCCAACGGCGGTGAATCATCGAGTATCACAAACCAACGAAGTATCGTCAGGCAATACTGTGAGGACAACGGTATTACCATTGTAAAAGAATTTGTTGACGATGGTTTCTCAGGCTCAAATTTTGACAGACCGGGCTTTAGCCAAATGATTGCACACCTTAAAAACGGGCTTGCAAATATGGTTATCACCAAGGACTTGTCAAGACTCGGCAGAGATATGACCGAGTCGAGCTACTATGCAGAAACCTATTTTCCCGAAAATCAAATTCATTATATTGCAATCAGCGACAACTTCGACTCAAACGAAGTTAACATTATGGCTCCGTTCCAATTTGCGATGAACGATGTTTATCTGCGAGACACCTCACGGAAAATCAAGCAAGTCATAAATCAAAAAAGGACAAAAGGCGAATACTGTGCCTGCCCTCCGTTCGGCTATATGAAGAATAAAGACGGCACGACGCTTGAGCCTGACCCAAAAACTGCTCCGATAGTGCAAAAGATATTTGCCATGGCTCACGACGGAAAATCTGCCAGAGCCATAGCAACGGCGCTCACCGAAAACGGCGACATAACACCGCTGAAATACCGTGTGCTGTATCGTGATAACTTCGGCGAAAGAGGTGCTGCAAGAGCTGTTGATGAATGGAATTACACAACGGTAAAGCGAATACTGAAAAATCCGGTTTACCTTGGGCACACAATTCTCGGCAAAACAAAAAAGGCAAGCCTTAAATCAAAAAAGAAACTTGCCGTGCCGGAAGAGAATTGGTTTATCACAGAAAACACGCACACACCGCTTGTTACCAAAGAGCAGTTTGACCAAGCCGCCTACTTTATGGGAATGAACACAAAGAATTGGCAAGGCTACGAAAAATGCCGTTCAAGCATTTTCAACGGCTTAACCTTCTGTGCGCATTGCGGCGGTGCAATGTGTTCGTCGGGAACAGTGTATAAAGGCGAGCGAATGAAATATTGGTATCTTTCGTGCAACAATATTCCAAAGCGTTCCAAAAATCACTGCGAACACGGAGCGAGAATAAAATATACAGACTTGCTTGAAATAATAAAAGCCGACCTTAACCAGCTGATTTCTCTGTCCGACGAGGACAAAAAAGAGATTATCAAACAGGCAATTCAAAGGTCGGGACAAGTTAATATTTACGAAAATTCAGAGGACAACAAATCAGCTATCGAGGGAAGAATCGAAACAATCGACAGAATCATTATGAAACTCTACAACGACTATGCAGCGGGAACAATATCAGAAGATGTGCTGAATGCAACGGCGTCAAAAATGTCCGACGAAGTTGCAAAGCTGAAAAAACAGCTATCCGAAATTGAACGCAAGCAGTCAAACGGAAACGAGATAACAAATAATTATGAAAATTCTTTGCACTCGTAAAACAGTATGAGCATATTGATGAGCTGACGGAAGAAATCGTTCGCACCTTCATAGAGAGAATTGAAATCGAAGAAAAGGTACTGCCGGAAAATAAAAAAATCGCAGGCAAAAATGTACCTTACAAGCAAAAAATCACAATCTATTACCGATTTATCGGCAATTTTCAAGAAAATATAGTTAATAGACAAGATATAGCAAGTTAGTCGAATATCTTGCCAAAATCAGTGCATTTTAATATGTAAACATACGCACTGAGAGGTTGGTGTTAACCTTAAGCAGGGCTACAACGGTGACCTTACTTCTAAGCAAGCAGGTTCAGTCGGCGGCCAGATGGTTAATGTAATGTGTCCTGTACGAACTGTGCAATTTCAGCGTACAAATTGGGCTAAAAATAACCAACTTCAACCGATTACATACGAATTTTGCATAGCGGTATAAAAACTTGCTTACACACAAAAATGAGCCAAGAGGTACTCCCTCTCGGCTCGTTTTTCTTTTTCACAAACACAAAAAATCGAACTTAAAAGATAAAAAATCAAGACATAATTTTTATTAACAAATAGAGAAATCAAAACCGTTCAACATCCAACGCCGAAACAAAGGTGTACCAAAAAGCGGACCACAAATGTTCAACAATCAAATTTAATTGACCAAAGAATAAGAGAATGATATTATAAAATAAAAAGACAAGGAGAAAAAAGATGAAAGAACAATTTATAAATCGTTATCCATTATCCAAAACTTTAAGATTCTCTTTAATTCCCATTGGGGAAACAGAAAATAATTTTAATAAAAATCTTTTGCTTAAAAAAGATAAACAACGAGCAGAAAATTATGAAAAGGTCAAATGCTATATTGATCACTTTCACAAAGAATATATTGAATCCGTGTTGAGCAAAGCAAGAATTGAAAAAGTTAATGAATATGCAAATTTATATTGGAAAAGCAACAAGGACGATTCCGATATAAAGGCTATGGAATCATTAGAAAATGATATGCGTAAGCAAATATCAAAACAGCTCACATCAACTGAAATCTATAAAAAAAGATTGTTTGGAAAAGAACTTATATGTGAAGATTTACCGTCTTTTTTAACGGATAAAAACGAGAGAGAAACAGTTGAGTGCTTTAGAAGCTTTACAACATATTTCAAAGGCTTTAATACTAATAGAGAAAACATGTATTCAAGTGATGAAAAATCAACTGCAATAGCTTATCGTTGCATAAATGACAACCTGCCACGCTTTTTAGATAATGTAAAAAGTTTTCAAAAAGTATTTGATAATCTTTCTGATGAAACTATCACAAAGCTAAACACAGATTTATATAATATATTCGGCAGAAATATTGAAGATATTTTTTCTGTTGATTATTTTGAATTTGTTTTAGCTCAATCAGGCATTGAAATTTATAATTCTATGATTGGCGGGTACACTTGCTCTGACAAAACTAAAATCCAAGGTCTTAATGAATGCATAAATCTTTATAACCAGCAGGTTGCAAAAAATGAAAAATCAAAAAGATTGCCATTGATGAAGCCTTTATATAAACAAATTTTGAGCGAAAAGGACAGTGTATCGTTCATTCCCGAGAAATTCAATTCAGACAATGAAGTGTTGCATGCGATTGATGATTTTTATACCGGCCATATTGGCTATATTGATTTACTAACAGAGCTTTTGCAATCATTAAACACTTATAATGCCAATGGAATATTTGTAAAATCAGGTGTGGCCATTACTGATATTTCAAACGGTGCATTTAACTCTTGGAATGTATTACGCTTAGCTTGGAACGAGAAATACGAGGCATTGCATCCCATAACAAGCAAAACAAAAATTGATAAATATATTGAAAAACAAGACAAGATATATAAAGCAATAAAAAGCTTTTCGCTTTTTGAGCTTCAAAGCCTTGGCAACGAAAACGGCAATGAAATAACCGATTGGTATATTTCCTCAATCAATGAAAGTAACATCAAAATAAAAGAAGCTTATTTGCAGGCACAGGAATTGCTAAATTCCGATTACGAAAAAAGCTACAATAAAAGACTTTATAAAAATGAAAAAGCAACAGAGTTAGTTAAAAACCTGCTTGACGCAATAAAGGAATTTCAAAAGCTTATTAAGCCGTTAAACGGTACCGGTAAGGAAGAAAACAAGGATGAGCTTTTTTACGGCAAATTTACTTCGTATTATGACTCAATAGCAGATATTGACAGGCTTTACGATAAAATTAGAAACTACATTACCCAAAAGCCTTATTCCAAGGATAAAATAAAGCTGAATTTTGACAATCCTACTTTCTTAAAGGGATGGGCATTAGGAAACGAATTTGCAAATTCTGCACAATTGCTTAAAGATGGTGATAATTACTATCTTGCAATTATGGATAAAGAATTAAAAAACAATATACCCAAAAAATACAATTCACCAACCAGCGAAGAAGATATGTTGCAAAAGATTATTTATCAACAAGCGGCTGATCCATCAAAGGATATTCCAAATCTTCTTGTTATTGACGGAGTGACCGTAAAAAAGAACGGAAGAAGAGAAAAAACAGGCATACATACAGGTGAAAATATTATATTAGAAAATCTTAGGAATACCTATCTTCCTGACAATATAAATCGTATAAGAAAAGAAAAAACATTTTCAACATTAAGTGAGAATTTTTCAAAAGATGACTTATACGAGTATATCCAATATTATATCTGCCGTGCACAAGAATACTATTCTTCATACAATTTCACCTTTAAAAATGCCTCTGAATACAAAAGCTTTCCAGAGTTTTTAGGTCATATAAATTCTCAGGCATATCAAATTAGCTATGATAATATTTCAAAAAAGCAAATTATGGAACTTGTAGAAAACGGATATATCTATCTTTTCCAAATCTACAATAAAGACTTTTCAAAGTACAGCAAAGGAACTCCTAATTTGCACACTTTATATTTCAAAATGCTTTTTGACGAGAGAAACTTATCAAATGTAGTTTACAAGCTCAACGGTGAGGCAGAGATGTTCTACCGTGAAGCAAGTATCGGTGATAAAGAGAAAATAACTCACTATGCCAATCAACCGATAAAAAACAAAAACCCTGATAACGAGAAAAAAGAAAGCGTTTTTGAGTATGATATTGTAAAAGACAAGAGATTTACCAAAAGGCAATTTTCACTTCATTTACCTATTACAATCAATTTCAAGGCACACGGTCAGGAATTTTTAAATTATGATGTTCGCAAGGCGGTTAAATACAAAGATGATAATTATGTCATCGGCATTGACCGAGGAGAGAGGAACCTGATTTATATAAGCGTCATCAATTCAAACGGTAAAATCGTTGAGCAAATGTCGCTTAACGAAATAATCAGTGATAACGGGCACAAAGTTGATTATCAAAAGCTTTTGGATAAAAAGGAAAAAGACAGAGATAAAGCAAGAAAGAATTGGGCCTCTGTTGAAAATATAAAGGAACTCAAAGAAGGCTATATCAGTCAGGTTGTTCACAAAATTTGTGAATTAGTCATCAAATATGACGCTGTTATCGCCATGGAGGATTTGAATTTTGGCTTTAAGCGTGGCAGATTCCCTGTTGAAAAGCAAGTTTATCAAAAATTTGAAAATATGCTTATTTCAAAACTTAATTTGCTTATTGATAAAAAGGCAGATACAACAGAAGACGGCGGACTTTTAAGAGCATATCAGCTTACGAATAAATTTGACGGCGTAAATAAGGCTAAGCAAAACGGTATCATCTTTTATGTTCCTGCGTGGGATACAAGTAAAATAGACCCGGCAACAGGCTTTGTTAATCTTTTGAAGCCAAAGTATACAAGTGTTCCGGAAGCGAAAAAACTTTTTGAAACAATTGATGATATCAAATATAATGCAAATACCGATATGTTTGAGTTCTATATTGATTACAGCAAATTCCCGAGATGCAATTCAGACTTCAAAAAATCTTGGACTGTTTGCACTAATTCAAGCAGGATTTCAACCTTCCAAAACAAAGAAAAGAATAATATGTGGGACAATAAGCAAATTGTTCTTACCGATGAATTTAAGTCGTTATTTAATGAATTCGGCATTGATTATAAAGGTAATCTTAAGGATTCTATTTTAAACATTTCCGATCCAGCCTTTTACAGACGATTGATAAAGCTTCTTTCATTAACACTTCAAATGAGAAACAGTATTACCGGCAGCACATTACCGGAAGATGACTACCTCATCTCCCCTGTTGCAAATGAAAGCGGTGAGTTCTATGACAGTCGTAATTATAAAGGAACAAATGCCGCTTTGCCTTGTGATGCCGATGCCAACGGTGCATATAACATTGCAAGAAAAGCACTTTGGGCAATAAATGTATTAAAAGACACCCCGGATGAAATGCTTAATAAAGCAAAACTTAGTATAACTAATGCCGAATGGCTTGAATACACGCAAAAATGAGCGAACAGCCTTTAGCTATATCTCAATTAAATGATTTTATATTCTGCCCTGTTTCAATATTTTTTCATTCACTTGAAACAGAAGAAAACATTATGGTTCAGGATTCATTTCAATTAAATGGAACAGATGCTCATAAACATTCCAACTCTGCAACATACTCAACTGAAAAGAGTGTGTTGCAGGGCGTGAGCGTGTATTGTAAAATAAAATTTGTAAACCTTGGTCTGAATATGGTATAATTATAAATTAAAAGGAATTAATAATTCCTAATAATTTCTACTGTTGTAGATACTTGGCTAATCCTCATTTAAGAACCAGATTAATAATCCCTAATAATTTCTACTGTTGTAGATAGGTTGACAACACCCTCATAATCAGCGATTAATAATCCCTAATAATTTCTACTGTTGTAGATAAGAATTTAATGCCAAGTTTGATAGCGATTAATAATCCCTAATAATTTCTACTGTTGTAGATGAAAAAGCAGATATGTCAACAGCCATAACGATTAATAATCCCTAATAATTTCTACTGGTATAGATTTTTACTACTACAATAATAAGATTCAAGTCTTTAGAAATAATGAAAAAATTACACAACTAATGAAAAAATTACACAACCACAAAAAAGAGCCAAGAGGCATCCCCTCTCGGCTCTTTTTTAATTACTTTTAATTTTTCAATGCGGTTATCGGGACAACATACACTCCGCCAGGGCGTTTGTAAGCAGCATTTGACAAACCGCAAATAACGCATAAGATTTTAGCCGGTTTGCCCTTAGGATCTTCTTTAATTTTTTATTGATTTTGAGCAAACTTTCAGCAGCAAAGTCAATTTGATTTGCGCCTAATTTTATTTCAAATGCACACCAGTCACCATTTTTTAATTCTACAACCGCATCAATTTCTTTATTATCATAGTCTTGGTAATGATACAATGAATTGATAAATGTTTCAACGCATCAACCCGAAAGATTTGGCAAGTGCAATCGGAGAGTTTCGGGATTTCTAATCCGAAATTTTCATAATTTTCTTATTCTAATTACATAATTCATTGAACAATTGCGTAAAGCACACCATGATGATTTTGATAAATTATATTTATGAACTTATTTTTTGGCGACGGAATAATTAACATTCACGCTATCTTTACTTTAATAAAAACATAACGGTATTCCATGATAATGATAAACAATAATAGTATATGCAGTTTTAATATGAATTGGCGATAATTATTGATTTTGGCTTGTCTGTCTCAACCGTCTTTGCGAATTATGATAGAATAATAAATTTGATATATAAACACAAAACAAGCACAAAGCGTTGAATAAATAAATCTCCAACGCTTTTCATCTATTCATCAAACTTAAACTGTTTAATTACGGAAATGAAACGATTGGCATACTTTTCAACAAAAGAAGGGCCTATGCCTTTAATTTCCAGCATTTCTTCTTGATTTTCAGGTAATGCTTTAGTCATTTTCCTCAACGCCAAATCTCCGCAAACAGCATATGCAGGATAATCGTTTTCTTTTGCAATTTGATACCTTAATGCTCTCAGTTTTTCATAAAGTATTATTTCAGTTGAATCAAATTCAATAAAATCGCATTCGGTTATGGCGTCAATAAAAGATACTTCAAGTGGCAAATCTTTTTCTAATAGCGCATAACCTTTAATTCCTACCTTGTAAATATCACCAAAACCGTTTTTATATACTTGTTTATCCAAATACTCCATTTGAGTCAATATGTTTATTATGTATTCAATATCATTCTTAGAAAATTGTTTTAACAATGAAAATCCAATGTTATTTTGCAAAGAAAAATCAGTTATAAACTTAGTTTGGCTACCTTTTAAAATCTGCACAAGTTTATTTATGCCTAATCCAAATTCAAGATTATCAACGCATAAAAGTAGTATTTTTACAATACTTTTTTCATATTCATTTACAGCTTGTGCAAACAATTCATCATTATTCTTTATAGACATAATACACTCCTTAACAATAGTTTAATTTTAATCATCTTCTTGAATTTTCAAAGAATGACGACAAGATTTCTTTTGCATAATTATATCGTCTTGCATAGTTGTTTGGAACACGAATAAGCTGAAAATTATGTTCATCACATATTTCCTGCTTCTTTTTATCCCTTTCAATTACCTTAGTGTCGTTCGTATGCTCGTTACCATCAAGTTCAATCGCAAAAATCGGCAACAATTCTTTTCCTTCACGCTCATATACTATATAGTCAAATCTGCCTGTATAGAATAAATCATTCACCTGATTTGAAGAATTGAACACCTGCGAAATAGGAACCTCTTTTTTAACAACATATTTAGATTTTGTAATCATCATAGCATTTATTGCATGATTTAGTGTTTCTAAAAATGCCGTTTCCGTTTCGGTACTGTATGGTTTAATTCCAAGCGCTCTTGATTCAGGCACACGCTCTGTTACAGTTGTTTTTCCGTTTAATCGAACATAATTACACAATTCAAACAAATCATCATCGTCTCCCGGATGATGAAGTCTGTTTAGTTGATCTTTGTCCCCTGCAATAACTAATTTTTCTTTAGCTCTTGACGTTGCAACATTTATAAGTTCTTTGTTATTCTTTAACCAAGAATATGTTTTTTCATGCGTCTTATCAGTAAGGGCTAACGAAAAAATTATTTCTTGTTTTTCATCTCCCTGAAATGCATGTACAGTTCCACAATCAACACTGGTTATTCCATTTTGATTTAATTCTTCTTGAATTTTATTTCGTTGATTTACAAACGGTGTAATAACTGCAATCGTTTTGTCGGGGTGAGTTTTAACATAATGAACAATTTCTTTTGCTTCGCTTTCGCTTGTATTTTTTAATATTGTGTCTTTTGAATGACATTCTATAAATTCAAGCGGTTGTTTTTCTTTGTCGGAAGACTGAACATTAAGTTTGTTATTGTAATACTTTTTATTATTAAATTCGATAATTTTCGGATGACATCTATAATGATAACTTAGCAAAACTTCATCACTAACGGCGTCGGCAGAAAGAAAAGTTTGATAAACAGATTTGTTTTTATAATCGTATTCATCAGTAATGTTATATCTCTTTTTTAAAACCAAATTATTCTTTTCATCAAGTAAGATAACAGGTTTTAACTGTTGCGGATCGCCTACAAGCAAAAGCTGTTCACCTCTGATAATCGGAACAAGTGCTACCGCAGTATTACACTGACTTGCCTCATCCATAATAACCATATCAAAATATTGTTTTGGTTCTCCCAACCGATGAGCAGAAATATTTGTTGTTGCAACAATGGGAAATATCTTGAGAAATTTTTGAAAATTATCATCATTTGAAAGATACTGATTTAATTGCTTTGCTGCTTCGTTTAAGTCTTTAGTGAATATAATATCAGTAAGTTCCTCATATTTAGGTTCTGATAATCGTTTAACAAACTTAGCTGAAGTAAAATTCAAATACTTTAACAATTCAAGTCTGTCTTGTGTAATTAGTGGCTTAATATCATCCTCTGTAATTTCACCGATTTCTTTAAGCGCGCTGTTTACTTTAGCAAGCTGTTCTCCTTGCAAATCCGTGAGAAAAGTCAAGTTATTTGAAGAAGAAATCAGTGTTCTTATCATTTCTTTTCGTTCATTCATATCAAGCTTTTCTTCATATTTACGAAGCAAATCACTTAGAGCTTTTGTTTTGTGTTCTTCGTCATTCTTTTTTCTGTTCAATGACGAATCAAACACTTTCATAGAAGCAGTTATTTCAAACAAATGTCGCATCTGTTTAATTGCTTCTTTAAGTTTATTACCGTTTCCAAGACGGATTATCGGGAAAGGTATATCATTACCTTTATATTTAAGATGAGAAAGTTTTTGGTAAATCTCATCAACCGGATGATTATTATACGATGAAATCAAAACACTTTTGTTATTAAAAAATGCGGTGACAACTGTATTGAGAATGGTGTTTGTTTTTCCGCTTCCGGGAGGTCCTTGAACATACAAAATAGGATATTTCAAACCGTTATGTATTGCTAAAAGTTGGTCAAGGTTTACTTTATCGTTATATAAAGCCAAAGGGTAATTTTTAATTCTCCTTGGCTTAGCCGTTAAGTCACCAAAAAATGCTTTAATCGGATATGGCACCGTGTTATCTTCATACATTTTAAGAATGGCATCATACTCCTCATCAAGATTTATCGTGAAATCTCTTGATAAAGCCATAACATATGGCATATCATCAACACCGTTGTATTCAGGATTATTCTTAGTAATTAAATCTTTAATAAGTTCGGCATTTTCTTCAAACTTATCAAGTAATTGGAACTCGTCTGCATCAAGAAACCAATGAGCACTTATCTTTACACCGTCAACTGTGAACTCACGACAAACAGATACTTCATCGTCTTGCGTAAGGGTACGGTTTTTGACATCAAACAAAAGTTTTTTATAAGCAAGTACATAAAGTCCTTTTTTAGTATGAATACTACATATATTCATACACAAAGATACTGAACGAGGCATTTTGTTTTGATTCTTATTTTTAGCATTATAATTATAAACTTTGACTAAATGTTCAAACTGTTCATTGCTTAAATTATAATCCCCTTCCCCAATGACATCCACATCAAGTTCATCAATAAGTTTATAATCATTGCGATATGGAGTGTTATCGAGTTTATTACATTCGCTATAATAATCAAGAAGCTTCAAATTTGTGACATTATTAAAAATAAACGAATACCTTGAGGAATGTTCTTCTATATCTTCAAGTAGTTTAGAGTTTATTTTGCAAAATGAACCTTCAATCAAATTAGCGTCAATTATAGAATCATAATACAAATTCAATTCTTTCATTTCCGATGTAGCGACATTAAGCCCATCAACAATGAGCAATTTTTTATACGGGTTTATATTTTTAATTCCAATCCAATATTTTGTTACATTTTGCTGTTTATTCCTGTATTCCACAGCAATCCACTTACCTTCATGAATCGCTTTAAAAATATCTCTTGAAATCTTGTTTATGTCACTCACCTCCGAAACAAAAATATAATCTCCATATTATTCTACATTAGTTTGATATATAAATCAAGTTTCAGGTAATTGATTAGATTTATATACTCATTAAAAGAAAGGCGTTGGAAAAACCAAATCTCCAACGCCTTTTTAATTGTGCATCATAATTTGCATCAATCATTATTTTCGGTAAAATTCAATCCCAACAAAGCAATTTCATATATCAACGAAATTGGTGGTAAATGAAAAAGTAAATATAACGAACATAACGAATAAATTTGGAACACACATTATTCGCCATTAAAAGTAGCACAGATTGCAAAAGTTCGTTGTAATTTTTGGCACGAACTATATTTGTAAATTTATAAACGCACATTCGCAAAAGAAAACCTCCTTTGGTACAATCTGAGTATCAAAGGAGGTTTCACTATGAATAACACATTATTTGAACAATTCGGCGGTACATATACCCAGCAGGGCGATTATCTTTTGTCAAATTTAACTTTACCGGCGGAAGAAGAAAACGGTTACATCGAAGTGCGGGGACAACGCAGGTTAAACTACTTAAAGCACCACCGCAAAGTTTTGTATTACAATCTGCTCACTTCCGGCAAACTCCGTTCCCACCTTGCCGATACCGAGGAACAAGCCCTACAACTTTTTCTCCGGTTGGTAAAACAATACACTGAAAATGAAGGCGTGACAAAACAACTAAAAGCAACCGACCAAATGAAATAGGTTCAGAATATGAATAATATCTGTAATAGAGCAATGGAAGTTGTGAATAGTGAGCTGATTTTTGTATGAGAAAATAAAAAATTTCTGCATTTAACCGAGGCGTCGATAAGTGCATAATTAAATGCATGAAATAACAACAGGCACGAGAGTCAATTTCTCGTGCCTGTTGTTATTTGTAGAATTGTCAATTTTCATTGTGGTTTATAAAAGTTATGTCTTCGGGCAATGCTAAATTATTACTAAAAAAGATATACTCCTTTGCTCTTTTTGCACCATTTGCACTATAGTAAATATCCACAGTGCTTCCTCTAAAATCAGAATAAAGTTTCGCAACTAGATCACATATATCATATGTAACAATCCACTTTCTTTTGCACTGAGCAATTTGGTTTCTAAGTGTTCGATGATCATCCTCTGTAAAGGAGTTTTTATATAATTGACCACCCTTGACCACATATGGAGGATCAAAGTTGATAAAGGCTTTGTAATAGTGATGTAGTTCATTTTGCAAAAAAGTCACAGCATCCAAATTATACAAATCAATTTTGTTTGATAATGCAGCTATCCTTCGTATTTTTTTGGCAAGTTCTTCTCTGTTAAATCGAGCGTCTATTTTGTATTTTCCTGTTTGATCTCGTCTTCCAATAACACCGCCAGTAATTACACCAGACACATTGGTCCTGTTCAAAAATAATGTTGCTTTAGCCAATTCCAGTTGACTGTGGTCTTGTTGATTAACATATATTTGGTGTTGATTATCCCATTCTTCAACCGTTAATGCAACTGTAGTAACAAAATCACACATTTCATTAGGGTGATTAAGAACACAATACCAAAATGCATATATCGCTGGATCTATATCATTGATTACTATTCTTTTTACATCGTTGTTCATTAATAGTTTTAAAGCTAAGCCTGATCCTCCAGCAAAAGGTTCGATATATGTTTCTCCAATCAGATTATTAGCTTCTATAATCGATTTAACATAGTTATATAGCTTGGTTTTGCCGCCAGGATATCTTAGCGGCGATGGTGTTAATGGCAAATTATTTCCTTCTTTCATGTGTTATTCCCATTCCTTTGGATTGATTTCGTGATAAGGTGCTACTTTTAGGAACAAAATATGAAGTTCTTTATAGAATTGCTCAATTTCGGCTTTGTTTATAGGGTTATGAATCCAATTTTTGAATACCAACTTAAAAAAGTTTTGATTGTCATTAAAAAGATTTTTATTGAATGCTCTCCGTTTTCCTTTAGCAGACTCGCCGTTTTCGTGCAATCTAGCAAGTTCTGCTTCGAAATTATCGACTTCATTTTTTATGTTGGTGATATAATAGTGTTTAGTATATCCTTTGTCAACTATAGTTCTTTCTCTCCAAAAAGCATCGTCATCATCATAAAGTTTCTCAATATAATTTAGCAATACCGATTCAGGAGCAGCTTTACCAGGAAGAGATACAATGAAGTTTGTTAAATCAGATTTGTGATCGCCATCTAATACACAAATAGAGCGCATAGTAGTATGTAAAAGTTTACTATCTGTGAATATTCCAGTTAAGTTTTCGGCACTAATATTGGTAAGCACCTTGTGGAACAGCCCACTAACATTTCGGAACGCAGGATATGTTTTCTGATAATAATCAAAAAGCAAATCAAGCAAACAACGTGCCTCATCATCTTCGGTGAATAAAGGTATCACTTTGTCTTCATAAATATCTTCTTGCGTTAAAGATTGTAAATGCATTTTGATTTTGTATATGTCAGGTTCTTCCATTTGAAATACTGAAGTTACATTATCAATTAAATATAGTACATTATCTTTTTTTGCGAGCATCTCTTCCAAAAGAGACATGCTATGTGTAGTGAATACAACTTGTATCTTATACGCTTCAGACATTTTTCGAAACAAATTCAAAAGTTTAATTTGGAAAGCAGGATGTAGTGTTGCATCCATTTCATCGATTAAAAGAACACTCTCTACTTCATTTGTGGAAGATATGGATTCATAATAATATTTCAGTGAAATAAGTGCGGTAAGTATAATACTCAGGTTGTCCTCACCAGCAGATATTGTGTTAGAGTCGATACCTTCTACATTGCTCGAAAATTCGCTTCTTACCTTTATATCACCCATTTGTTTAGTGGCGTTAAACGAGATTTCATAATTGGTAAAATCTTTATACAATTGGGCTATTTCATCTTGATATGATTGAGGTAATTTCTTTTTTATGTTAGATAATGCATCATCATTTTGAAATTCACCAAAAGGGACTAATCTTGAAAGTCCCAAATAAATCACAGGACAATATGGCAACTTATCTTTCGTTCCCGATTGATATTTTGGCTTTACGGCATAACGATTCATTTGTGTAGAGTTATGACGTCTAAAATTTAAGGATTCTGCACCATAATAATCAACTGAGAATAAATGACCTTTTACTCCGTGGGCGGGATCATTATATGTCTGATCTCCACGGGTGAGACTTTCAACTTTTGGATTTGTCACATTATTTACGGCTTTGATTATAGGTAAACATTTCTCATCGGTTATCCAACCACATGTTTTTGTTGGAGCTTGCAAAGAATTACCGAATAGATGCAATAATGATGTTTTACAAGTACCATTTGTACCCGAAATTGCATTAATATTTTTAGTAAAGCATAAAGTTAAATCCTTGAGCTTACGATATTGAATAATATTTATTTTTTTAATCACAATATCACCTTCCTATTACTTTAAACACTCTTGTATAAACACGCAGTGGCATTTAAAGAAATTTTTAAGAGCTTCGCTGCTTGGATAAGAGTCAGTGTTGTGCATATAACCATTAAAAATATTTCTTAAATTGTCAATATCGCCATAAATGGCCGAATGTTGACTATTATTAATACGTTTTTGCTGACGCAACAGATTAGCTGCTTGCTTAATTGCTTGTGAAAATTTAGTTTCAGTATAATCTTTTCCATCCTGCTTTTCTAAATATACCTTTGCTGAAAGTTCAAAAAGTGTTCTCAAAAGAGTACCACAAGCATTCGGATAATTATCAGCATTTATTTTTTTTAGTTCATTGATAATTTTATTTAGCCGCATATTGTCGGTGCGAATATGATATCCATATGGAATAATTGTGTCACAGCCGTTAAAAACATCTTTCTTGATGGCTTGTGTGGAGTTTGAAATCGACAGAGGAGGGTTACCATCATTGTTTTCTTTAATAGTTGAACTACTAACAGAATTAGCTTGAGATGTGAAAAAATCGCCAACTTGGTTTGTTTCGTTATTAGCATTGGTTTTTTGCACAGAAGAAAGAATATTGATTTGCTTTGATTCTTCACTTATTACTTCCTGATAAGACTTTCCGTATAATGCATTCGAAACTGAATTAAAAAAATCTTCAATTTTTATTTGATCATACACTATAGCAACTGTTTGTCCAGCTAACTTTTTTTGGACTTCCTTGATTCGATATGTGAAAACATCTATGTCTTTAGGTGAAACAGAATAATTTCTGTTATATTGGATTCTTAAAAACGGGAAATACTTTTCACGAAGAATTCGTTGCCAGTTGGTTTTGGTGACGCTCAAGATTTCCGCTTTAGAAAGAATGCCATTTGCAATCATCCAGTCCCAAAAATCTAGCAATGCATCAGAACCCGTTTGCATTCGATTAAAGCGAGCTTTTTGTACAGAATTCCACTTTGATAATCCTTTGCCACTTTGTTCACCCATATGACGGATTTCCATCCAATGCCTCATTGAAATTTCATCATTGAATACTACCACTTCTATTGAGTTCGGTGTGGAGTATTCCTTTGAAAGTGACAGAAATTTTGAATACAAACTACTATTAATATGTTGGATGCGTTCAGGTGAAATCAAGAGCTTTAATGCACATATACGGCGATTACCTTCACCAACCTCATAAAATCCACGATAAGTTTCAGACGGATAAACCCCTATTGTATCTAATGGATTCAATCCATATTTAACGATATCAGAAGCAAGCTCAATTAATTTATCGTTTTGGTCATTAATCATATTGAAAATAGCTTCGTCTTCTCCTAAAGAGGGGTCCAATCTTGGATTTCCGTCGGAAAGCAATAATAGATCAATTGACATATTTTCTCTTTTCATTTTCGTACTCCTTTAGTTTTATGCGTTCTTATGTTAAAAGCTCGTTTTTCTACAATGGCAATTTAATCATCGTATCAATAGCACTATTGTTAGATATAATTTTACAAATGCGGATATTATCTAATTGAGCTTCTGTGCATTTATTTTTACATTTCCATATTATCAGTCCAAAGTTCGCACTGGGTCATAACAGTTTGGACAGCATCTTCCATACCCTCTGGCGGATATTTATGCTTCCTCAAAAGCTTTTTGATAAGCATACGCATTTTTGCTCTTGCCGACTCACGCTTTTGCCAGTCAATCGTCTTGTTTCTGCGGAGAGTATCAGCAAGTTCTTTCGTAATGGCAATGAGTTCGTCATTTTCGTAAAAATCTTTGATTGCCTGCGGCTTTGTGAGGGCATCGTAGAATGCAAGCTCATCGGCTGTAAGTCCGAGTTGGTCACCCTCTTTTTGAGCCTCTGCAATTTGTTTTGCAAGTTTCAGCATTTCTTCGATTACTTCTTCATTTGTCAACATACCGTTAAGATATGCATTGATAGAACGCTGCATAATTTCGCTGAATTTCTCGGATTTAACGATATTTGTTCTGCGATAAACAGACACCTGTTCTGCAATAAGTTTTTTCAACAACTCAACAGCAAGATTCTTTTCTTTCATGTTGGCAACTTCTTCAAGAAATTTCGGATCAAATAAAGAAAATTCTTCTTTGATATCTGAGAAAAGGTTGATTACTCCGTCGCTTTTAATGCTTTGCTTGAGAAGTTCATTTATTCTTGCATTCATTTCCGGTAAGGAGATTTTTTTACCTACACCGGTATTGGTAAGCCTGAGAACAAGTACACGAACAGCATCAAAGAAAGCTGCTTCAAGTCTGTCGCCTTCATCAACAAGCGAAGAACAAAGAGACAATGCCTGATGAAGTAAAAGTGCTTCTTTAACAAAAGAATCTTTATCGTCAACTTTTTCTCTGCCAATAATAAAGTTAACAGCACCACTAATGGTTTTTGACCTTTCAAGGTCAGTTCCGGTTGTAAATTTTGAATAATCATAGCCATGGAATTTATCTCGGCACACATCTAATTTTTTAAGGAATTCAGGATATGAAACTTTTGCCACATCGGTATCGCCGTAATTTTTCTTATCTCGGGCAGTATAGTCATTCATTGCCTGCTTCAAAGCTGTAGCAATTCCTACATAGTCAACAACACGGCCGCCCTCCTTGTCACGGAACACACGGTTTACACGGGCAATAGCCTGCATAAGATTGTGCCCGGACATTGGTTTGTAAACATACATCGTTGCAAGTGACGGCACGTCAAAGCCTGTGAGCCACATATCTACAACGATTGCAATTTTAAGCTGACTGTTGTTGTCTTTGAATTTCTTTGCAAGCTCGTCCTTGTGGTGCTTGTTGCCGATTATCTCACGCCATTCTTCCGGGTCGTTGTTTCCGGAAGTCATTACAACCGCAACTTTTTCCGTCCAAGCTGGGCGCAGCTCTAAAATACGCTTGTAAATTTTCATAGCGATAGGGCGAGAGTAAGCAACGATCATCGCCTTGCCTGTCAGCAGACTTTCTCTGTTGTTCTCGTAGTGGTCGAGTATATCGCTTACAAGCGAATTTATAGTATTGTCATTGCCAAGTACAGCTTCCATTTGACCGAGTTCTCGTTTGCTCTTTTCAACAACTTCTTCATCGGCATTTAAAGCCATAATATCATATTCTTTATCAATCAACTTCAATGTTGCTTCATCAAGATTGAGCTTGATAACACGGCTTTCATAATAAACAGGGCGAGTAGCTCCGTCTTCAACAGCCTGTGTCATATCGTAAATGTCGATATAATCACCGAACACTTCACGGGTACTGCGGTCTTTAGACGAAATAGGAGTGCCTGTAAATCCGATATATGTAGCATTAGGAAGTGAATTACGAATAATGCGAGCAGTTCCTATTTTAACCTTACCGGTTTTTGCGTCTACGGTTTCAGTAAGTCCATATTGACCTCTGTGTGCTTCATCAGCCATAACAATAATATTGTGGCGTTCAGATAACGGCTCGTGTGATTCTTCAAATTTCTGCATCGTGGTAAAGATAATGCCGTTTGCCTGTCTGCCATCAAGCCAATCTTTTAGTCCAACATCATCTTTGCTCGAAGTTTCTGTCAGTTTTCTGCAAGTTGCGTGTACCGGCTCTTGACGCAAGAAATCTTTACATTTAGCAAACTGACCGTAAAGTTGGTCGTCAAGGTCGTTTCTGTCAGTAATTACAACAATAGTCGGGCTGTCTAATGCTTGCTGTAATAAGTGAGCATAAAATACCATAGAAAGCGATTTTCCGCTTCCTTGTGTATGCCAAAATACGCCGCCCTTACCGTCGGTAACGGTAGCGTGCTTTGTTGAATCAATCGCTTTTTTTACAGCAAAGTATTGATGATACCCTGCAAGTATCTTAAACGAATTGATACCTTCGTTAGAAAAGCAAATAAAGTTTTTGATTATATCCAGCAGTCGTGCCTTTTGGAACATACCCTCAAAGAAAGTATCAAACTGGGCATACTGCGTGTTTTCGTAGTCGCCGTCCTTTGTTTTCCACTCCATAAAGCGGTCTTCACCGGAGGTGATCGTACCTGCTTTTGAGGTCAACTGGTCGCTCATAACACAGATGGCGTTATATATGAACATTGACGGTATCTCAATCATATAGTTGCGGAGCTGCCTGTACGCTTCGGAAGCATCCGTTTCTTCACGGGACGGAGATTTCAGCTCAACCAAAACTACCGGCAAGCCGTTCAAAAAGAGAATTACATCAGGGCGTTTGTTGCTGTTCTCAATAAAAGTCCATTGATTAGCTACGATAAAGGAGTTATTGTCGGGATTTTTGTAGTCAACAAGATAGACGATAGAAGAGCGTTCCTCACCGTCAACAAAATATCTTACCGGGATACCGTTTTGCAGATAGTCCATAAACACGGCGTTTTTCTGCACCAGTTCTCCGTTTTCAAAGTTTTTGAGCTTGAATAAGGCATCCTGAATAGCATCATCAGGTAACCCTCTGTTCAAGCGGTACAGAGAGTCAAGCAGAACTTCCTCATATAACGGACTGTAAAAGTCTCTTTCAATATCAGGACCGTATGCATACTCATATCCCAAATCATTTTTAAATAGCTCGATTACAGAGTTTTCATAATCGGCTTCGGTATATAATCCCGACATTTTCATTCCTCCTAATTCAACTATTGATACCTTTTCTAAAGCACCACAGCAAACAGTCTTCTGTATATCTCAACAGTAATAAAGCATCTTCTCTGCTTGCCGCATCTTCGCGGTGAGTGCCTAATCCTGACATAACACTGTACATTGTTTGGAAAAGTCGAAATCGGTTAGCGCCCTTTTTATTATCAATCCAATAAGTATATATCCTTTTTATTGTTGTTAATTCATTCCCGTTATTATCTTTGATACGCTCTCCAGTAGCCTTCAAAATGCCTCTAACATAGTCCGAATTTTGTGTATCCAGTCGTTTAAAAAAGTTTTCAAATAATGACCTGCAATTTTCAATACAACTTACATATTGCCCGTTGCCAAAATTTGAAATTGCTTCATCATATAGCCCAACCAAATCACTTTGATATTGATTTAATTCATTACGCATAAGCGAAATATCTTTGTTTCTATTTTGAACACCATCAACAGACGCAATCAGCTTAAAGGCATACAAATCATCATAATAATCATCTTTTAATTCTTCTTCCAATTCGTATCCGATAATTCCCAAGTAATTTATCAGTTTTTCTTTTAAATCTTCTTCAATTTTATTTGTTCCATCCAATATAGTGTTAAGTAATAATAAGAGATTATCTTCATTTTCCTCAAGAGACTCACAAATTTTAATACAGGCATATTCGGGGTTATAATCGTTATTCTCGTTTTGGTATCCACGATTAAAGCGATAAGGCTCCAATTGATTTTTATAAGTGCTTAAAAGCGAAGATAGTCCTGCTTTTTTTAATATTATTTCTATGTCGTTGTTGTTTTTAATTTGGCGTTTGAGTAGTTTTCCGAATATGCTATATATATTTGAACGAGCTATACGCTCATTACTATCTATGTTCATAATTTTTCCTCCTTATTAGTTAAACAATAATTTAGAGCAGCAAGCCAAAGCTCTCTATAAAGATTGGTTTTTTGATTTTTCTCCCTTTTCAATTGAAGGTAATCTTCCCAATGGCTGGCATCTTGGAACAGTCGGCGATATTATTCAGCTTCACGACTCTAAACGAGTACCTCTTTCTGGTTCAGAAAGAGATAAAATGGAGAAAATATACCCTTACTACGGTGCTACATCTCTGATGGACTATGTTGACAATTACCTTTTTGACGGCATTTACCTTTTGCTCGGAGAAGATGGCACAGTTGTTGATAGCTTAGGTTTCCCAATTCTTCAATATGTCTATGGACAATTTTGGGTTAATAATCACGCTCACATCATAACAGGAAAAGAGGGCTTTTCGGTTGAGGAATTGTATCTGCTTTTCAGCTTAACAAATATTAAATCAATCGTTACCGGAGCGGTTCAACAAAAGGTTAGCCAACAAAACCTAAAGAAAGTACCGGCAATCATACCAAGCAAGGAAGCTTTGAGTGCATTTGATGATTTGATTCAACCAGTATTTGCTCAAATCCGCAACTTAAGAGATGAAAATGCCCACTTAGCAGACTTGAGAGATACCCTTTTACCATGTTTGATGTCCGGCGAGCTTGATGTCCGCGACATCGGCCTTTAAGCCGCTAAATTATTGTTTATCGCATTGTTCAGCTCGATTTTTTTATCTATTGGTTTTAAAATGCTTACAATTTTTCTCTGCGTATTCAAATCGAATGATTCGACTTCATATTTCATTATAGAAGCTTTGTCACCCCTAGGCATTTTTGTTCCTTTTGATGTAGCCATTGAGTAAACAAAAAAATCATCATTTGCAAGTACATAATACAAAAAATTCGCATCTGCGGTATTTTTAGCTCTAAAAACTAAAACATCATTTGAACAAACACCATCATAATTGGCTGACCATATTTTTTTAAAATATGGTCTTATGTTTGATACCAATACATCATCCTTTTTATATGCTGTTGTAGTACCCTTATTGGGAATGGATGATGGATTTGTAATGCCTCTTTTATTAGGAAGCATACTTTCGGTAGAAACATATGTAGAGGCAAGATTATTGTTTATTAACTCATTAGCAGAAATTTTTTCGTTAATTAAATCGCATATGTTTTTTAATTCAGATTTCATATCCAATCGTCCCCAGTTTCTTGCGGATTTCGTCCTCCAGTTCGTGAGACTTTGCAAACATCTCCGAAAGCTCAGAAGTAAGGCGAGTCATCTTTTCTTCAAACGGTTCGCCGTCGTCCTCGACTTCCTCAATACCCACATATCTGCCCGGTGTCAGAATGAAGTCCTGCTTTTCAATTTCTTGAAGGTCGGCAACGGCACAGAAGCCTTTTACTTCTTTTAATGTTCCGTTTTGAAAATCATCAAATGTTTTTGCTAATTTATCAATATCTCCAAGGCTGCCGTCTTCTTGGGTACCTTCAGTAAAATCCCTGTGCTTACGGTCTACCATATAGCCCATTTTACGAGCGTCAATAAACAGGGTTTTGCCTTTTTGCTTTTTGTTTTTGGTAATAAACCAAAGCGTAACAGGAATGGTAACGCTGTAAAAAAGCTGAGTTGGCAGAGCAACGATACCTTCCACAAGATCAGCTTGAATAATATTCTTTCTGATTTCGCCCTCGCCGCTGGACTGAGAGGACAACGCACCGTTAGCAAGTACAAGACCGATTTTCCCGTTCGGTGCAAGGTGGTGTATCATATGCTGAATCCACGCATAGTTGGCATTGCCGGCAGGCGGTGTTCCGTATTTCCAACGCACATCGTCCTTAAGTTTATCCTGTCCCCAATTGGAAAGGTTGAAAGGCGGATTTGCCATAATGAAATCTGCTTTCAGTGTTTTATGTAAGTCATTGAAGAATGTATCTGCTTGATACGGACCGAAGTCTGCGTCAATGCCACGAATAGCCATATTCATTTTAGCCATTTTCCAAGTATCGGCATTGGACTCCTGACCGTAAACGGCGATTTCTCCACGCTTACCGCTGTGAGCCTGAATGAACTTTGCACTCTGCACGAACATACCGCCCGAACCACAGCAAGGGTCATATACACGGCAGTTCTTGAACGGTTTTAAGATAGCAACGATTGTTTTAACAATACTTGCAGGAGTATAGAACTCGCCACCCTTAACACCTTCGTAAGCGGCGAACTGCTGAATACAATACTCATAAGTTCTGCCAAGCAGGTCTTTGCTTTCCTCGGTGTCGCCCATATCCATATTAGTGAACAGGTCAACAACATCACCCAAAACACGCTTGTCCAAATCAGGACTTGCGTAGTTCTTAGGCAATACATTTTTAAGAGTTGTATTTTCCTTTTCAATGGCTCTCATAGCGTCGTCAATAACCGTACCGATTTCAGGAGTGTGAGCAGACGAAGCAATTTTGCTCCAACGAGCGTCCTCCGGCACGAAGAAGATATTATCCTCCACATAAGCGTCTCTGTCATCTTCAAAGCCGTCGCCCTCATCAACAAGCTCTTGATAACGCTTTTCAAATGCACTTGATATGTAACGCAGGAAAATAAGACCTACGATAACCTTTCTGTATTCTGCCGCAGGGATATGTCCCCAAAGTACGCACGCTGCGTCCCATATTTGTTTTTCAAAGCCGATATTGGCGTTGTTTACATTTGCCATAGAAATTTCTCCTTGTTTAATGCTTAATTATAAATTTAGAAAGCACGGTAGCTATTGTTGAAGTGTTATATCATAATTTCCCACTTGCCGTATCTCTTGCCGCTTTCTCTGCGGATATAGTTTTTATCCTGTAGAGATTTCATAATTCGCTTTATCGTTGCAATAGATTTTCCGGTTGCTTCTACAAGTTCTTGCTGTTTCATTGTCGGGTTCTTTGCAACCAATTCTAAAACTGCAAGTTCTTCTAAAGTACAGTCTAAAGTATCAAATTGATACTTTAGAACTTTTGGGTTGATACTTTGGGATTTACTTTCGCCCGCGTAATCAATGTGCATATATCTGTTTTTTAACTCATAATGCGTATCTAACAAAAGATTTGAAAAGAACATTTCCAAAAACTTAGTCGTGGAATGGACGCCTTTTTGTAGGTTATTATAATTAGCACGAACCAAAGCGTTGCGAAAATACCAAGAATTTTTCTCGAATGCGTCGTTGTTTACGCTAAAGCCGAATGTTTTCATATATTTTATCATAAATACGGCAGTTGCACGGGTGTTTCCCTCGCTGAACGGGTGAATTTGCCAAATATCCGAAGCAAATTTTGCCAAATGCTTTACAGCTTCATCTACGGACAAATCCTCATAAGAAAACTGTTTTTCGGTTGAAAAGTCGTAATCTAAGGTTTCCTTAATACTGTTCCAATCCGCATAGGTAACCGTATCGCCGTTCAGTACCCACTCTTTCTTTGTGATGTTGTACTGCCTGACTTGTCCTGCGTGACTGAACACGCCCTCGAACAATCTGCGATGAATCGAAAGCCACTCGGCAGGAGAAAACTGAAACGCTTTTTCTCCTAATAACTTTGCAATTCTTGCCGAAACAATGTCCGCTTCTTTGGTTTCATTTTCCGTTTCGGTGCGTACAGAACGCTGCTCATAGTAACTGTGAATACGCTTTTGAGCCTCGTCGATTGTGATTTTACCCTCGATATGCTCTTTGGCGGTGTCTAACAAATAGTCAGAAGTATTCAGCCCGTCAACAGCCTGCAAACCGATGGCTGTTTGCCACGCTTCACTTTTTTCGGCTTTGTCGGGTTCGCCTTGTTTTATATATTCTTCAAGTTCAAATTGCCAATTCTTGTCAGGCATATTTGCACCTCCAAAATCAATTGATAAAGTATTTAAGTACTAAGTACAGTAGAACAATAGCCACGATAATTGAAAACACAATCCATCTTACGACCTTTTTTGATTTATGTTTCGTCCGGTTAGGTTGTTCAGAATATGTATATTGCGGTTGAGCTGGTTCGTGATTTTGTGCGGATTTTGCAACAGGATGTGGTTTTGTTGCTTGAAAATACATTGCAAGCGGATCAGTTTGATTTATTATTCTTTCATAAAAATCATCAAGCCATTCATCATCTCCGGCTTCGCACATAGTTTCTTCGTAGCAATCGGGTTCGTGTACTATTTGATTCCTAATCCAACGATAGTGCTTTAGTTGTTTTAAATCATTTTCCCATCCTCTGACAAGAAAAGAACCATGAGGATTGTTTAGCATTTCCTCTATATAGGCGGATACTCCATATTGAGTTTCAAA
>ERZ827126.429-NODE-429-length-61475-cov-9.544692_pt1 | contig 61475 bp, 47 predicted proteins | sample MGYA00519780_ERZ827126 | MGnify/ENA primary metagenome ERZ827126 (study PRJEB31778, sample SAMEA3449262) | human gut metagenome | biome: human gut; feature: human-associated habitat; material: faeces | place: United Kingdom | collected 2010/2012 ...
AAAACAAATATATTTTATTAGGTTTTAGTAAATTTATTGCAACAGGTCAAAGCCTCCTAGTATTATTTTATACATTATATTTTATTACTTTTTTACTTAATATTAAATAATAAATTCACACTTTTTTATTTTTAAACATAATATAAATTATCTTTAAGTAACAATGGTGAAAAAATTTATGCACAATAATTATGAAAACTGTAATAGAACTAACTCAGATAGAGATGATTACAGAGAAAGACAAATTTATAGGTAGCACAGAATTTGCAGAGGAAGGGCGTGACCGTCATAATCATAGATTTGCTGGTGTAACAGGAGAAGCTATTAGATATGGTAAGTCACATGTCTACAAAATAAAAGGCTGCATTTTCATGCAGCTTCTTTTTTCAAAATATAAAAATTTTCTATTTAAATTCTAATAAATATTTTATTTCTTTTTTGCTTAAAAAGCTTCCTTTAAAATCCTGTGGATTATCTTCAGATAATACTGAAGAAATTATTCTATTTTTTTCTTCTTTTAATTTCATCATATTTTCTTCTATTGTATCTTTTGAAATTATTTTAATTACTTCAACTTCATTTTTTTGACCTATTCTATGGGCTCTATCTGTTGCTTGATTTTCTACAGCAGGATTCCACCAAGGGTCAAAATGAATAACCCTTTCTGCAGAAGTTAAATTTAATCCTGTACCTCCTGCCTTTAATGAAATAAGAAATATTTTTACATCTAGAGAATTATTAAACTCTTCACAAAGTCTAACCCTTTCCTCTGCTTTAGTTGAACCATCTAAGTAATAATATTTTATATTTAAAGGTTCAAGTTTATCCTTTAATTTACTTAATACAGTAGTAAATTGAGAAAAAATTAAGGTTTTTTTATTTTCTTTTAAAGAACTTTCTATTAATTTAAGTATAGCATTAACCTTTCCACTTCCTCCCTTATAACTTTCATCAACTATTGAAGGGTCTAAGGCTATTTGTCTTAGTTTTGTAAGAAACGATAAGACAGATATAAAATTATTTTCTTCTTTAGCTTTCTTTTTAATAGATTCTAAGTTTAATTTATAATATTCTTTTTGCTTTTCTGTCATTGAAACATAATATGTCCATTGATTTTTATTTGGAAGTTCTGTTAATACTTCTTTTTTGGTTCTTCTTAAAATAAAGGGCTTTATAATAAGCTTTAAATATTTAAATTCATCATCTTCTATCTTTTTAAGTTTTTCCTTAAATTCTTTTTCTGAAAATAAATATCCTGGCTTTAAAAAATCAAAAATGCTCCAAAGTTCCATTAAGTTATTTTCTATTGGAGTACCTGTTAGGGCAAATCTTGTTTCACTTTTTATTGTTTTAACATTTTTTGCCACTTTAGATTTTGAATTTTTTATATTTTGTCCTTCATCTATTATTAAATTATCAAATACTATAGAATCATAATATTCTAAATCCATATTTAATGTACTATAGGAAGTTAAAACAACATCATACTCTAAAATATCTTTTAAAATATTTATTCTCTTTTCTTTATTACCATGAATAAAGGCAACTTTTAAAGAAGGGGCAAACTTTTTAAATTCCTCTAACCAATTATAAACTAAGGAAGTTTCAGTTATAACCATAGATTTTTCACCTTTATTAAGAAGTAAAAAGCTTATTGCTTGAATAGTTTTTCCAAGTCCCATTTCATCTGCAAGTATCCCAAAAAGCTTATCTTTTTTCTTATTTTCCATCCACTCTAAACCTTTCAATTGATAATCTTTAAGTACAGCATTTAACTCTTTAGGTTGAGATACTTTTACATTATTTTTATGATTTTTTAATATTTCTATAAAATTTATATTTTCCTTTTCTTCTAAAAGTAATTCTTCATATCCTTTAGGTATTATAGTATCTTTTCCATTAAAGTGAATAAAGTTTAAAAAGTTCATATAACTTTTTATTTTTTTATCAGAAAAATCTATAAAACTATAGTTATTAAATCTATAAAAATTATCCCCATTTTTAAAGCTTTCAATACAATTTATAAATTCTTTTTCAATTTCTTCATTATTCAAACTAAATAATACTCTATCTTCTAAAGTGCTAATACTTCCTTTAATATCATTTACTGATAAAAGTTTAAATTTATAAAGTTCTTTTGTAGTTTCTATTTTGCAATATCTTTCTATTTTAGATTTTAATAAATTAAATAACTCTTCATCATCTCCTAAAAATAAATATTCTTCATTATTTTTAGTAAACTTATGTGAAAATAATATTTCTTCAATAGTTTTTACCTTTTCAGATTTCATTAAATATTCTTTTACTTTAAATTTACAATATATATTTTCATTCTTTTTATAAAAACTTAAAATTATAGAAGTTCTTTCTGCTAAAATCTTTTTAACATCATCATTTATTGTTAAATCACCAATAAAAGAAAGTATTTTAACCATATTCTCTAAAATTTCTTTTTTAATATATACATAAGATTTTTCACTTAGCTTTTTATAAATAGGAAAGTAATATTCACATTGATTCATAGGAGGCGTATAAACTTTTCTATCATATATAAATACAGTTCCATTATCATCTAAAGCTTTTGCTTTATTCTTTAAAGTTTGAAGTTTTATTTTGTTGTTTTCAGTTTTTAATGTAAATTTTAATGGAAGTTTTTTATATGTATTTTGTCCATTATACTCTACAGAATCCATTCTTAAATAGATAGGAATATTTTTAAATTTTAATAAAAATCCCCTTAACTCATTTTTATTAATTATAAAATTAACTTTTCTTAACTTTTTTAAAAGTTCTATTTCCTCTTTACTATAATCTATATTCTTTAGAAAATAAGCTCCTTTTTTAGAAAAAACATTAAATTCTAATTCTGAGATATTTGATATTTTTATTCTATTAGCCTTTTTTAAATATAAAAATATATTAAAGCTATTAATATCTTCAAAACTTTTTTCAATAGTAACTTCTAAATTTACCCTTTCTTTTTTAGAATCTTCCCTATCTATTCCTAAATTCTCTAACACCTTTAAAGTAGTAGCTACTATATGTTTACAAGCAAACTGATTTCCAGAAACTCTAGCCTCTTTATTTAATTCACAATTACACTTTAATTGAACTTTACCACTTTCCCCTAATTTTATATTAGTGCTTATAAGCCTTACTTTATCCTGTACAATGCCATATATTATAGTATTTTTTCCTATCTTTCTTATATCTATATTTTTTACACAATTATCTTGAAAAAGTTTTTCTCCATTTCTATAACTTAAAGATGTTTTATTTTTAAGAACAATATTATTTAACAATTTAAAATCCAAAAAAATCACCTCCTAAAATAAATAAGAGCTAGTTTTTTAAACTAACCCTAAAAAGTTCATTAGTAATACCTTTCTTTTATTCTTTTTGTAAATCCATAATCAATAATTACTGGCTTTCCATCAATTATTCCCCAACTACTTTTTTTATTTAAATCATTTAACAAAAGGTTATAGTTAGATTTTAATTTTTTTAACTCAGGTAAATTAAAAAATTCCATCCTATTTTTCACATTAAAATAATCCCATATATCATAAATATTTCTTACTTTTTTAGCTTTTCTCATTATTATAAAATTGTATCTTTTAGAAGCTTGTACAACTCTTGCTAGAATTTCAGAATTATCCTCTTCTGAAATTTTATATTCTATTCGATTTTGCTCAACCCCAGCCATATTTTTTGCTATCTTTACAACATAACCATTGTTTAAATCATAAACCTTTCTACTAGAACCTTCTCCAAGATATTTATAAGCTCCTCTTTTTACATTAAGCATAATTGAATTATATGAAATAAGCATAATTATCCCCTACTTCAATATAATTTACTAAAGGTAATTACCTTTAATATACTACATTTTATTTAAATTATGCTTAATTTGTTCTTATTTTAATAAATATATAAATAAATTGCAAACCAGTGCAAAATAGCCCCTCCTAAAACAAAAAAGTGCCATTTAAAATGGTCATATTTTTTATTTCTAGCAAAAGGAATCATTCCAATTGTATAAATAACTCCACCTATTAATATCATCCAAAATAAATTCATATTATTTCTAATAAAGTCTGGTATAAATAAAATTCCACCAACCCAGCCTATTATAAAATATAAAGAAAAATGAATCCAACTAAATCTTCCAGGACCAAATACACCTATTATTGTAATACCTAAAATAATCAAAAACCAATCAATACAAAAAAGTACAATACCTAAAGTATTCCCCCAATAAACAAGACATAAAGGAGCAAAAGTTCCTCCTATTAACAAATAAATAGAAGAATAATCAAACCTTCTCCACAATCTTTTTACTGTAGAACCACTTTTAAAAGCATGATAAAGACAACTCATTAACATAAGAAAAAATAAACTTATTCCATAAAAACAAGATGCCATTACCTTAAGACCTGTATCTGATTTAACCAAAAGCAACACCATTCCTGCTATTGCAAGAAGAGCACCTATTCCATGAGTTACAGCATTTCCAATTTCCTCTAAATTAGTTAGCTTTGGAGGCTCATTTAACTTTTGAATTTTCTTTTTTCTATCTTCCTTTTCTTGTTTTTTCTCTAAATTCTCTTTCATAACAAAAACCCTCCCCCTTAATTATATCATAAAAAAAAGCACCTCCCATTAAAGGTTAGTGCTTATCTTTTAAAGTTTTTAATTAAAAATTAATATTTCTAATGTATTAGAAAATATTATAATAATTATTTTCTTATTATTTAATAGCTATTTTTGATATACTTTTCCTTTTCAATACAATAGTTATTGAACTTAGTAATTCTTGCACAATATCCAGGAATTATAACCACAGTAGTAGTTGGCTCTTCAATAATAGCAGGTCCATGAACTACATCTCCATATACTAAGTTCTCACCTTTAAATACAGGTGTTGCCTTTATATCATTGAATTCCTTAAAGTATACTTTTCTAGTCCCATAATTTTTAACTTTCTCATATGCAAGATCTCCCTTGTTTATTTTTTGTTCTGGAATTACAGCTTCACGCTCATGCTTACCAATTGCTTTTACTCTCCAATAAACACATTCTATATACGTATCATCCTTCACAGAGAAAGTTCTCTCATGTTCTGCGTGAAATGCATCTTCCATCTTTTTAATACTTTCTTCAACAACATTATAATTTTCATCAAGAAAATCAGTTATATCAACTGACAATTCATATACTTGAAATGGATAATGTGCTTCCATATAAACTTCAATCTTTTGATATTCTTTTGCAATATTGTTTCTTTTAAAGAATTCTTTGGCTTTGTTTACTAAATCATGAATAAGCTTATTAGTTCCTTCATAGTTAAAGTTGTTTGTTAATGTATATAAGCTTCCATTATACTCTGAAATAATGTCAGAAAATATTCCTCCTACTGCACTCAAACCTCCTGCTGTTCTTGGAATAAGAAGTCTATCCATTTCAAGCCCTTCTGCAAGTGCAATAGCATGAAGTCCACAAGCACCTCCTCCTGAAATCATAGCATAACTTCTTGGGTCAATACCTTGCCAAATAGTAATATCTTTAATTGCTGCAATCATATTTACATTTACTGTTGCCCATATAGAATATGCTGCTTCCATTACACTAATTCCAAGCGGATCAGCTACATGTTCCTTAATAGCTGCCTTAGCAAGTTCCGGATACAATTTCATACGTCCATTATTAAAGAATTCTGGATTAAGATATCCAAGGACACAGTTAGCATCTGTTACAGTTGGTAATGTACCTCCACGATTGTAACATGCAGGGCCTGGAACTGAGCCAGCACTTCTAGGTCCAACACGAACCATACCACCATTATCTACCCATGCAATACTTCCACCTCCAGCACCAATGCTATGTACATTTACTCTAGAGATACCAGGGATTTCATCACCAATAATAGCTTCCTTAGATACAGAAATATTACCATTAATTACACAACTAACATCAAAGGTTGTTCCTCCCATGTCCAAAACTACTGCATTTTTTTCATTTAAATCACTTATAGCATATTTTCTTCCAGAAACTGGAGCCATAGATGGACCTGAATCTACTGAATATAATGGTCTTTCTACAATCTCTGCTGTACTCATAACGCCTCCAGCAGAATTAAGCATTCCAACTTTTCCAATAAAACCTTCTTTATTTAATCTTTTGTTTAAATTATTTGCATAAGTAGAAATAAGCTTTCTTAAAGAAGCATCCATTGCTGCTGATACCCACCTTCTATACTCACGACTGCTAGGATTTACTTCACAACTAGTTACGACAGTAACTTCTGGCCATACTTCTTTTACAATCTCTGCAGCACGTTTTTCATGCATAGGATTAGCAGTTGACCATAAGAAACAGATACAAATTGCTTCAACTCCATACTCTTTTAACTTTAAAGTTTGTTTTATCACATCCTCTTCACACAAAGGTGTGTCTATTCCTCCTTCAGAATTTATACGTTCCTTTACTGGAAGTGTAAGATAACGAGGTACAAATGGTTCTGGATAATCTAAGAACATATCAAATGGGTTTTTATTTGGTCCTTCTCTAAATAGAAATACATCTCTGAAGCCCTCAGTACAAATAACTCCAATTTTACCACATCTCTTTTCAACAATTGCATTAGTTGAGATAGTTGAACCATGTGTAAACAAGCCACCATTTTCAACACTAATATCTTTAAGAAATTCTTCAAAATCTTGATTATAGTGTTCAGCTGCCACCTTTAAAGCACCAAGAATTCCTTCTGTCCAATCATGAGGTGTAGTTGGTGATTTAAATACATTAACCTCTCCGTTTTCATCTAATACTGCAGCATCTGTAAAAGTGCCGCCAACATCTACGCAAACATACTTTGACATATCTTTTACCTCCTTATTTTATCTTAAATTTTTCATCTTTTCTCTTAAAGATTTTGTAGCTTCCACATCAGAACAATATTTTTCTTTAGAATCATTCACTATAACTCCATAGACATTCTTAGCAAATTCCTTACTAATCCATCCTTCACGAACTCTATGACATACTAATTCTGGATCTCTTTCTAAAGGATCTCCATACCCACCACCACTAGAACTTTCTGATACTATAGCTTCTCCAACTGAAATTGCAGGTTCAGCAAAAGCTGGTAATTCTTCTCTTGAAGTTTCCCCTTCCTCAATTTTATATTTCCATGCAGCTGCCTTATGTCCATCTAAGCCACCTTCTGCTCCTCTTGGTGGATTATCAATACCATCACAAGAATATGCACAAACAATAGGATCTTTTCTTGCTGTCATAACAAACTTACAAGATGGAGCTGAATCATATTTTCCTGCTCCTACAGAGTTTTCTAAAATCTCTTCTGATATAACTTTAAAAGGATATTGTTGTTCTAATACTTCTGTTGAATTCCAGTTCATAGCACCTCCAGTAACAGGATATTGATAAGTAATCCATCCATCATATCCATTAACTGCTGGTCCTCCAGTCATTCCACAAAATATTTGATTAACATAAGGTTCATTATTTTTTCTCCAGTCTACGCCTGACACTACTGCAACAGCTGGGCATTGTGTAGCACCACCTTCTGCCATACCCTTTTCACTAGTAATTTGATTCATAAGTGCTTGTACCCCAGAAATCACACGATCTGCCAAATTAGTTGTAGCCATAGATGATGAATATGGTTTTTTAGCTTTTCCAACTATACAACCTTCCCTCATTTTAACCTTGATACGACTCATTGCACCATCATTACAAGGTATATCACAAGGCATTCTATTTAGTACACCTGTTACTACACTGGCAAGAGTTGTTGCTTCACACATATTTAAACCACAAGGAAGTGAATCCACATTCTTTGTTAAATCAAATTCGATACATCCTTCTTCTGGTTTTGTATCACATATTATGTGAATATTAACCTCTGGAATAACACCCTCTATAGCATCAGCCTTAATATCATATTCATAATGACCCTTTGGAAGAGTCTTTAATTCTTCTTTCATTCTTTTTGCACCATAGTCTTGATATGCTTCACAGAAATCTTTAATAATATCATTGCCATATTCTTTACATAATTCTTCTAAACGTTTCTCACCTACTCTTGAAGAGCCAACACATGCTAGATAATCACCATACCACATATCTGGAACACGATTTCTCATCATAGCAATTTTAATAATATCTGCAACATCTTTATAGTCTTTTTGAATTTTGATACATGGCCAATCAATTGCACCTTCATCAAACATATCTTTTGCTGCTGGCACATAGGTACTTGGAATTGTGTTACCAATATCTGCTTGATGCCCTTTAGTTACTGCAAAGAACATTAACTCTCCATCATGAAACACTGGAGCAATATATGTATAATCTGCATGATGTGTATTTCCATGATATGGAGAATTATTTAAAAATAAATCTCCTTTTTTAATTCCCTCTGGATGCTCAAAACATGGACTAACAGTCAGTCCCATATTTGCACAATGTACAGGAATACTTTCTGCTAATGCAATTACTTTACCATTTCTATCACATATTGCTGTTGATAAATCGTGACATACACTCATTAATTGTGATCTTGCTGTTCTCATTAAAGTATTAGTCATTTCAAGTCCAATACTATAAAGACGGCTTGAAAGAACTGACATTAAATAGGGTTCAACTTTTTTACTCATATTATTATCTCCTTTCATCTTCCTAGTTTTCCTTTTTGCAAAATATCAAACTTTTTAGCATGTTACATAGAATAGGTTTCAAAAGAATTTATCTGTTTCTTTTTAAATAACAAAAAGGGCAAAAGTAACTTTTTAGTAGCACCTTTGCCCTTTTGTTCATCTATGTTGAATACATAATAACACTTTTAATTATAAAAATCAATAGTTTTCAAAAAAATAAAACATTTTTGTTCAATAAAGATGAACAAAAATGTTTTATTAATAAATATGGCTTAATTTTCTTATAAAATAATTAAATTAACTAACTAAAATGCCTGCTATCTTCTTTCCTACATCACGTAATGATCTAAGATACTCTTTTAACATATAGTCTGATATTGGTTCTAAACATGACATTCCAATAGAATATTTAACTGCATCTTCTCCTGTAATAATAGGAATTGCAACACAAAACCTTCCATATAAATATTCCTCAAATCCAGTTGCATAGCCTCTATAGATAATATCTTGCATCTCTTTTTTCAACTTACCTACATCTGTAATTGTATTTTCTGTATAGGGCTTTATATTTTTCTTATAAAACTCTTCTTTTTCCTTAACAGTTGAATACCCTAATAATACTTTACCTACGCTAGTACAATGTAAAGGCACATGAGCTCCAGCCTTTGACAAATAATCTTTCTGAAAATAGAATGCCTGCTCACAACAAATATATACTGCCTCATCTCCTTCTTTTTCAGCAAGATACACATTGTTTTTATAAATATCTCTTAGCTGCTGAAGATACTCTGTAATTCTATAATCAAGATTTCTAGACTCCTTATACCTTGAAAAAAGAGAAACAACTGCACCTCCTAACATATATTTCTGAGTTTCACAATTCTGCATTACATATCCACACTGTTCAAAAGTCTGTAAAATATTATGTACTGAACTTTTCAACATGCCACTATATTCTGCTAATTCTGTAACTCCTACCTCTTTATGTTCTGCATCAAAATACTCTAAAAGCTTTAAAGCTTTATATAATGACTTTACCTTTGGTTTATTACTATTACTAATTTCATTATCTCCTTGCAACAACATTATCAATCCTCTCCCACTATTTTTTCATGAAGATAGAATATCATAATAGTCCTTTTCATTCAATTTAATTTATTTATTTGACCTGTTATTTATAGTTTTTACACTAAAAATCCAACATCTAATTATTAACTTTCTGTAATTTTTATATTACTTTTAGTGTCCAATCCTCACAGTTCCATATTTCATTTACAACATCTTTATAGAATTCTGGTTCATGGGAAACTAGAAGTATTGAACCTTTGTATTCTTGTAGTGCTCTTTTTAGTTCGTCTTTTGCATCTTGGTCTAGGTGGTTTGTTGGTTCGTCTAGTACTAGAATATTGGTTTCTCTGTTAAGGATTTTACAAAGTCTTACTTTGGCAGCTTCTCCTCCTGATAAAACCATTATTTTAGATTCTAGTTGTTTTGTTGTTAAACCACATTTTGCAAGTGCTGCTCTTATTTGATATTGGGTATATGAAGGAAATTCTTCCCACACTTCTTCTATGCATGTATTTGTATTTCCACTTCTATCTTCTTGTTCAAAGTAGCCAATTTCTTGGTAATCTCCTCTATGTACTTCTCCACTTAGTGGCTCTATTATTCCTAAAAGGCTTTTTAGTAGTGTTGATTTTCCTAGTCCATTTGCTCCTACTAAAGCAATTTTTTGTCCTCTTTCCATATAAAGATTTAAAGGTTTTGTTAATGGACTATCATATCCTATTACTAAATCTTTTGTTTCAAAAATAGTTTTTCCAGCTGTTCTTGCTGTTTTAAATATAAATTCTGGTTTTGGCTTTTCTTGCATTAGTTCTATTTTTTCCATTTTATCTAGTTTCTTTTGTCTAGACTTTGCCATATTTGCTGTTGCAACATTTGCTTTGTTTCTTGCTACAAAGTCTTCAAGTCTTGCTATTTCCTTTTGTTGCTTTTCATAAGCCTGTTCTAATCTCTTTTTATTTTCTTCATATAGTCTCTTAAATTCATAATAGTCACCAACATATCTTGTAAGCTTTCTTTCTTCAACATGGTATATTAAATTAACTACTGAATTTAAAAATGGAATATCATGTGATATTAATATAAAAGCATTTTCATAATTATTTAAATATCTTTTTAACCATTCTATATGCTCCTCATCTAAATAGTTAGTAGGCTCATCTAGTAAAAGAATATCTGGATTTTGAAGAAGAAGTTTTCCTAAAAGTATTTTTGTTCTTTGTCCGCCTGATAAATCATCTACATCTCTATCTAGTCCTAAATCTAAAAGTCCTAATCCCTTTGCTACTTCTTCAACCTTAGGGTCTATTACATAAAATCCATTATTATCTAAAAGGTCTTGTATAACTGCTGTTCTATCTAGCATTTTTTCTAACTCTTCTGGAGTACAATCCCCCATTTTTTCATAAAGACTATTCATTTCAGCTTCTAAATCAAATAAATATTTAAAAGCATCTCTTAAGGCATCTCTAATGCTTTGACCTTTTGTAAGTACAGCATGTTGGTCCATATAGCCAACTCTTACATTATTAGACCAAATAACATCTCCTTCATCAGGCATTAAATGTCCTGTTACAATATTCATAAAGGTAGATTTTCCTTCTCCATTAGCTCCTATAAGACCAACATGTTCACCTTTTAAAAGTCTAAAGGATACATCTTCAAATATAGCTCTATCTCCAAAGCCATGATTTATATTTTTAACTTGTAATACGCTCATTAAGTCCTCCAAAATTTAATAATCATATTCTTCACTTACATTTTCAAAAACTTTTATTTTTAAAGTATTATTATCTTTTACCTTTTTATAAGAACATAAAAATTCATTAAGTTCACCATCACTTAAATCTACTTTTTTGCTACTTTCAATAATAACATTAACATCATCTATAATTACTTCTAAATCATTTTTTTCATTTTTTACTTTATATACAGATACTGCTTTATTTTCCACTTTGTTTTCATATTTTTCTTGAAAACTTAGAGTTTTTCTAACTTCTTCATAATTAGGAGTAATATTTGATATACTTATTCCTGCATTTTTTAACTGCTCCTCTAAATTTGAAGGATCAAATCCATATCTTTCCATAAGCTTTTTTTGTATATTAAAAAACTTATCTTGAGATATATTATTCTCTTCCATATAAGCATACATCTTCTTAGTAAAATCAGCCATAGTAATTCTACCCTCAGCCATATCATAATACAAACTATACATATAATTTTCTAACTTATCAACATCTTTTTCATTAGCCTTATTCTTTATCTCATTAAAATCAATAATTCTATCATCCATAAAAAATCATCTCCTTTTTTTAATATTATATATTACTTTTCATAAAGTTCAATAATATCAATTAAGTTTATTGAAATATTAAATTCCTTATTTTATAAAGCAGTAATACTTAAAACCTGTGGACTGAAACAACTAAATAACATAAGAAGTTAAATATTTTTGAAACTTGCTAATATTATCCTTATTCTTCACTGCTTTCTACGCCAATTTCTGTCCATGCTTCGTCGTAAACTTTCTTTACATCCTTTGGTAAGTCTTTGTAAAGTTCACATCTATCCATTATTTCCTTTGGCATATATGCATTTGGATTGTTTTTTATACTATCATCTTGTTCTTCCATAGCTTCTTTATTTGGAGTTGTATATCCTATTTCATCTGCTATTCTTAAAGAATTTTCTTTATCACTTACAAAGTTTATAAACTTTTCTGCTCCTTCTACATTTTTTGCAGACTTAGGAATGCATAAGCTATCTATCCAAAAGTTTGCCCCTTCCTTTGGAACAACATATTCTAAATTATCATATTCATCTTGAAGGTTTAATCCTTCTCCAGACCATATCATATTAACAACTGTTTCTCCACTTGCTATACTTTCTGTTCCATAGTCACTACCATAAATAGTTCCTAATTTCTTTTGGCTTAAAAGAAGATTTTTAGCTTCTTCTATTTCATCTTTATTTTCACTATTTAAAGAATAGCCAAGCTTTTTAAGGGCAGCACCTATTGTATCTCTATAAGTGTTAAACATAAATATTTGATTCTTATATTTTTCGTTCCATAATATATCCCAGCTATCAACTTTTTCAGTTACAACATCTTTATTATAAATAAGTCCTACAGTTCCAAACATATATGGAACAGAATACTTATTTCCTGGGTCTATTGATAAATTAAGATAATCTTCACTCATTTGATTTATATTAGGTATATTTTCTTTATTTAATTCTTGAACTAAATCTTCATTTATCATTCTTTCCATTAAGTTATCTGAAACTAATATTACATCATAATTTGCAGCTCCAGTTTTGATTTTATTGTACATTGTTTCCATATCATCAAAAGTATCTACATTTACCTTTATATTATATTTATCTTTAAATTCCTTTAATGTTTCACTATCAATATTTTCTCCATAGTTAAGAAAATTTACTACCTCCTTTGAACTATTGCATCCTGTAAATAAGCAAGCAATAAGAGCAATAGAAAGTATTATACTAATTTTCTTTATTAACTTTTTCATCTAAACTCTCCTTTTCTAAGTTTTGATTTTTAATAAATTCAACTTCACCTTTTGCAAATTCCTCAAAGGCTTTAATGAATTTAAATACATGAGTTATATTGTGGCATGTTGATAAAAATATTGTTTCAAATTGAGAAGGTGGTATATGTATACCACTTTTAATCATATGCATAAAGTATCTTTTAAATCTTTCTTCATCACATTTTTTAACATCTTCAAAGGTTCTTACCTTTCCTTTTGTAAAGAATATTGTCATCATTCCACCATATCTATTTATTGATATTGGTATGTTATATTTTTCACTTACTTTATATAATTCTTCTTCAAGTTTCTTTCCAATATGTTCTATATGTTTATAATATTCTTCATGGTCTTTAAGTTGCTTTAATGTTGCAAGACCAGCTGCCATAACTATAGGATTTCCTGACATTGTCCCTGCTTGATATACTCCACCAAGAGGTGAAAGCATCTCCATTATTTCTTTCTTTCCTCCATAAGCACCACAAGGAAGTCCTCCTCCCATTATTTTTGCATATGTAACTAAATCTGGTGAAACATCAAAAAGACTTTGTGCTCCAGTAAAGGATACTCTAAATCCTGACATTACTTCATCAAAAATTAATACAGAATTATACCCATTACATAATTTTCTTAATCTTTTCATAAACTTTTCTTCAGCTTTTATTGTACCCATATTACCAGCTACAGGCTCAATTATAACTGCTGCAATTTCTTTTCCATATTTCTTAAATAACTTTACAAGTTGTTCTTCATCATTATAAACACCTATTAATGTGTTTTTTATACTGTCTTCTGGAACTCCTAAAGAACCTGGAATACCATCTGTTAAGACTCCAGAACCTGCTTCAACTAAAAATCCATCAAAGTGTCCATGATAACATCCTGCAAATTTTACTATTTTATCTCTTTTTGTATATCCTCTTGCAAGTTTTATAGCACTCATGGTAGCTTCTGTTCCTGAATTAACCATTCTTATCATTTCAACATTTGGCATATTTTCGCATAAAAATCTACTCATTTCAAGTTCTAAAAAAGTTGGTGCTCCAAAGGCTAATGCTTTTTCTGAAGTTTCTTTTATAGCTTCAACAACTTTTTCATTACAATGACCTAATAATAAAGGCCCCCAAGCTAAAACAAAGTCTATATATTCTTTTCCTTCTTCATCTACTATAATAGCCCCTTTTCCAGACTTAATAATAGGGGGTGTCATGTCCATTCCTCTATAACTTCTTACAGGACTATTAACTCCTCCTGGCATATATTTTTTACTTTCATTAAAAATTATTTCATTTTCTTTCATTTGTATCATCTATCCTTTTAAAATTCTTCCTGCATAAATTGCATAGTAAGTTATTATTATATCAGCACCTGCTCTTTTTATTGAAGTAAGCATTTCCATAACAACTCTTTTTTCATCAATTAAATTTTCTTTTGAGGCTGCTTTTATCATAGCATATTCTCCACTAACACTATAAGCACAAACAGGAACTACTGTTTTATCTTTAACCTCTCTTATTATATCAAGATAAGATAAAGCAGGTTTTACCATAACTATATCTGCTCCCTCTTCTATATCCATTTCAACTTCTTTTAAGGCTTCTCTTCTGTTTGCAGGGTCCATTTGATAAGTTTTTCTATCTCCAAATTTAGGAGCAGAATTAGCAGCTTCTCTAAATGGTCCATAAAAAGCTGAACAATATTTTGCAGAATAGCTCATTATAGGTATATTCTTAAATCCAGCTTTATCTAAAGCTTCCCTTATAAAACCTACTCTTCCATCCATCATATCAGATGGTGCTATCATATCTGAGCCTGCTTTTGCATGGGATACTGAAATTTTTGCTAAGTATTCTAATGTTTTATCATTATCTACATAATCTCCATCTAATATGCCACAATGACCATGGTCTGTATATTCACACATACAAACGTCTGTTATAACATACATATTTTTATCTATTTCTTTTATTTTTCTTATAGCCCTTTGAACAATTCCATTATCATTATAGCTTTCTGAACCACAACAATCTTTATGATTTGGTATTCCAAATAAAAGAACTCCTCTTACTCCTGCTTCTTTAACTTCATTAATAATTTCTTCAAGCATATCTACAGAATAATGATAACAATCTGGAAGGGAGCTTATTTCTTTTTTTATGTTTTTTCCTTCAACCACAAAAATAGGATAAATAAAGTCCTTTGGAGAAAGTTCTGTTTCCCTTACTAAATCTCTAATACTTTCATTAAATCTTAATCTTCTACTTCTATTAAGCATTTATTATTACACTTCCCTTTTTCTCATTTCAACAATTTCTTTTAAAAATCCCTCTTCTGAATGTTCATTGCATACTAAGGCATTTATTCCATTATCAACTAGTGCATTACTTGTTTGAGGACCTATTGCTATACATTTTTTCTTTTTTATTTTATCAATTCCTACCATTTGAATCATATTTTTAACTGTACTTGGACTTGTAAATAACACTATATCCACATCTTCAAAGGCTTTAGTGTTTGCTATTTTTCCTGGCACAGTATCATAAATATTAACTCTATCTACTAAAACATTAGCATCTTCAAGAAGTTCTTTAAGAGTATTTCTACTTTTAGCAGAACAAGGAATTAAAACTATATCATCTGGTGAAATATGATGTTTTATTGCTTTAAATAACCCTTCTGCTGTAAAATCCTTTGCCATAGTAAAAGCTTGTATTCCTCTTCCTTCTAAAGCATTTTTTGTTGCTTTTCCTACCACAGAAATTTTAGCATTAATTCTTCTTATATCATACTTCTCTTTTATTAAATAATCAAAAAATATATTAACTGCATTAACAGAAGTAAATAATATATGATTATAATCTTCTATTCTACTTAAATATTTTTTTAATTTTTCAGAAGTATCTTCTATTTTTATTGAATTTATTTCTGTAACATCTGCTCCCATTTCACTAAGTTTTTTTCTTAAATTTGAAGCTTGATTTTTAGACCTAGTTATACATATATTAGTTCCAAATAAAGGTTTATTTTCATACCAAGTTAATTCTTTATTTAAAGTTACTACTCTTCCTACAACTATAATACATGGAGATTTTAATTTTGCTCTTAAAACCCTTTCTTCTATATTTTCTAAAGTACCAACTACCTTTTTTTGTTTAGAAGTTGTTCCCTTCATTATAACTGCTGTTGGTGTATTTATATCTTTTCCATTATTAATTAATTCTTTTACTATATTTCCTAAATTAGATAAACCCATCATAAATACAAGGGTACCTTCTTCTTTTGCCAGTGCTTTAAAATTAACTGTACTTTCTTTAGCAGACATTCCTGTAACTATATGAAAACTTTGAGCCATGCCTCTATGAGTTATTGGAATTCCTGCATAATTTAACACTGCAATTGGAGAAGTTACTCCAGGTATAACTTCAAAATCTATATTTAACTCTTTTAAAGCTAATACCTCTTCACCACCTCTTCCAAAAACATAAGGGTCCCCACCTTTTATTCTTCCAACAGTTTTCCCCTTTTTAGCAAATTTTATAAGATTATTATTTATTTCTTCTTGACTTTGATAGTGAGCCCCTGGCTCTTTTCCACAATAATATGCTTCACAATCTTCTCTTATATAATTTAAAATATTATTTGAAACAAGTCTATCATATAATACAACATCACATTTTTTTAATGCTTCAACAGCTTTTAAAGTTAATAATTCTTCATCTCCTGGTCCTGTTCCTATAATATAAACTTTTCCCATTAAAATCACCTGCCACTATTTATTATCTTTCTAGCTAATTCTTTACCAAGCTGAATATTGTCTTCTTTGTTTCCATATATATCTTTCTTTACTATTTTACCATTAATTTGATAAACTCCCAATAGATATAGATTTTTTCCCTCTATTTTAGTAAAGCTTCCAATAAGGCTATGGCAATCTCCATTTAAAGCTCTCATAAAACTTCTTTCTGCTTCTACCTCTATTCTTGCTTCTTTATTATCAATGTTTTTAAAATATTCTCTATTTACCCCTTCTTTTAAACACTCTACTCCAAGAGCCCCCTGTCCTATTGCAGGTAAAAATACTTCTGGATTAAAATAATCTGTTATTAAGTTTTCTAAACCTAATCTTTTTAACCCTGCTGATGCTAAAATTATACCATCTAAATTTTCACTATTCATCTTTTCAAGTCTTGTTTGAACATTTCCTCTTATAGATACAATTTCTAAATCACTTCTAAGTTCCTTTAAAAGAGCCTTTCTTCTTATACTACTAGTTCCTATCTTAGCTCCTTTTCTAAGTTCTTTAAAAGGTATTCCATCTTTTGATATAAAAGCATCTCTAACATCTTCTCTTTCTGGAATTGCTGTAATTTCAAACTCATCTCCAAGACTAAAAGGAACATCCTTCATGCTGTGTACTGCTGCATCTGCCCTTTTATCTAAAAGTGCATATTCTATATCCTTTGTAAAAACACCTTTTCCCCCTATTTTATCTAAAGTTACATCAAGTCTTCTATCTCCTTCTGTAACTACTAGTAATTTTTTTAAATTTATATTTTCTTTTTCTTTTATAAGCTCCATTACTCTTTCTGTTTGTACTTGAGCAAGCTTACTTTTTCTTGTTGCTATAATAAGCTCCTTCAAAATATTCACCTCTTTAAAAACATAAATTCTTATACATTATAAAAAACTGCATTTATTATCATGCAGCTTTTATAATATTTATTGTTTACTTTTCTTCTTATTTACAAAAATTATAATACTTATAGTTAATATTAATAATATTATTCCTACTACACCTAAAATTACTTTCTTATATTTATTTTTAGCAACTTTATTTTCTTTATCTTCTGTTTTAGTATTTATTTTATTGTCTTTAGGTTTATTATTTTTATCTACTGTTTCAGTTTCATTATCTTTATTTTCTTCATTTTTTTCATTACTTTTTGTATCTTCAGTTTCTTTTTTATCATCTTTATTTTGTTCTGATTCTTTTATATCAAGTTCTGAAAAATCTCCACTAAACTTTATCACTTTTCCATCTATTATAGCAAAATATCCAGCTCCATCTATAACATAACAATTATCTTTACTATTATCATAGTTTCCATTTTCATCATGAAAATATGCTTTTATCTTTTCATTATTTTCTAAATTAATTGCTATTTTAAAATACCCATCCTTTTCTTCTGCTTTTAATAATTTAGTGTTTTCATTATCCATCCATTCATCACCTAAAAAGTAACCAATATATGGAGTATTAAATTTATTTTTATAAAAAATAACTGCTTCATTTAAATTTAGTTCTGCCTTTGGAAGACCATTATTCTTTCCTAATACTTCAGTATTTATATTATAATAAGTATATATATCTTCATCTCTTTTTAAGTTTACATCTAAATATAAATTTTCTCTATCATAGCCAATATAAGCATTACCATTATAATCTTTTTTTATTCTTCCTACCTTATAGCCTTTATAAAGGCAATTTTCCATTTCAAAAATTTCATCTTCTGTTTTCATAAATAAAGATTCATTTCTTAATACAGGATAATAAATTTCATAAAAGTCACTATTATTTCTTGCAACAACCTTTCTTGAAGTAAGTTGTGATTCTCCATACTTTTTACTTATAGCTTTTACTGAATAATTATATACCCTTCCATTAGGTAAAGGGAAATCAAATTTATCTATATATTCTGTGTTTTTAGTTTTTCCTATAAAAATTCCATCTCTATAAATAAAATATTCATCTATAAAATATTCTTGAGACTCCCAAGATAACTTTATTTCATAACCATTAACTTTTTCTTCATAAAAATTTTTAGGAGCTTCAATTCCTTTTTCCCTATTTAAAGTTAATTTAAATGTAACCTTTCCATTTTTAAAACTTACATCTGTTATGCTAATACCTAAATTATCATTTCCATCATTTAATGTAAATGCATTAAAGCCATTTTTAAGATATTCTTCATAACCATCAATATCATAATCATTTTTTGCTATAAATGAACTTTGATAATCTTCATAATTTTCTCTATTAAAATCACTCATAGAATAAACTTCATAAGGTGGTGATGATATATTTCCATTTACATTTTCATCTACTCCATAAATAAAAAGACCTTCTAAATATTCATCATCATATTTAGTTATTCCCTTTGCTCTATATTCTAAAATAAAATATCTAGATGAATCATAGGGTATTGGAATTTTATATGCAATATTTCCATTTTCCTCACTTGAAAGGCTTGGAATTAAAGTATAAGTTCCATCTTCTGTTAAAGTTTTTATATCACTTATCCAATTAAGCTTTTTTCTTTCATAGTTTGTTAAAACTCCTTCATTTGTTGCCATAATACTTTCATAAATTACTCTTTGTTCAGGGTCATAATTTGGAATTGACTCTCTAGTTTCAAAACCTTCACTTATAGGGGAATATAAATCATTTAATCCTAAGATGTGAAGATATTCATGAGATAAAACCCCATAAGAATTTAAATCTTCTAAAGAAACTAGAGTATAATATCCAAGTTTTTTCCCGTTTATCTCTAAATCTTCATCTACAAATTCATCTTTATGAGACCATAAAATCTCACCCCAATTTGTTTTTTTAGGTTGTATAAAAACAATAGAATCAACTACTCCATCATTATCATGGTCAATGTTTAAATCCTTTGGAATTTGATTTTTTACCTTTGTAAGAGCTTCAATTAATAACTCCCTTTCTCTTTCACTTCCATCAAAATCAGAATAGCCATAAGGATTATCTTCACTAATTTTTTCATAATAAGAAGCATTATTATTAACTTCATAGGCATAAACATTCCCATTATCATCTAGGGGATAAAAAGTTGAATCTACAGTTAGCTTATTATTTGACATAGTTTTTATATAATGTTTTAAAGAATTTCCATTGTTTTTATTAAATACTTCTTTAATTTCATCATATTTATTATTATATGCATCTTCATCATCAGCAAACTTTAAAAGCACTACTATGTTATTAATTTTTCCTGTTGTTTTACTTTCACTAAGTTCTAATTGCTCAGCTGGTACTATATTAATTGTTAAATAATTTATAACTACAAATAAGATTATAAATATAGATAAACCTTTAATTATTGTGGATTTTTTCATACCCTCACACCTTTTCTCAAAATATCTTTAATTTTTATGAGAAACCAAAATTTAGTCTTTATAATATTCTATCATATGTTATTAAATTAGTTAACAAAAATAGCCATTGCACAATAAACTAATTATACAATGGCTTAATATGTATTTTATAAACTTTCTAAAATATCATTTATAAACTTTTCTTTTCCTACTCTTTCCATAACATGGCATATTCTTTCACGGTGATTTCCATTTGCCTTATAGTACTCCATTATCTTATCAACAACATGTACAATTTCATCTTCTTTAAATATTCTTCCTAAAGAAGTACCAACACTCATACCTCTTCCATATCTACCACCAACAAATATTTCAGCACCCTTTTCCATAGAAACAAATCCACCAGGACCACATGCTCTTACACATCCACCACAATTTACACATAAATCTTTATTAAATTTTATCTTTTTATCTTCAAGAGTAAGGGCATTTTGTCTGCATGCTTTAACACACATTCCACAGCCTACACATTTTTCTTCAACATACTTAGGAACATTTCTTCCTGCTATACCTATATCATTTATACTTGCTTTTGCACAGTTATTAGCACATCCTACTATACCTATTTTACACTTAGCTGGAGTATCCATTCCAAAATATTTTGCTTCAAGTTGTCTACATATTTCTTGAGTATCAATATTACCATGAAGACATACTGTTCCTTTACATGAAACTAATGGTCTAACCTTAAGACCTGTCCCACCATATCTTAATCCTAATGCATCTGCTTCTTCTCTAAACTTTTCTACATCTTCATCCTTAATCCAAGGAATTTCTAATTGAAGTCTTGTAGTAACCCCTGCATATCCTCTTCCATATTTATCTGCTAAATATTTTATATTTGATAATTCTTCAGTAGTAAAATTTCCTGCTCTACTTAATAGTCTTACTGCAAAATGCTCCTTATCATTTTGAAGTAAAAATCCTAGTCCCTTTAATTCCCCTTGTCTTTTTGCATTAACAGCCATTAACAAAAAACCTCCTAGTTTATCTATTCATACAATACTAATAACATTTTAATATGAATCCTTTCTATAATCAAATATTATTAATCTATAACATTGATAAGTATTTACCTATCAATAGTATACAAATTAGTATAATTTAAATAACTAAAAACATAAGGAGCTATTGCATTAGAAAATATTGTGAAAATATTTTCTGCAACAACTCCTTACATATAAGTTTATAAAATAAATTTATTTACAACCTCTGCAATTCCATCTTCATTATTGCTCTTTGTTTGATAATTTGCAATTTCCTTAACATCATCTGTAGCATTTTCCATAGCTACACCTAATCCTGCATATTCTATCATAGCTAAATCATTACTAGCATCTCCACAAGCAATGATTTCTTCTTTCTTAACACCTAAAGTATCTGCTAGTGCCTTTAATCCTACACCTTTATTAGATTCTTTATTAATAACTTCTAAGAAAAATGGAGCACTTCTAACTACAGTATACTTTTCATATAATTCCTTTGGCATTTTCTTTACAGCTTCTTCTAAAATTTCTGGTTCATCTATAAACATAATTTTAATTATATCTTCATTTGGGTCTATATCATCAAAGCTTACAACCTTTGCTTCAATTCCATTCATATCTGCTTCATATTTAGTATATGTATTCATTTTGGGAGTAATAAGCCCTCTTGTTGCAGAAAAAGCATGTATATTTACATTTAACTTTTTAGCTATTTCATATGTATAAGAAAGGTCACTTCCTTTAAGACCTATTTCACAAATAATATTTTTACTTTTTGTTTCTTGAACTAAACATCCATTATAACTTAAAACATATTGTCCATCTTCAACTAAATCAAGTTCATGTAAATATTTATGAAGTCCTTCTATTGGTCTACCAGATGCTAAAACAACCTTAACTCCCTTATCTTTAGCCTTTTGAAGAGCTTCCTTTGTTTTAGGAGTAATTTCCTTTTTTTCATTTAAAAGAGTCCCATCCATATCAAGTGCAATAATTTTATACATGTTTATCCTCCGTTATTTTTAAATTCTAACTTAATTATATATTAATATTCATTTTATGTAAAACTTTTAGTAACTAATTTTTTTCCTTTGCCATAGTATATAACAAGACTAGTAAACAGAGGTAAAAAGAATGATAGAATCACTACTTTTAATAATCTCCATATGCTTAGATGCTTTCTTTGCAAGTATAGCCTATGGTACAAATAAAATTAAAATACCATTTATATCTTCTTTTATAATAAGCCTAATAGGAGCATTAATACTTGGAGCTTCCCTATTCTTTGGAAGCTTTATAAAAAAACTTTTACCAGGAAACTTAGCAATAATCTTAAGCTTTTTAATCTTATTTATTATTGGTATATATAGATTATTTGAAGGAATTTTTAAAACCTTTATTCAAAAGAAAAGGAATTTAGACAAGCCCCTTACATTTAAACTATTTGATATGAGATTTGTTCTTCAAGTTTATGCAGATGAAACAATTGCAGACTATGATAAATCAAAGATACTATCACCAAAAGAGGCCTTTTACCTTTCAATTGCCCTATCCTTTGATAGCCTAGCAGTAGGATTTGGAAGTAGCTTAGGAGGAGTAAACTTTATTCAAACTATAATCTTATGCTTTATTTTAGGATTAATTTGTATTTCCATAGGACACCTTATAGGCAAGAAAATAGTAGAAAAAACAGATACCAATTTATCTTGTATATCTGGAATTATCCTACTAATACTTGCAGCTTTAAAACTAAAATAAAAAAATGCCTCAAAATAGGATATATACCATACTTTATGGGATAAAAAAAGAAACCCAAAAGATTTCTCCTTTGAGCTTCTTTATAAATTTTTAGAATAATGGTCTATCTAAAACTACTCTTCCAACTTGAACACTTGCACTTGCAGATTTAGATGTTTCAGAAGTTACTTCTATATTATTTTGATAAACTACATTTTCATCAACACTAATATTCATACCATTTTCATCAACATTTGTTGTTTGTTCTGGTTGAGCCATTGTTTTAGCTTCATATCTAACTATTATTTCACTTGCTTGTAATTCACCTAATTCTATAGTTACTTTAGTAGTTCCATCTTTTTGTTCTTCTATATTTGAATTAACTGCAACTTCTGTAAGTCCAGCATTAGAAACTGAATATACCTTTGGAGCAAAACCTTCATCAAGTAAGAAATTCTTATCTATTGATAATTCTATTGTCTTATTTGTATAAAGCTTCATTCCACTTATTTGTGCTTCAAATGGTATAGATGTATAATACTCTACTTCTTCACATCCTGTCTTTAAGTTACTAATTCCATTTCCATTAGCAGCACCATCTATCATTCCATGTTTTACTGATAATACTTCTGGTGCTTCTGCTATTATATATGCAGTACAAGTTGATGAAGTTACTGAATCATAAGAATTTGTATTCTTAGGTACTACATTTGGAGTTATAGCTAATATATAACCATTTTGTGATAAAAGTTCAAGTGTAGCTACTGGGATTGTATATTTAGGATTAAGTCCTGATGTTTCTCCACTTCCAAGACTAGTTGCAACATCTACTATATTACCAGCCTTATCATATACTACTGCTACGTAACTATTGATAACTTCTCCATTAAAAGGTGTTTCTTTTATTGTTGTTCTACTATTCTTTGAAACTGTTTCTTTTATTGTTCCTGTTGTAGTGAAATTAACTACAAAATCTTTATTGGTAATATTTACTTTTGTTGGATTAGCCATATCTATGCTAGAATCTGTTGTTGTTACAAAGTTAAGATTACTTGTTTTTGAACTTCTTGCTGCTCTTATTATTGTATTAACAAATAATTTTAATTCTGGGTCAGTATAATTACTTGTATGACCTGTTCCTGAATAAGTTATATTTCCAATTGAATAAGTATAATAGAAGTTTCTTGCGTCACCACTATTAAATTGGTCTGCTGGCACTCCATCTAAAGAACCATCTGCAACTAAATTAAACCATGGAGAAATATCTTCATTTTCTAAATCCAATTGATACCATTGAGTGTGAGTTTGAGAAATATTAATAGCATTTTGTCCATCTACAGAAGTACCTGTTGAAATTCCTGTATCACTTAAATTATAAGGATATTCAGTAATTTGTGCTTGACTAACTTCTCTTACAGTTTTTGTTTTACTTTGTTCATAGAAGTTTTCCCCTTCTTTAGTAGGTTTTCCACTCCAATCTCTTACTGCATATAAAGTTTGACCATAAGAAGTATAAGTAGTTCCATTAACATTTATTGTATCATTTTCATATCTGCTTTGACCAACTTGAGATTTTAACTCATTAGTAAAGAAAGTAGTACCTTTTGCATTACTTCCATTCCCTTCTGTAGTTAATGGTTCATTTATATTTAATGATATTGTATCATGGCTAAGCATTAGGGCTTTACTATCAATATATGATTGAACTACCTTTGTAGCATTTTCATTAAAATCATACTTTGCACCATAAGAATCTCCAAATCCTATTATTATCATATCATAATCTTGCATCTTTGCTTTCTTAGAAGCATCATTACAATTTGTATTAAATTCTGTTACTGGAATTGAATCTACTGTTATTGAATAATCATCAACAGCATTTAAGAATTTTTGGAATTTTTTACTTTGTTCATTAATACTTGCACTCTTATATTCTTCTTCTGTATAGATATAAGAATTTTTATCATTTCCTTTAACATGAACATTACCAGAATTTGAATACCAATTATTAGGTTCTTCAAAAATCTTATATTCTTTACCACCAACTTCTGATAAGTTTAATGTTATTTCATATATACCACTTGTATTTTTACTCATTTCTTGTTTTGTCCAAGAATTAAATGTTCCTGAAATATAAAGTTTATCTTTACTTGATTTTTGCTTAATTGTTATAGTTCCATCACCATTATTAAATAATCCTTGAGTACCATCATTATAGCCTTTTAATTCAGCTTTATTAGAAAGAACTAATCCACCTACATCTTTATAATTTCCTTCTCCTGTGTAATCACCATTTTCATTGAACATACTCATTGTATCAGGATAGACTTGTAATACATTTAATTCAACTGCTCCTGATTTATCAGCAGTTAACTTTTTAAATTTAAAGCTTGAAGTAACGATAGTTTTAACCTTTGTTTCATCTCCTGCATATACTTCAACTTTCCAGTCTAAATATCCAATAAATGATGAATCAATAGAAGTTTGTATTTCGTAATTGTTGCCAATAGTATTTTTATTAAATGTCTTTGCAACTAAAAGTTCATTTCTATATCCACTTCCGCTTTGGTATTCTTTAAACATTCCATCAGCATTATAATCAACATACACCTTTACAACAAAATTTTCTGGTGCATTATCATAATCAAAAGAAAAAGCAAGAGATCTTGTTGATTTTTGTCCTACTGTAAGGTTTGAATCATCAGCACTAACTTTAAAATTACTAACTTCTGGCTTCTTAGAAGATTTATCATATTCATTTAATAAGTCATCTATTTTTACTTCATCTGCTTTTTTAACATTTGAAGCACTTCCAAACTTTTCTTTTAATTTGCTTCCATCTATTAAAGCTGAATTTTCAACATAAACAACTTGTCCTCTATTTGCCATATCAAGTATTGAGTTAGCTCTCTTATCTGTAATGTCATTTTCTGAATAATATTCTTTATAATTAAAATCTTTATTAAAATAATAATTTTTTTGTGATAAAGAATCTCCATAATTAAATTTACCATAACCATTAGTTCCTGCAGCATATCTTAATCTTGACATTTTTTCTTGAAAAGCTGTTGAATATTTTGTATACTTTATATCTTTAATATTAGCATTAGTAAATTTATCAGCTAAATTATCATTTTTATTTGTTATAGCAACTATATCATATTTACCAGCTACATCATCTATTCCACTTATATATTCTGGCATACTCATATAAGTTACTGTATAATTTTTCCCATTTGATGTTTTTGTATAAGTTCCAATACCATCTGCTAATCTTGATAAATTACCAGGTCCTACTTCTAATATTTTTATAGTACCATCAACATTAACATTTACCATTTCAGCTTTTGCTTGACTAAAATTACTATTTAATACTAATCCTAAAACGAAAATTAATATTACTCCAAAAGCACCAATTTGTATTGCTCTCTTTTTATTGGTTAATTTCAATTTCACTTTTTTCATCCCCCTTTTTAGTATAAACCTCTTAAAAAATTACTTAATTGGGAATGCACATCTTATAAATTTTTATAAGATGTGCTTTTTTTGCTACGATACGTCTGTAGCATCTTTATTTCTAAACTTTACATTTACAGTTACAGGACAAGTTATATTTGTATATCCCTTTTTCATTTTTAATTCAATAATAAACTGTACTCCTGTACTATCTGAAAATCTTGCTGTTGAACTATCAGGAACTGTATTTAAATCTATAGGTCTAATTTTAATTTTAGTAACATGTTTTGCTATCTCTTTATTAGGACCATTAGGATAATTTATACTTAATGTTCCTATTCCATCACCATCTGAATCATTTAAAAGTAATTGCCACTCACTTCCATCATAATATTTAAAATGCATTCCGTCTGTTACAACTCTAACATTATTATCTGTTCCATCAGTTGTTAATGATGAATAAGTTAAATCTGGTGCATTACTTGCATCAATTACAGTAATACCCTTAGATTGAGTTCCCAGTTTAACTAATTCTGTTTGAATACTATCTGCTTCATCCTGTAATATTGAATTTACTTCATTACTAACTGCTGCTTTTTTACTTTCAGTTAAAAATTCATACATTATAGCAAGAACTATAACTGTTATAGCAAGAACTATAACTATTTCAACTAATGTAAATGCCTTCTTCTTTTGTTTTAAGAAACTGTCATTTTTGTTCATAACAATCATCCTTGTTTATTATTATCTATCATCTTTATTTTCTATTAGTTTCCAAAATCCTGTATTTACTATACCATCAACATTGTATGAATTAGTTTCTGTAGGATTTATACTTATAATATCACCATTAGGTGTATCTAATCTTTCAACTATATTCATTGGTACATTAAAATAAGTGTTAAGACCATTTACTGCTATTATTTGAGCAACCTTTACTGAATTATAAGTTAAATTAACTCCACTAGTACCTTCTGCTACTTCAACATTTCCACCTGCTATAATACAGCCTTTAAAATTAACTCCATCTTCTATTTTCACATTTCCATTTGTTATAATTACTGCATTTACTATATCTTCACCATTTTCTTGGTTAAAATTAAAACATTGTGGACATATAGTTGATGAATCTACAGGTTCTGTATGTCCATCTACTGAAATTCTTCCTGGACTTATAACTATTGTTGAATTTTCATCATTTCCTAAAACATAAGCACAATTATTAAGAGCATTAACTAATCCCCTTTGTGGGTTACTTTGATGTACTTCTACTCCATGATTCATAGCTCCAAAATCTACAACTGCTGTAGTAGTATCTGAACCTTTAACGGTTTTAGTAACAGTTCCATTATTATATACAGTATCTAATTGAGAATCATTTAAATTGCTATTCATACTTAATACATTTAAAGCATAATCTCTTCTTGCATTTTTTACATTTAAATCTTGAGCATCTAATTCTTCTGCATTTTTTTTATCTGTAGTAACAATAGCACCAGTTGAATAAACATGACCACCAATTGTTACATTACCATCTTTAAAAACATTATTTCTATAATATTCATTAAAATAATCTCTCTTATCTTGTACTGTTGCCTTTTCACCATTTATTGTTTCAAGCAATTTAGTTGGATTATAATATTCAAATCCTGGTGTTATTTTATTTTCTCCAATTTTTGTTAACGCTTCTTGATATGCTTTATAGTTTCCTCTTACTGCTATAGATTCACCAGTTTCATATTCTCCATTATCACTATTTTCATTACCAGTATTAATATAAGCAACACCTGCTATATATGCATCATTTGATATGTTTAGTGCACTTCTAACTGTATTATAATTGTTTATAATTATACAACTTGATCTTTTAGAAGCATTATTTTTTCCTCCATTATTTGAATCAGTTGTTTCACCATTAATACCATAATAATTATTCATAGTTATTGTAGAAGATAATGAATTTATTCCTAAATCATTATAAGTTATCATATCTCCTAAGCTCATAGTATTATCTCTTGAACTTGAATCATTAGTGCTTGAAGGTCCAATATAAGTATTACCTGAATATAAATTTCCTGATAAACTTACATTTGAACTATTTACTAAACTAAATGTACCTGCAGTATAAATATTTCCTGGATAATGCTCTCCAACTGAGTTTGTTGTAAAATCTTTACCACTTGCAAGTTTTATACCACCATTATACTTACTAAATACTATTGATTGGTTTTCACTTGCAGCTGTATCAGCATCACCTTTTACCCATGCATTTCCTGCTAAAGTTAAATCACTATTAACATTTAAGTTTCCATCAACAGTAAGTACATTTGAGTAAGGTGCTCGTATTACTGATGCAACTGTGCTGTTACTTCTGCTTATAATATCTGCATATTCTGGAGCTGTTATTTTAAAAGTTGTTTCAATTACTTTCTTATTTGGAAGTTTTGTAGTTGAAGTTTCTGCACAGCTAAATGATGAACGTATAGTTAATTTAATAGTTCTTGTTGAATCATTATAAGTAGCACTTAAAATTTTTAATTTTGGTTTATTTGCTTGATCAATTCCATAAAATGCATCTACAAATGTTGTATTAAGACTTTCTGTATTTATTGAAGATACATAAAAACCATTTTTAAGACCATAAAGCAATCTTGATTTTACTGTTGTATCAGTTATTGGTTCTCCATTTTCATTATTTATTACATTTTCACCTTCTTGATCATACACAGGCCTAATATCTTGTTCAACATTATTTCTAGTTTGGTTTTTATCACTTTCTACTGTTATTCCATTTACAGATGATTTTAACAATGCCTTTATAAACAGTGCTTGGAATTCTGTATTTAATAAATCATAAACTTCATCATCTGATGTATTTGATATAGTTCCTCCTACCAATCCACTATTTTGCATTTCTTGTTGTGCATATACAATTGCTGCCTCTGAATCTTTTAATATTATATTATTAACTACTTCTAATCCAGAATCAGCCTTATATAGGTTTTGTAACTTCTTGCTTTCATTCATTCTCATTCTTACATTACTAGTTGCAACTCCTATCATGGTACTTGCAACAACTAATATAATTGAACAAATGACTAAAACAGCTACTAAACTAGAACCTTTTTTCTTTAATCCCCTTTTCACTTTTATCACCATCCAATTTTAAAATATTGAAATGTATTAATTTAAATTACTACTTGTTTTACTTCTAAATATTTCTTCCCCATTGTTTTTTACAACTACAGTAATATTATACAAATCTCCTATAGCTGTTATATCTTCTGTATCCTGCCTTCTTATATTTTGTCTTGCTGTAAATGTTTCTCCTGAAGCTTTTCTTAAATGTCCATCAAAGCTTAAATTATCACCATTTGATAAAGAACTTGTAACACTAATTTTCCCTTTAGTTTCCTTTTCTCTCACTATATCTAAAACTAATCCTGTACTATTACTATCAACTATTATTGGAATTGTTCCCGGATCATTACCATTATTTTTTCCTGTAAAGCTTGCATCTAATTCTATTTTAACTAAATTTTTTGTTGAATTACTAGTTGCATTATAATCATTTATAGTATTTTGACATAAAGGACTTGCTTCTTGTGCATTACCACTTGTATAATCATATAATTTTAATGATAAATTATTAGGATTACTTTCATCTCTTCTTAAATACAACAAAAGCTTTGTATTACTACCTAAATTATATGGTATATTTACTTCTCCTCCATTAAAACATACTATATTTTGCATTCCACGTGTCTTAAATTTTAATATAAAACTGTAATCTGAATCTGGCTTACTTGATGGTGTTGTTGTTGCTGTCATATAATTGTTGAAATTATTATCTTTCTCTGCAATAACATTTACTTCATACTTTTGCTTTCCATCTCGCATTTCACCACTATATACAGTTGTTGTTGCTGTAGTACTTGCAGCGACTACATCAAAGTGTGTCACTCCATCTAATAAATTAATTGGTGTACTACTTGCTAAACTATTAAATGTTTTAAGTTCTTCTAACACTTGTTGTCCTACAATGGCTCCATCTTGTCTTATGTCTGCTCTTTTATTTGACTTCATAGCTGTCATTATCATATTTGAAATTGGAATTAGTAATAATGCTATTAATGCAACACTTAATATGACCTCTAAAAGAGTATAACCTTTTCTTTCGATTCTCTTTTTTTTCATAATATTTATCACCCACCTTTTAATTCCAATATTCTACAAAAATGTTGATTAAAAATGGCATATTACTATTTTCTTTATAATATTTTACCACTTAATTGATATTATTTCCAGTCTAAATATTCATCATCTTTGTCATTAATTTTAGGAATTGCATAAAATTCGACATCAATTTGTCCTTCAAAATCATTAGCTGATGACCAATCTGTAGATAATGCACTAGCTGCTACAACTCTTCCATAATCTTTTATATCTTGTACAAAGTTTCTTAATGAGTCATAGTTTCCTCTAAGTTTTATAGTAAGTACCATTTTTACTGGTGTTGGTCCATTTTGCTCTCCATTAGAATTAGTTGAACTTTGTGTAGTAGTAGTAGCATTTGCAGTGCTTGTTTCTGCTGTTGCAGTACCTGTTTCTGCTACTGCAGTACTTGTTTCTGTCTCTTTATTATTAGAAACTACTTCACTTGATTGTGTATCTTTTTTGTCTGAAGAATCTTCTCCTATTTGAGATTTTACTATGTCTGCTAAAGCTTGAACACTACTTTTTGGTAAATCTAAAATTTCAGGAGTAAGGTCTACTAATTGATCAGCATTTCTTTCAGCCCAAGAATAATCTCCCTTTAATCCATTTTTATCCATAAGAGTTTTTATTTCTTTTATAAGATTTTCTTGAATGATTTCTGGATAATAATCCTTTGCTAATTCTTCTCCTTTAACCTTTAATTCTGAAAGCTTTGTTCTTCTGTTATCTATATCATCAATTTCAGCTTTAGCCTCTTTATATTTTTCTTCTACTTGTTGTCTTTCAACTTTCTTTTCTTCTAATTTTGCTGAATTCTTTGTAAATACAAAATTATAATATAATACTCCTAGAGCGACGCTTACTACTATGCATAATAAATTTCTTTCTCTGCTACTCATCTTCATAATTATTCAGCCTCCTCTATTTGTTTTATCTTAATAGTTATGTCAAAGGTTACAGCTCCGTCTCCTTCTATTGTTGCAACATGTACATCTTGAACTCTGTCTAATACTCTAAAATTATGTTCCATTTCAGCAACCACTTCAGTGCTTGGTGAGGCTCCAGTTATTGTTATTTCTGTATTTGAAATCTTATAAGATGTATATAAAACTCCACCTGGAACTGCATCTTTTACATCATCTAAAACTTCTGGTGTTACAACCTTTCTACTATTGACAACCTTAGTTATTTGTTCAACTTGAGTATTATATTGTGTTACACTTGAAATTTTATTAGCTAAATCCTGTGCTATTGCAAGTTGTTTTTGGAATTCTGGCTCTGCCATCTTTTCTTCTATACTTGTTATTTTACTTTCTTGAATTTTTATAGCTATTTCATGATAAAGGAAAGTTACAACAATTGCTGCAGCTATTAATCCTACAACTATATACATAGGAGTATTATTTTCTTTTATCTTGCCTCCCTTAGCAACAGCTTCACCATTTTTACCTTGATACATAGATAAAAAGTTTACATCTTGACTTTGTCTTATTACAGCACCTATAGCATTTAAATATTCACCTATTGGTTCTTTTGGCATGGCTGATGTAGATATGTCTATACGTTCTAATGTAAATACTCTCTTTATACTCTTAAGTAGCTTTCTTTGCATATATACATCTAGACCTCTAAGTTTAGAAGCTCCACCATATATAACAACTTCATCTACATTTTCTCCATTTTTGTTGCTTGCGAATTGTAGAATTTGTTCTAATTCACCTATCATTTCATCAACAGTTTCTTTAATTATTACATTTACTTCATCATCATCTTGAATATCTAATAAATTACCCTTATCCATTTTCATAGATTCTGTTGATTTTATTGACATATCTAATCTACTACTTAAAGCTTGATCTATTGTTTCTCCACCTGATTTTATTATTCTTGTAAAATCTAGTTGACCTCTTTTAAATATTGTTACATTAATAGATGTTGCTCCCATATCAACAAAAGCAACAGTACCAGTTTGTCCACCATTTTTTATCATTCCTGTATGGTTAACTATTTTCTTTAAAGAATTATAAGTAACATCTAAAACATATGGATTTAAGCCTAAAGATTTTATTAATTTATAATATCCATTTACTATATCTTTAGGATAAGAAATTACATTTACTTTAAGCTTTGGTCCTTCACTATCTACAAGTTTATCTATAACTACATATTCAACTATATATTCATCTAAATTAATAGGTAGATATTGTTGTATTTCATATTTTATTACTGATTCCATTTCAGATTCATCAACAGCTGGTATTATTATTTCTCTATCTATTATTGAACTTGAATTACTAGTAACTACAGCATCCTTTGATTTTATTCCAAGTTGATTTATAGCTACTTGTAATGTATTAACTAATGCTCTTTCATCAATTATAGCACCATCTTCTATTGAAGCCATTGGAGTTTCAACTTGACCCATTTTATATATAGAAAGTTTATCCTTTGAATATTTTCCTTCTACTATCTTTATATGTTTTGAACCAATTTCAAATGCTACAACATTTCTTGGCTTTTCATTTTTACCTTTTCCTAAATAAGTAGCCTTTCCACTAGCTACCTTATCCTTTAAACTTGATACACCTGAGCTTCCCTTTTTCTTTAACTTGGTAATATCAACCTTTCCTGGCATTCCCGTCACCCTCTTTGTCTGAATTTGTGTTTTTTTGTCTATAATTATCCTTAATTAGAGATAAAGTGCAAAGCCATAATGACTTTACACTTTACTTAAATAAATATTATTTACTTTATAAAATTAGTTCTTCTTGAAGTAAGCGCTATCTGGATCTGGATAAACTTCTTTACCACCTACTGTTACTGTTACTTGTCCTCCAGTAGTTAATGTATAAACAAATTTTTGACCTTTTGCAGCTCCTGTTGTCTTTCCTTCTGGAATTGTTTGAAGATATGAACCTACTAAATCTGATGCAGCTGTGCTTGATATTGTTGTAGCTGTGTCACGAGGTAAAGCAGCATCTTCTGCTGATAATGCTAAAACAGCTTCTGCAATCTTCTTACCATTTGCAATATCAGAAGTTTTATTTGCATTTTCTTTAACAGCACCTATCTTTGGTAGTAATAAAGCAGCTAGTATTGCAATAATTGCAATAACGATGATTAACTCAATAAGAGTAAATCCCTTTTTGTTTTTCTTTTCGTTTAATTTGTTTCTTAAGTTTTTAAGCATTTAAAAACCCCTCCTAAATATTTTTATTATTTATTTAAATTTTAAATTTAAATCTTATTAAACTAAATCATATGAACCATAAAGTGGTAACATTAAAGCTATTACCATAAATCCTATAACTAATCCCATAATTATTATCATAATTGGTTCAAGCATTGAAGTTAAAGTTTGTATAGCTTGTTCAACTTCTTCATCATAAAAATCTGCTGTTTTATTAAGCATATCATCTAAGGCTCCAGATTCTTCACCAATTCTTACCATTGAAGAAAGCATTGGTGGAAATAACTCACAATCTTCTATAGGAGTACTTAACCCTTCTCCTTTAACAACTCTTTCTCTAATTTTTAATACTTCATCCTCTGCTATTACATTATTTAACACTGCAGACACTATTGGCAAGGACTCAACTAAAGATACTCCTGAAGCTAATAGTGTTGATAAAGTTCTTGTAAATCTAGAAACTATCATTTTCCTATTTAAATCCTTTATTAAAGGGAAAGAAATCTTAAGTTTTGCAAAAAAGTATATTCCACTTTCTGTTTTGCTATACATAATAATTCCAACTATTATAGCAATTAAAATTCCAATTACCATCAAATAATGATTTGACATAAAGCTACTTAATCCAATTAAAAGCCTTGTTGCAGCTGGTAATTCTGCACCAGAACTATCAAATAAAGATACAAAGGTTGGCATTACAAACACCATAACTACTATTAATGCTGCAACTCCAACACATGCTAGAATTATTGGATATATCATTGCTGCTTTTACTTTATTGTTAATTTTATTCTCTTTTTCAAAATGAGTTGACATTCTTAAAAACATTTCATCAAGATTACCACTGGCTTCTCCTGATTCTACCATACTAGTTAAAAGTGTTGGAAAGGCTTCTGGAAACTTTCTCATTGAATTTGAAAGCATTTCACCTTTTCTAACATCTTCTTCTAGTTCTTTTACTATTTCAACTAAATGTTTATTAGTAACTTGAGTGCTCATTAAATTTAAAGCATTTATTAGTGGTACACCTGCATCAAGCATTGTATACATTTGCCTACAAAATATTGATATTTCTTTTACTTTTATCTTTTTATGAATATTTATTGTAGCACTTTCTATTACTTCCTCAACCTTTAATGGGTAATAACCATTTGAGGTTATCATTTCCATTACGTCATCTCTTGAATTTGCTTCATATTCCCCTGTAGTTTTCGTACCATCATTTTTCATTGCTTTGTACTTAAACTTTTTCATTTATTACCCCACCTTTACATATCCTCTTTCATTAAAGATATTGTTGCAAGTTCTTCAACTGTTGTTGTTCCATTTAAAACTAGCTTTATACATTCATCTTCTAGTGTTGTCATACCATGTCTTAATGATATATCTCTAAAAGTATCCATATTTCTTGTAGTATTCATAGCATCTCTATGTTCTCTAGTTACTTCCATTATTTCATATATACCAGCTCTTCCATAGTAGCCAGTTTTATTACAATGACCACAACCTTTTCCCCTATATAACTTTAAAGGCATATCTAAATCTTTGTGTAATATCTTCTTTTCTTTTTCACTTGCTTCATATTCTTCCTTGCAGTTTGGACATATTCTTCTTACAAGTCTTTGAGCTATAACTCCAACTAAAGAAGTTGAAACTAAGTAAGGCTCAATTCCCATATCTAATAATCTACTTATAGATGATGGTGCATCATTTGTATGTAAGGTACTTAAAACTAAATGCCCTGTAATAGCCGCTTTAATAGCTATTTCTGCTGTTTCATTATCTCTGATTTCCCCTATCATTATAATGTCAGGGTCCTGTCTTAAAATACTTCTAAGTCCACTTGCAAAGGTCATACCTGCTTTACTATTAACATTTACTTGATTTATACCAGACAAACTATATTCAACTGGGTCTTCTACAGTAACTATATTAACATCATCTGTATTAAGTTCACTTAATACTGTATATAACGTAGTAGACTTACCACTTCCAGTTGGTCCTGTAACTAATATAATTCCATTTGGAGCTGAAATAAGTTTTTCTAACTTTCTTAGATTTTCTTCATTCATTCCAAGTTTCTTTTTATCTGTTGTATATCCTTCTCTCTTTAGTATTCTTATAACTATCTTTTCACCATTTACTATAGGCAAAATAGATACTCTAAGGTCTACATCAGTTCCATCAACTCTAGTAATTATCTTACCATCTTGAGGAATTCTTTTTTCAGCTATATTTAAATTTGCTAAAATCTTTATTCTTGTTACAAGAGGTGCTAAACTTTCTATACTTAAAGTATTAATTAAGTGAAGCTTACCATCTATTCTATACCTTATTCTTATTTCATCTTCATAAGGCTCTATGTGGATATCTGATGTTCTCATTTCAATGGCATTTTTAAAGATTTGATCTACCATTTTAACTACTGGTGCATTTTTAACATCATCAAGTTCTTCCACATCAGCATCCTGATTTTTTGAACTCATAGTTTCTTTAAGTAAATCTTCTGCAGCTTTGTTTAATTGTTGCTTACTATAATTTACTTCTATACATTTATTTATTTGAGTTTTGGTAGCAATATAAGTTTCTACCTTCATGCCAGTAACTATTCTAACATCATCAATTGCAAAAATATTTAAGGGATCTGCTAATGCTACCTTAATTTTCTTGCCATCGATTTCAAAAGGAATTAAATTATATTTCTTACACAAATTTTGAGAAACTAGCTTTAATACTTTTTTATCTATTTTTACTTCAGCTAAATCTATTTTTTCAACCCCAATTTCTTTTGAAATAGCATCTACCATACTTTCTTCAGAAACGATTTCTTTTTCAACAAGAACTTGAGACATTTTCTTGCCTTCGCTTTTTTGTATTGCTATTGCACTTTCTAAATCTGAAAGAGTTACTTTTCCTTCATCTAAAAGAATTTGTCCTAGCTTGCTCTTCACAAAATTTGCCATTGTTTCACCACCTTCAATTCCTTTAAAAAATAAAACTTAAATCAAAATTTAGTTATTTGTTTTGCTAAAATTTAGTTAAGTTTTTATTTACAATTTAATTATACTTTTTTTTGTTAATATGTCAATATATTTTTTATAAACCTTTTCATTTTGTGAATTCTTACAAGTTTTCATTTTGTTTTTTATTATATAATCAAGTTTAACTAGTTTTAAATTTAAATTTTTACTAATTTACTATAAAAATCTATTTTAAACTTTACTGTAAATTAAAAAGATTGAGCACATTATTTTCTTATAAGTTGAAATTTACCAACAAAAAGTAAAATAATATATTCAATCTCTATTTTTTAAAAACCTGAAATATACCAATTAAATATTCTTTCTCCCCACATTAGTGCTATAAAGGCTCCCATAGCTAAATATGGTCCAAATGCCATTTCATCTTTTTTTCCTTTTTTCCTGCCAATAAGAAATATTATTCCAGCTATTCCTCCTAAAATCACTCCAAAAAACAAAGTTATTGCTATACCTTTTTTTCCTAAAAATAATCCACAAACTAAAGCTATATCAATATCTCCTTCTCCCATACCTGCTGTAAGTTTTACTATAAGCCATATTATTAAAAATCCTATAGCTCCACCTAAAATATTATCTAAAGGAAATGTCTTTGTACTATACCAACTATATCCCATAAATATAATACTTATAATTATTCCAAATATAGTTGTTTCTATACAAACAAGAGTGGTTTTAAAGTCAATCATACCAATAACTAAAAGAAGTGATGCAAATATTGAATATTTTATTGTTTCAATAGTTAAACCATATCTTAAATATACACATACATACAAAAGTGCATTTGTTAGTTCAATTATTGGATATTGTATTGAAATTTTCTCTCCACAATTTCTACACTTTCCTTTTAAAAATAAATAACTAAAAACAGGTACTAAATCTTTTACCTTTAATTTATAACCACAACTTTGACAATGAGATGGTGGAAAAGAAATAGATTCATTTTTAGGCAACCTATAAATACATACATTTAAAAAGCTTCCTATACATAGTCCTACAATAATAATAAATACAAGTTCCATTAAATTCTCCTATTTTTCTATTTTATTTCTTTTTTATTTTAATATTATTATATAACAAAACAAAAAAGAAAACAATTACTGTTTTCTTTTCAAAATTTCTATTATTCCACTCTTAGACATTTTTTTCATATATCATTTTTACTGCATATCCTAAAAGTATCCAAAATAATGGTGCTACTGCTATAACACTTATATTTAATGTAGCTTGAATTAAATATGATAATATTACACATAAAATAACTTTAAATTTATCATCTTTTATATTTTTTAATATACCCTTTAGTATACAAAAAATTAATATTAAATAAAATATTAATGTAAATATACCACAACTAACTGCATATTCTAAATATTCATTATGTGCTTTATCTATTGTTGCTCCATAAAGTTTAATATGCTCATTAACATAATTTTTATAATCCTTTGATAACCTTTCACCTAATGTGTCTGGACCTGTCCCTAAAAAAGGACTATCTTTAAATACCTCTAAACAAACTTTTAATATATGCATTCTAGAACTACTAGATGAATTTTTACTGTTTTCAATTTCTCCAGAAAATTCCGTTTTAGTATGTTCTACTCTTCCTAATATTTGACTTTGTGATATAAAATTGATGCTTGTTGTAGATATAGCTAATATAGCTATTAAAATTACTATTCTCTTTATTTTTTTTTCTTTAAAAGCAAAAAAACTTAATAGTACTAAACAAATAAAATAAGCTATCCATCCACTTCTTGTTAAAGTACATACTTCTCCTAAATATATAAGTATTGTATATATAAGATACTTTTTTTCTCCTTTAAATATATATAATGCTGTACTTAATGTTAAAAATAAAATTAAATATGAAGAAAAAAAGTTTCTATTACCTATTGTTCCATAAGCCACTTTTGTAATATTGCCATCAAACATCCAATCTTGTATAGGATCTATTCCTAATATTTGTAACACTCCATATATACCCATTATGCTTCCTACTATTAATAAAAGATTAATTGATTTTTTATTAACTTTAAAGTATTGACTAGCTATTATAAAAAACACTACATATATAAGAATTGAAACAAATCCTTCATATCTATAAAATGATCCCCATAATGCTGTTTTCTTAAATGGAGAAAATATTACTGATATAAGTATACTTAATATAAATAAAATTGCAAAAATATGTTCTTTCTTAAAGTCATATTTTCTATTCCATATAAATACTATAAAAGCTAAAGTACATGCTATATAAAGAAATGCTAATTTTGTCATTAAAAATTTAGGCTCTATTTTCTTAGTTACTATTAATGGCATTACTATTATTGTCATATATAATATAATGTTTATTATTTGTTCTTTTGTTAACTGCACAGTATTTGCTTTTTTTAGCTTCTCTTTTAAACCCTTCATTTAAATTCCCCTTTATATTTGTTTTTATCCCAATTAACTTTTGCTTTCTATATTATCTTCATTTAAATCATTAATATAAACTTCTTTTTGTGTATTATTTTTTTCTAAATATATTTCTTGTACTGCATAGCCTAAAAGTATCCAAAATAGTGGTGCTACCATTGGAACACTTATATTGGTTACAGCTTGTGCTAGGTATCCTATAATTGGCATTAATATTATTATATATTTTTCTTCTTTTCTTCTTTTAATTAGTTTTATTCCTATCATAATGACTAATGTTAAATAGGAAATTAAAGTGAATATTCCACAACTTGTTGCATATTCTAGGTATTCATTGTGTGCTTTATCAACACTTTGTCCATATGTACTTATGTGATTATTCATTTCTATTGGATAATCATCATAAAGTCTGTTTCCTAATGTGTCTGGGCCTGTCCCTAATAAAGGTCTATCTTTAAATGCTTTTAATGTCATATTTAATATATCAACTCTTGAACTTGCTGAAGATTTTGCTTTAATCTCTTCATCAGTTGTTGTTATTTGTTCTTTTAGGTTGTCCACTCTACCTGTAACTGAACCTTCAGTTGTTGAATTTAATGTTCCTCCTATAACAATAAAACATACTGCCATAGCTAACATTTTTAAAATTCTTGATTTCCTTTTTTTGCTTATTATACTAAAAATAAAAATAAATACTAATACAACTCCATAGCCAAGCCATCCACCTCTTGTTAATGAGCATACAAGTCCTCCAAATAGTATTAATGTATAGCATAAATAGATAATTTTTTCTTTAAATATGTATAATGCTGTACTTAATGATAAAAATAACACTATATAGCTTGAAAAAAAATTTCTATTTCCTATTGTTCCAATAGAATTAGCTACTGATATTCCATTTAATGCCCACTTTTGTATTGGGTCTATTCCATAAAATTGAAGCATACCATAAATTGCTGAAAAACTTCCTACTATTAATATAAGATGTAATGATTTTTCTGTTATTTTTAAATATCTACTTGCAAGAAAGAAAAGGCATGTATAAACAAGGAACATAGAAAATCCTTCATTTCTTTCTGTTGAGCCTGTAAAAGCTACTTCTTTATATGGTGAAAAAACAAATGCTATAAATATGCTTACTAAAAATATCATTATAATTTTATGTTCTTTTTCTATATAAAAATCATTTTTTATAATGGAAATTATAATAGCTATTATATTTGCAGCATATAAGAAAAATACTTTTCCCATAACATATCGTGGATAATCAGAAAAATTTATTACAATTAGTGGCATAATTAATATTATTAAATACAAAATAAAATTTATTATATTTTCTTTTTTTAAATACCCTTTTGTACCCATAGCTTTCCTCCTAAGTTATTTTTATTATTTTATATTTTTTAATACTTCTAGTAAATAATACCATACATTTTCTGTAGAAGAAATAGATAAGTTTTCATTTGGAGTATGGGCATCTCTTATATCTGGTCCAAAGCTTATCATGTCTAAGTTTCCAAGTTTTTCTTCAAATAAACCACATTCTACTCCTGCATGAATTGCATATACTATAGGTTCTTTTCCTGTCATATCTTTATATACTTTTTCACATATATCTCTTATTTTAGATTCTTTTTTATACTCCCAAGCTGGATATCCTGCATTGCTTTCAAATTCTCCACCTATTAGCTTTGTAATTTCTTCTATTTTTCTTACAATATCATCACGAAGTGTCATAACTGAACTTCTTACTGCACTATCAAATTCTACATATTCCTCTGTAGTTTTTACTATTCCAAGATTTGTAGAGCTTTCTGTTAAATTTTCTATATTTTTGCTCATTGTATTTACTCCATTTGGATATAAATATAAAAGTTTTATAGTTTTTTCTGTAGCTTCTTTTGTAAATTTAGTTTTTATATCTTCCTTATTTTCAGTTACAGATAAAGTTACTCCTTCATCTTTACCTTCTAATTCTTTTTTAAATATTTCATTCCAATCTTTAACTAGCTTAAACAATTTATTTTTATCACATTCATTTATTGCTATAACAGAATCTGCCTCTCTTGGAATAGCATTATTTTTTGAGCCACCTTCTATTGATACTAAAGAAATTTTTATTTCTTCAAGGCAATCCATTAAAAATCTTCCCATAAGTTTATTAGAATTTCCTCTTTCCTTATTTATTTCTGTACCAGAATGCCCACCTTTAAGGTCTCTTATACTTATTGTATATAATTTTTCATCATTTATATTTTCTCTTTCAACTTTTATTGAAGACTTTGTTCTTATTCCACCTGCACAGCTTACTAAAAGATACCCTTCTTCTTCTGTATCAATATTAATAAGTATTTTTCCATTTATATTTTCCTTTGATATAGCCATAGCACCTGTCATGCCAGTTTCTTCATCTGTTGTTAATAAAATTTCTAAATTAGGATGTTCTATTGTATTATCTTCTAAAAGTGCCATAGCATATGCTACTGCAATTCCATCATCTGCCCCTAATGTAGTGCCATTTGCATAGATATAATCCCCCTTTACTACAAGTTCTATAGGGTCTTTTAGAAAATCATGTATAGTATCTTTGTTTTTTTCACAAACCATATCTAAGTGCCCTTGTATAATAACTGTTGGTGCATTTTCATATCCCTTTGATGCTGGTTTTTTTATTATTACATTTAGAGCTTTATCTTGAATTGCTTCTAAGCCTAAATTTTTTGCAAAATTTATTAAATAATCACTTATTTCTTTTTCATTACCTGAACCTCTTGGAATTTTAGATATTGTTTCAAAATGCTTTAATACTTTTGATATTTTTAAATTTTCTAAATTTTTCATTTTTTGTACTCCTTTTCTTCTGTCAATATGTTAGAATATCTTTAAGAATATATTTAGTATATCATAATAAGTCAATTTTTATTTTCTTATTTATAAATTTGTAAAATATATATTCAAATAAATTTCAAGGAGGAATTTTTATGCAAAAAACAAAAATGATTTTTACAATTGGCCCTGCTAGTGACAATGAGGACACTCTAAGAAAATTTATTGAAATTGGTATGAGTGCTGCAAGACTTAACTTTTCTCATGGTACCCATGAAACTCATAAAGAAAAAATTGAAATGATTAAAAGATTAAGAGAAGAAATGGATTCTCCTACTGCAATTATTTTAGATATTAAAGGTCCTAAAATAAGAACTCATAATTTTATAAATGGTGGTGTTGAACTTATTAAAGGGCAAGAATTTACTTTTGTCTGTGGAGAAGAAATTCTTGGAGATAATAGTAGATGTTCAGTATCTTATGACATACTTTATAAAGATGTAAAAATTGGTGGAACAATTCTTGTAGATGATGGTTTATTAAAATTTAGAATCATTAATATAATAGGTAAAGAAATTAAATGTTCTGTTATTGTTGGTGGAGTAATTAAAGACCATAAAGGAGTTAATGTCCCTAATGTTAGCATTCAACTTCCTTCAATTACAGAAAAGGATATTGAAGATATAAAATTTGGTTGTGAAATGGGTGTTGATTTTATTGCTGCATCTTTTATAAGAAAAGCTAGTGATATTCTTGAAGTTAAAAAAGTTCTTCATGAAAATGGTGGAGATAATATTCAAGTAATAGCAAAGATAGAAAGTCAAGAAGGTGTTGATAATGTTGACTCTATTTTAGAAGTAACAGATGCTATAATGGTTGCTAGAGGAGATATGGGAGTTGAAATTCCTATAGAAAAAGTTCCTATAATACAAAAGAAAATAATTAAAAAATGTAATAAAGCTGGAAAGGTTGTTATAACTGCAACTCAAATGCTTGATTCTATGATTAGAAATTCTCTTCCAACAAGAGCTGAAGCTTCTGATATTTGTAATGCAATTTTTGATGGAACAGATGCTATAATGCTTTCTGGAGAAAGTGCTTCTGGAAATTTTCCTATAGAAGCTGCTGAAACTATGGCAAGAATTGCAAAAGAAACTGAAGCTAATTTAGAATATGACCATCTTTTAAAACAAAATCTTACTGGTATAGAAAGTTCTTATGCAGATGCTATAAGTTATTCTGCTTGTAAGACTTCTGTAATGCTTAATGCAAAAGCAATTGTTGCTGCAACTAAAAGTGGTGCAACTGCTAAGCTTTTATCAAAATACAGACCAAAAGCTCCAATTGTAGCTATTACTCCTTATGACTATGTAAGAAGAAATTTAAATTTAAACTTTGGAATATTCCCAAAACAATGTAAATTATTTAATACTACTGATGAAATATTAAGTGAAGCTAAAAAATTTGCTCTTCAACTTAATAATATTTCTACTGGTGATGACATTATAGTAGCTGCTGGAATGCCAACAACTCAAACTGGTGGTACTAATATGTTAAAAATAGAAAAACTTTAAAAATTTAATTTTCTTTGCTTTTTATTGTTAAATTTAACCTTATACATAATTTGTTTTATTAAACATTTTCATTTATAATAAATGCATAAAAGCTTTACAAAAGATAGCATTTTTATAAAAAATAAATATTATTTAGGAGGTATAAGTAAATGGGTGTTTTTACAAGAATGTCAAATATGATTAAAGGAAAGGTTAATGCAACATTAGATGATTTAGAAAATCCAATTGAATTATTAGACCAAAAAATAAGAGATATGGAAGAACAATTAAGCAAGGCTAAAACAAATTCTGCTGAAGTTATAGGGAATGTAAAATTAATAGAAAAAAATATGAATGAAGTTAAAAAATTATCTGATGACTTAGATGGAAAGGTTAAACTTGCTTTATCTAAAGGTAATGAGGAACTTGCTAAAGAAGCTTTAAGAAGAAAGGTTGAAGCTGATAAAAAATATGAAACATTAAAACAAAATCATGCTACTGCCTCTGCTCAAGCTGAAGCTTTAAAGAAAAATTTAGCTGCTTTAGAAGCTGAACTTGAAAAAACTAAAAGCTATAGAGATGAAGCTGCTGCTAGATACTCTACTGCAAAAGCATCAAAGAAAGTTAATGAAGTATTATCTGATGTTCAAACTAAATCTAATACAATACAAATGGATAGTATAGAAAGAAAAATTGCTAAAGAAGAAGCTGCTGCTCAAGGCTTAGGAGAATTAAGAACTGGTGATGATTTTGATAGCCAATTTGAAGCATTAAATGAAGTAGACTTAGATGCTGAACTTGAAAAATATAAATCTGAACAATAATAAATAAAAAAATGCTCTATAAAAATTAAAAAGTTTTTATGGAGCATTTTTTATTTTATAATTTTTTATTTTTCATTTTTTAGTTTCTTTAATTCTTTATAACAATAGTTTATTATATCACTTCTTTTTATTATTCCAATAAATATACCTTCATCATCTACTACTGGAACAAAATTTTGACTTACTGCTAAATTTATTAAACTTTCTATATCTTCACTTATTGTAACACTTTTGTGTCTTACTCTTCTTGGAATATCCCTTACTTTAACTGTTTCTGTATTTCTAAAATTTAGATTCATTGTATTTTTTAATTTCCATAATAAATCCCCTTCAGTTAAAGTTCCAACATATTTTCCATGTTTATCTATTAACGGAATAGCTGTATATCCGTGATGTTCCATTTTTTCAATAACTTGTCTCATTGTTGATTCTATATTCTCACACACTACTTCATTTTTAGGTGTAAGAAAAAACGCTATATTCATTTCCTCTCCTCTCTTTCATAAATAATTTGTATACGTTACATATATTATTTTATCACAAATCTATTTTATTTTCAGACTATTTATTTAATTTTAATTTTCTTTTAAGGAAACCTAACTAACTTTGTTAGATAAGTACTAACAGACTTTAGAGATTTTCTTTTTGAGTTTCACTTATCTCTATCCCTGCTAATTTCATTAAATAAACTGCATTTTGAGTTTCACTTTTTCCTTTTCTTAATTTATAATCAAATTTTATTTTATTATCTTCATAGTACTCTCTAAAATTAAAGTTTGCTATTTCATTATTTTCTTTTTCTAAATCACATAATTCTAAGTCATGAGTAGACAATAAGCCTATTGCTCCATTTTGAGCAAGCTGCTTTATTAAGACTGTTGCCCCTATATGTCTATCTCTTGAATTTGTGCCTTTAAATATTTCATCTAATAGGAAAAATACATCTTTTCCTTCTTTACAAGCTTCTATTATAAGCTTTATTCTAAGAATTTCTGCATAAAATGAAGATATACTTTCTTCTAAATTATCTTTAGTTCTCATACATGTATATATATTCATAATTCCACATTTAAATTCTTCTGCACAAGCAGGAGCTCCTATATAAGTAAGAACTAAATTTATTCCTACTGTTCTAAGAAAGGTACTTTTTCCAGACATATTAGAACCTGTAATTAAGGTTATTTTTTTAGGTGATTTTAATTCATAATCATTTTTAACAGCCCTTTCACCAATTAAAGGATGAGCAATTTTTTTAGCTATTACTTCTTTATCATCACTTATCTCTCCTAATGTCCAATCATCATGGTCAAAGCTTATATTTGATATACTTGAAAGAGCATCAAATTCTCCCATAATATTAATCCACTTCTCTACTTTATCTCCATTTCTTTCTCTCCAAGAATTTAGATTATATATAATAAATACATCTGCAAAGGCTATTACATTTATAACAAAATAATATGCATTTGAAGTAGAATCTCCAATCCAATCCATTAATGAAGATAATTTTTTCATTTCTTCTTTACAGGAAACTTTATTATCTTCTTTTAATTTTTCTTTTAATTCTTTTAGATATTTTGAGTTAAATTCTTCATCCTCTATTAAAGATAAAGTATTTGCATAGGCTTTTATACTATATTTTGATGAGTTAAATAAATCTATTGCTCCTTCTTTATCTTTAGTTAAAACTTTTATAACACAAAAATTAACCATTAAATCTAATATCAATAAGGAAAAAGGAATTATTTTTAATATTGATAAAAATAGCATACCCATTGTAATAATAATAAATATTCCTGCCATAACTAATGGGAACTTTTTTGTATTGTTTTTTTCTTTACACCATTTTATAAAATTCTCTAAATTTTCATCACTTTTCTTTTTAAAAGTTGCATCTATATATAATTTTTGTCTCCAAGTTGCTTTATCTCCAAGTTCTTTAATAGCTTTTTGCTTTTCTATTATTTCATTTTTCTTTGGAAGCTCCTTCAATGAAAGAATTTTTCCAAGAAATTTTCTTCCTGCCTTTGTTCTTGTGGTATTTATCATTTGAAATAAAGAATTTTGACCAAATATATCTAAATCCTCACAAAAAGGGTCTTTTTCTTCTATTAAATCTTCTCCTTTATCTTCAAATTCTCTATATCTTCCATCTAATCTTTTTAAACCTTTTTCATTTATTTCTATAATAGCATTTTCTCTATCTCGCTGACTTATTTTATTTCCATGTATAATTGCAACTATTGAAAATATAAAAATAAAAACTAAAATTGTTATTATTCCATATATAAGTCCACCTTCTTTATATAACTTATATGTTGAAAAAACTCCAATAATTACTATAAGTAGTCTTAACCATCCTATAGCATTTATTGATTTAGTTAACTTAACTATATTTTCATTAGAATTTTTTATATTATCTCTGTAAAAATTTTCTGCCCTATTCATACCTTTCCTCCTAAAAATCTTAATAAATTCAATTATAATTTACCATATTAAATTCAAATTTCCAAATAAGTTTAAAAAGCATAATGAATATATTAATTCAAAACAAAATAATATATTCACTATGCTCTAACTAAAGGAAATTCTTAAACTTATTTCTTTTATTAAACTTTATTATTAACTTAGTAAGTTATTTACAGCTTTTAAAATATATAATTTTCTATAGATTATTTACTCATAGAATCATAAATTTCTTCTAAATTTATTTTCATAACTTCTAAGTAGCTTTTTCCTTCTACTTTAGTTTCTAATGTATAAAGAGGTTTTACTTCTCCATTTATTTCCTTAGCAAGAGTATTAGCTTCTTTTTGTGAATCCTCTTCCTCTGAAAAAATAGTAGTTACACCATTATCATTACAATACTTAACTAAGTCTTCTATTTTTTTAGCTGTAAGCTCTCCCTCTCCAAATAAATCATTTAAGGCTTGTTGCTCTAAGCCAAAATCTCTACATAAATATCCAAAAGCTTCATGGCTTGTAACAAAGTTTTTATGCTCTAAAGATTGAAATTTAGGTAAGTATTTATTATATAACTCTTCAAAATCTGTTTTTGCCTTTTCATAATTTTCTTCATAATAATTCTTATTTTCAGGGTCTACTTCTTCTAAAGCATTTTTTATATTATTACATTGATTTATAGCTTCTTTTAAACTTAACCATTGGTGTGGGTCAGTTTTACCATCTGTTTTAATAGGATTTCCATTTTCACTAGTATCAACATATTTTATTTTATCTTCAGATATTTGTTCTTTAACCTGCTCAAGCCAATCCTCCATTCCTAATCCGTTGTATATAAATAGTTCACTTTTTGTAAGTTTTTCAAAATCTCTTGGCTTTAAATCTACATCATGAGGTTCTACATTATCTGCTATTAATGATGTTACTTTAACTTTATCTCCACCTATTAATTCTGTAAATTCTTTAACAGGGCTTATAGATACAGTAACATTCACTTTTTTTTCTTCATTATTAATATTTTTATCACTTTGTGTGCCACAACCTACTAACATAATTGGTAACATTAATATAATACTTGCTTTTAATAAAAATTTCTTCATTGCTTCCTCCATTTGCATATGATTTGCATTTGCAAAAGTATTATACATTTTATATTACTCCATGTCAAACTATTTTTACCACAATTTATATTTCTATATAATTTACTTTTATTTCATTTTTCTTTAAAAGATTTTCTTCAATCTTTTGACATGTAAATATTAATCCCTGACCTTTTATTTTTTCATTTATAAGAAGTAATGCTTTTTCTCTTCTAAAATCATCATATTGTACAAAAGCATCATCTAATATTATTGGATATTCTTCATTTTTAAAAATAAGTTCTATAAAAGCAAGTCTTAAAGAAATATATAATTGGTCTAATGCTCCATTACTTAAAAAAATTCCTTTAAATAAATTTTCTTCACTTCTTACAGTCATTTCATAATTATCTCCAAGTTTTACTTCTTTATACTTATCTCCAGTTAAAAATTCAAAATTCTTAAGAATTTTTTTATTTATTTCAGGACCTATTTCTGTTTTTATTTCATTAAAAGAATCTATTAGCACATCTAAAGCTAAATTAACAGCCTTTAATTTTTTTTCTTCTTTAGCTATATTATTTTCTACTTCATTTAACTCTTCTTCTATTTCTATAATGCTTCTCTTTCCAATAAGTCTATTATTTATACTATTTTCTAAATCCTTTATTGTTTTTTCACATTCTAAAAGTTCTTTAGATTTCTTTTTCTCCTCTAATTCTATTTCATCTTCAGATTTATAAATGCAATTATTATTTTCCTTAATAACATCTTTAAGTTCCTCTTTTATAGCATTAATATCCCTATCTTTAAGTAAAACCTTATAAGTTTCTTCAATAGACCTTAATCCTTCATGTATTTCCTCACGTTTTTTTAATTTTTCCTTATATTCTTTAATGTATAATTCTATATCAAGAAGATTATTAACTTCTATTCCCATAACTTTAAGCTTCTTTTTAAGTTCTTCTTCAATTAAGCTTATATCTTCACCCATTATAGTAATAGTTTCATTAACTTTACTTAATTCTGATAATATAGATTTTCTTCTTTCTTTAATGTCCTCATATTTTTTTACCTTTTCTAAAATTTCATCTATATTATTACAATGGGATAACTTTTTCATTGAATTTATTATTCTACTATTTTTTTTATATTTTGCTACATTTTTTTCAATATCATTATTTCCAATTCTTCTTTTCACATCTTGAAGTTCTAAAAGTAATTTATTATCTTCTTCCATAAATATTCTGTATTTTTTTAAAGCTGATATAAGTTCTGTATAATTATTTACTTCTATAGTCTTCATATACTCACTTAAGCTATTTTCTATATTAGATATGTCTGAATTTAATCTATTAAATTCCTTTTTTGTTTTTTCTGATAACCTAATTTCTACAGCCTCTTCTTTTCCTTTAAATATAATCACTGCTCCTATAAATACAAAAGCTAAGCCTATAACTAAAATTTGAAATCCATAAAAAGGATATGTGAAAAAAGCACCTCCTACTCCTAAAACAAAAATTATTACACCTAATAAAATTTTATTATTACCAACTACTTTTTTATTTTCTAAATTACTATTAGTATCAGGATATTTTTCCATAAGGAAACGTAATTCTTTAAGATTTTTCTCATATTCCATTAAATAATCTTCTAGTTTTTCTTGAAAATTTTCTATGTTAGCTATTTTTCCTAAACTATTTTTATTATCTTCTCTCTTCTTTTTTAATTTATTAGCAATACTTTGTTGATTTTCTAAATACTTAACCTTTTCTCCTAAATTTTTTTGTTCATATTTTAAAGATAACAATTTTTCTTTTAAATTGTCTCCAAAAACCTCTAAAAATTTATATTCTTCAAATTCCTCATTTAATTTCTTTAAGTTTTCTTCTATTTCATTTTTTTTATGATTTAATTCTTCTACTATATCTAAAGAGCTTAAATATCTTCTATTTTCTTCTTTTAAATCTTCAATAAAATTTTCATCTATTATTGAAGCATTTAAATTTTCATCAATTTCTTTTTCCTTCTTTTTTAGCTCCTCAGATTTTATTAAATACTCTGTTATTTCTTTATATTCCTTTTGAAGATTAACTTTTTTTAAGTATTTTTTATAAACTTCAAGTTTATTTAAGTCTTCATTTAAATCATTCTTTTTTTTCTTTTCTAAAATAAGCCTATTTTCCCACTCTAAATTTTTTTCAGATATTTTATATCCTTCATATCTTTCTTCTAACAATGATGTTCTTTCTTTTTTTAATAAATCTAAAGTTCCAACTCCTCTAGCTGTAATAAAGGTCTTTTTTATTTCTTCTAATCTTTTTATTGCTTTTTCTATTGGTACTTCATTTTCTGCACAACCAAACATAGAAGTAACTTTATCCATTATTTCTTCTTCTTTATCTTTTTCTATAGATACACCTAACTGACTTATATACAAGGTTTTTTCAAAGGTTGCTCTATTTATTCCTAAAAAACTTTTCCCAGGTTCATCAAAATTAATATCATTTACCCTATCTCCTGTTAAAGCATTAATTACACTTGAAATATCATTTTTTTTCTTATTTCCAAAGGTTCTTTGTATTATGTATTCCTTCCCATTACTTTCTACAAGCATCTCACCTTTTATGTTACTTCCATTAAAAGAAGTATATCTATTTCTATCTGTCATTCCATTTATTTTTTTAGGAGAAAATCCATAAAGCATAGTTTTTATAAAAGCCTCTATTGTACTTTTTCCCTTTTCATTTTCTCCATATATTAAATTTAATCCCTTTTCAAAATTAAATTCTCTATTGACAAGACTTCCAAAAGAATAAATTTTTAAAGATTTAATAATCATCTATATTCACCTCAGCTTCTGAAAGACTTGATACCCCTATTTTCAATGCCATTTTTATAATATCCTTTTCCTCATCTGTTTTTGCTTCTTGTAACTTTTTTAATAAGTTTTTTACAAATATACTTTTTACTGAATATCCTTTAGAAAGTTCTTTAATGTCTAAAGCTATACTTGTTTTATCTACTACTTTACAAAAGTAAAAATCCCTTACTAATTTTGATTTTAATACTTTCTCTTCAATATGAAATTTTTCTGAAACTTCACCTTTTAAAATTATTTTATATAAATTATTTTTTCTATCCTCTTCTTTTATAACATCTAGTATTTTTTTTATTACTTCCTCATAGCCAAATAAATTACTTATATCTACATAAACTTCTTCATAATTTCTTTTACAGGTTTTTATAAAACTTAATTCTACAACCCCCTTTGAAACATAACCATAAATAATTCCTTTATCTCCAGTTTCATCAAAGCCTCTACCTTGAGGGCATCCACTATAACTATAAAAAGTATTTCCTTCTTTTAATATGCCACTAAAATTATGCCTATGTCCTAAAGCAATATAGTCCATACCACTTTCTTTTATATCCTTTAATGTTATAGGATTATATTCATTTCCTTCACTTGAACTTGATATTTCCCCATGAATAGCCATTATATTTATTTCTTTATTATTTTGAGAAAATCCTCTAATAAGAGATTCTCTTACATACTTTTCATTAAAAGCAGCTCCCCATACATTAGTTTCTAATTCTTCTATATAAACCTTTTCTAACTTATCTTTAAAAATATAAACATTTTCTGGCCACTTTATTAATTTATAAAAGGAGTTATTATTATATGGGTCATGATTTCCAGGGCTTATAAATACTCTTGTTTCTTTTATATAATTAAAAACATTTTCTAAAAAATATATTGTTTCTCTATTTAAAGTTAAATTATCAAATATATCTCCTGCTAAAAGCAAAATATCTACTTGCTTTTCTTTACAAAAATTAATTATATTTTTAAATACTTCTTTTAACTCCTCTTTGTTTATTGCTCTTTGTTTGTCATCTACTTCATTAAAAGGAGTATCAAAATGAAGGTCTGCTGTATGAACTATTTTTACTTTCTTCATAATAAAATCCTCCAAGAATTTTTGTTCTGATTTTATCATATTTTCTTTTTTCAAAAAAGTAAATATAAATTCTTTCTATAATTTCATTTTTATCCCAAATTGTTAACAAAATTGTAATCTATTTTTTTTGGAATATTAATTTTAAAGTGTTAATATATATAGAGAAAGTTTATTTTTTAAGGAGAATAAAATGAGTAATTTATCAAACGAAAAAAAAAGAAAATACAGAACTAAAATTAGAAGAAGAAGAATAGTAACTTTATGTAGTTTAGTATTAATTATAGTAGTTTTAGGTGTAGTTATATTTAAAGTGTTCTTTAACAACAAAGATAACAAATTATCATCTAAAGGACCTAATGAAACTTCAACTACTACTACTTCAAATGATACTTCAACAGCTAGTGAAACTTCTTCTCCATCACAATCAAATAACAAAAATGGATACCTTAGCTTAGAGGAGGACCCTAATGCTGAAGATGCATTAGAAGTTTTTGCAAATACAGAAGGATTATTAAAAGGAACAAAAACTTATCCTGTTAGAACTGATGGGAAAAAGGTTGTTTATTTAACCTTTGATGATGGTCCTTCAACTACAAACACTCCTAATGTTTTAGATACTTTGGACAAGTATAATGTAAAAGCTACATTTTTTATTGTTGGAAAATCTCTTGATGAAGGAACAGAAGCTGAAGAACTTTTGAAACGTATAGCCAAAAACGGACATGCCATAGGAAATCATACTTATGGTCATGATTATGATTACTTATATCCTGGCAGAACTATTAGTCCTGATAATTTTATGGCTGATATTACTAAGTGTAATGACCGTATGAAAGAAGTTCTTGGGGAGGACTTTAATACAAGAGTTATAAGATTTCCTGGCGGATATTGGAGTTGGAATGGAAGAAGTGGTATAAGACCTATTATTGATGAAAAAGGATATGCAATAATTGATTGGAATACATTAAATGAAGATGCTCAAGGTGCTAAAAAAGATGCTGCTGGCTTAGTTGAATGTTTAAAGAAAAATACTGATGCTCTTGGACCTAATGCTGATAGTGTTGTTGTTTTAATGCATGATACTTATGGAAAAGAAGAAACTGTTAAGGCTCTTCCAGAAATAATTCAATATTTTAAAGACAAGGGCTTTGAATTCAAAACTATAAAATAAAAATTTAAACTTTACTATAAAACTTTAAAGAGGATGACCTTTTGTCATCCTCTCATTTTGAATGGAACAAAATCTAAAAAGTAATTTTTCTAGTAAAACTATAAAAATTATTTAAGATGTTATTTTTGAACAATTACTTTATAGAATTTTCGTATTGTTCTACCATTCTTTTTACCATTTCTCCTCCAACGGAACCACATTGTCTTGCTGATAAATCTCCATTGTAGTCTTTAAATGGTACTCCTAGTTCTTGAGCTACCTCAGTTTTGAACTTACTTAATCCATTCTTAGATTCTGGAACTAATGCTTTGTTTGACATAACGATCCCTCCTTGGTTTATGGTATGTTTTTAAGTTAATTTAGAATTGCTTACTGAACTAACTTACACTATTATATTGCCCAAAGAAAATAATAATATACTTTCTTTTTAAAATTTTTAATTATTTTTTTCTAAAGCTTTTTCTTGTTTTTTTAATCTTAATTTTTCTTTTGCTCTTTCTTCTCTTTTTCTTTGTCTTTCAAGTTTTAATCTTTCTTTCTTTTGTTTCATACTTTCTTCATCTACTACCCAAACAGAGTAAGAGCCATCTTTAACTGAAAAATATCCAAAACCTTCATTATCAATTAATCTATGTTCACTAATATTTCCTGTAATATCATAAAAGTATGTTTCACTAAACTCTTTTCCAACATACATTTTTTTAGTTCCACCATAGCCATTTGTGATTAAAGCAGCTAGAGCTGAATTTTTATGTTTTTTATCTCCTTCCCTTGTCCAACCAATTAAATTGTTATGGTCTAAATAGTCATGTTGAACTCCATAAGCATACTTTTTTCTTACCTTTAAAAGTATATCTAATTGCTCTTTAAAGCCATTAAACCCTTTTGATGGTATTCCATAATAATCTCCATAAAACACACAAGGTTCTCCTTGTTCCCTTGTTAGTATAAAAGTATAAGCTAACATTTTAAACCAAGGCTCTACCCAAGATTCTAATGCTTGTCCAGGTTCTGTATCATGATTGTCAACAAAGGTAACAGCTTTTGAGCCATCATATTTTACGAGTGTCTTATTATCTAAATATCTCATATCATATTGATTTCCTATTCTACTTGCAACCATAAAATTATAATGAAGAGGGACATCAAATAAAGACATTATATTTTCAGATACATTAAGATAATTTATTAAAGCATTTAAATCCCCAGACCAATATTCTCCTATAGCAGGTATCTCTTTTCTTGTTGTTTTTCTTACAAAAGGAAGCCATTCATTAAAAAAAGTAAATTTTAAATGCTTTATTGCATCTAATCTTACTCCATCTATTCCTGTTTCTTCAATATACCAAGTACCCCATTTATCTAATTCATAACAAAGCTCTTCATTATCCATATCTAAATCACAGCCCATAAGAAAATCATAATTACCTTTTTCTTTATCTACATCTTCCCACTCTTTACCACAAAATTTAAATATTCCATTTTCCTTTTTTAAATTGTCATAATCTACTCCATCAAAATCTTTTGAATCTAAAGTATAAGTAGAATATTTTCCTTTTCTTCCTGGAAAATTAAACACAGTAAAACATTCTATTATTTTTTTATCTCCAATAATCCTTGTTCTATCATTTTCATCAACTGGAACTACTTCTACAAGTTCTGTAGTATCTCCTCCTGACCTGTGATTAAAAACAATATCTCCATAAATCATAATATTATTTTTATGACATTGATTTATAGCAGCTATATATTCTTCCTTAAAACCATACTTTGTTCTTACTGTTCCTTTTTGATTAAATTCACCTAAATCATATAAGTCATAAACTCCATATCCTACATCATTAATTCCATTTGCCCCTTTATATGCAGGTGGTAACCATAAAGCAGTTATTCCAAGCTTTTTTAAACTAGAGGCTTTTCTTTTTAAAGTCTTCCAAAGTGAACCATCATTTGTACAGTACCATTCAAAGTATTGCATAATGGTATTATTGTCTTTATTATTAAAATTCATTAAAATTCACTCCTTTGACATTGGAAACGGTGCCGAATTACTTTAACACTTTTTTCTTTCATATATAAATTATACCATATATTAAAATTGTTTAATCATTTTTATTTTATCATATTAATTTTTTTTAAGCATTGTGTATTACAAGTTTTTACTTTATAATTAAACTAGATTTTATTTGATAATCAAAATATTCCATTATCAAATAAAATCTCTATAAAGGAAAAAGTGAGGATGATATAAATGAATATTAAGCCCTTAAAAATTGATGATATTTCTGTAAAAATCCCAATTATTCAAGGTGGAATGGGGGTGGGAGTTTCCTTATCTAACTTAGCCTCTGCTGTAACTAAAGCTGGTGGAATAGGAGTTATTTCTTCTGCACAAATAGGTTTTAGAGAAGAAGGTTTTGAAAATAATCCTATTGAATGTAATATTAAGGCAATAAAGAAGGAAATTGCTATTGCTAAAGAAAAATGTAAAAATGGGATTTTAGGAATGAACATTATGGTTGCTACAACTGGCTATGCTGAATATGTAAAATCAGCTATTGAAGCTGGAATTGATATAATTATCTCTGGTGCTGGTCTTCCTACTACCCTTCCAAAGTTAGTAAAAGATTCTAAAGTAAAAATAGCTCCTATAGTTTCTTCATTAAAAGCTACTAAAGTTATTTTAAAATTATGGGACAAACATGATAACAGAACAGCTGACATGGTAGTTATTGAAGGACCTAAAGCTGGTGGACATTTAGGATTTCATACTGATAAATTAGAAACTGAACAAGAAAATTTTGATAAAACAATTGTTAATATTATTGATGAAGTAAAAAAATATAGAGAAAAATACTCTAAAGATATTCCAGTAATTGTAGCTGGTGGTGTTTTTGATGGAAAGGATATGGCAAAATATCTTAAACTTGGAGCAAGTGGAGTTCAAATGGCAACTAGATTTGTTGCAACTGAAGAATGTGATGCTTCTATTGAATTTAAAAAAGCTTATGTTAATGCTAAAAAAGAAGATGTAACTATAGTTAAAAGTCCTGTTGGAATGCCTGGAAGAGCTTTACTTAATCCATTTGTAGAGAAAACTAAAAAAGGAAATATAAAAGTTACAAAATGCTTTTCTTGCCTAGAGCCATGTAATCCTGCTACTACTCCTTATTGCATAACAAAAGCACTTATAAATGCTGTAGAAGGAAATGTAGATGATGGATTGATTTTCTGTGGTGAAAATGTATATAAAATAAATAAAATTTCAACAGTTGAAGAAATCTTTAATGAAATAGAACAAGAAGTTTCTGCTGAATAGTTTTATATTATAAAAAAATTGTCCTAAAAAAATTTTTAGGGCAATTTTTATTTAATTAATATTTTATTCTGGTACTATCATTACAGAGCATTTTGCATGTTTTACAACATTTACTGTTACAGAACCTATCATTCTAGTTAAACCTTTTCTTGTTGATTTAGTCATAACTATTATATCAATATTATCTTCTTTTGCTTTCTTAACAATTTCATCCCCTGGATATCCAAATGTAAAATATGTTTCTACTTTATATCCTGGAACTTCTTTTACTGCTTCATTTAATATTCTATCTGCAATTTCTTTTGCAGCAGTTAATTCATCAGATATTATCATACCATTTATAAATACTAACTCCTTAACATTCATTATAATTAATTCTACTTTGTCACTAGGAAATATGCTTTTTATAAATTCTAGTGAATGTTTACTTCTTTCTGTTCCATCTATTGGTACTAATATTCTTCTTTTCATATAGCATCTCTCCCTTAATTATGATTATATTATATATATTCTACTTTTTTTCTTTTTTTCCTTCTAAAATAATATAAATTTTCTGAAAATTACTATTATTTACTTTCTGATTTTTATTAGTTATACTTATAATATTACTTTTTTAATTAGGAGGGCCATTTAAACTTATGAAAAAAAAATATAATAACTTATCAAGAGAACAAATAGGTGTTGTTATTCCTATGCTATCATTATTATTAGCAATCTTCCCTGTGTTTAGAGTTTTTACAACTTTATTAACATTTGTTTATTCAGAAGATATATCTAGTATTCTTTTTACAAAAGTAGAATTAAATATATATCTTGCATTATCACTTTTAGTTATCATATCTTTAATACTTATATGCCTTAAGAAAACTTTTGCAATATACACTTACTACTTATTTACTTTATTAACTTTATTAACTCAAATATTTAAATATGGCTTTAGCTCTAGTTCAATATTAAATTATATTATTTCAATTGTTATTCCAGCAATATACTTTTATGCACTATACAGAAAAAATTATATTTTTCATTTAAAAGAAAAAACTAACACTCTTATAAAAATTGGAGTTACTGCTCTTTTACTTTCTATCATCTTTATTGTTTCAATAAGCATTGATACTCCAAGAAATAATATTAGAAAATTTGAACGAGCTTTTAATGATGTTAGTATAAGTAAATTAGAGGAATTAGGGGCTTTAGAAGATTCTAGTCTTAATATTACACAAGAAACTTTAGATTCAGTTAAAATAAATGATTATAACATTAAAAAAATAAGTAAAACTGATAGTACACATAAAGCTATTAAAGCAGAATTTAAAATATATTTTGTTTCTCTTGACGAAAATAAATCTCTTCTTGTTAATGATGAAGCTTTAAAAGATATTACTATAAATCTTACTAAAGTTAAAGGACAAGGTTGGGTAATTGATGATATGGATAATATATTAAGTGAATTAATGAATAAATAAAAAGATTATGTAATTTTAATGAACTATAGTAAAAAAAGACAAGCTATGGTTCATTTCCTTTTGTAACAAAATAAAAACCCGTAAGCATCCGCTTACGAGCTTATGGCAGGGGCACTAGGACTCGAACCCAGAACCAATGGTTTTGGAGACCACTACTCTACCAATTGAGCCATACCCCTTCGACAAGGTTTATTATATAATACATAAAAATAAATTGCAACAACTTTTTTTTATTTTTTTAATAATATTTTTTTCTTATTTAAATTAAGTATTTTTATTTTTATTTCATTTTGATAAAATATAGTAAGATAAGATTTAGAAAGGAGTTTATTTATGGATTTTGTTGTAAATAATATAGATGAAACTACTTCCTTAGGATATAAGTTAGGGAAACTACTAAATCCTGGAGATGTAATATGTTTAACTGGAGACCTTGGAACTGGTAAAACTCATATTACAAAGGGAATTGCAAAAGGTCTTGGTATAAATGACACTATAACAAGTCCAACCTTTACTATAGTTAATGAGTATGATTCTGGAAGATTGAAACTAAATCATTTTGATGTATATAGAGTTGGAGACCCTGATGAAGTATATGCCATTGGCTTTGATGATTATATATTTTCAGATGCTGTATCAATTATAGAATGGGCAAATTATATTGAAGATATTTTACCACCTTCTTATCTTCATATTAATATATCAAAAGATTTATCAAAAGGTGAAAACTATAGAAAAATATCTATTATTCCTTATGGTAAAAGATATGAATATATAAAGGAGCTAGAAAAATGATTGTTTTAAGTATTGATTCTTCTTCTAAAGTTGCAACTGTTGCTATTTTAAAAGATGATGTTTTGTTAGGTGAATATATTCTTAATGATAAGAGAGAACATTCAGTTATACTTATGCCTCTTATTGAAAATCTTCTTAAAGAATGTAATCTTTCAATAGATGATATTGATGGTTATGTTGTTTCTAAAGGGCCAGGTTCCTTTACAGGTCTTAGAATAGGTATGGCTACTATTAAAGGAATGAGTTTTGGAAATAATAAACCTTACATAAGTATTTCTTCTTTAGATGCATTAGCATATAATCTTATATCTTTTAATGGAATTATATGTCCTATTATGGATGCTTTAAGAGAAAATGTATATACTGCTTTATACAAAAATAATAATGATAGCTTAGAAAAAATTATGGACTATACAGCTTTAGATATTGATGAACTTGTTAATTTACTAAAGGATAAAAATGAAGAAGTAATATTTGTTGGAGATGGTCTTTATAAACATAAAAAATATATATGTGATAATTTCCCTAAGGCTCATTTTGCACCTGTTCATTTAAACATAATAAGAGCATCTTCTTTAGGAGAATTAGGATTGAATTTATTAAAAAATGGAATTTGTGACGATTCTAATTCTGCACCTATTTATTTAAAAAAGCCTCAAGCTGAAAGAGAATTAGAAAGAAGGTTGAAAGTTAATTATGAATCTTAGTATCCATCTTATGAATGAAAAAGATGTTGATGAAGTTTTAAATATAAGTAATTTAAGTTTAAAAGAATCTTGGAGCAAAGAATCCCTATTAAAAGAAGTTACAAATCCATTAGCAAAATATTTTTTAGTTAAAGATAATAATAAAAATATTTTAGGCTTTGCTGGAGTTTGGATTATTGTTGATGAAGGACATATCACTAATGTAGCAATACATCCAAACTTTAGAGAAAAAGGGTTAGGTACATATTTAATGAATGCCTTAATTAAAGGTTGTAAAGCTGAAAAATGTAACTCAATTACATTAGAAGTTAGAGAATCTAATGTTCCTGCTTTAAAATTATATGAAAAACTTGGTTTTAAAGCTGCTGGAAAACGAAAAAAATATTATTCTGATAATAATGAAGATGCTATTATTATGTGGTTTAATTTTTAATATATTACTTTTATTTCCTTTTTATTCTTATAATACTTAAAATTTATTTAAATTTCATTATAAAAAGTCTTTTATTTTTTATTTTATTATGATATAATTAAAACGAAGTAAGAAAAACCTCTTAAATATGTTTTTAATTATAGGTAACCCCCTATAATGATAAAAATAAAAAAAATCGCTTATAATAGCGTTTTTTTTATTTTATATAGGTTTTTATATTAACAAAAAAATCTAGATACTATAAAGTGTATCTAGATTTTTTTCTTATTAATTAATAATTCTTCTTGCTCTTCCAATTTTACTCCAAGGTACATTTACTATTCTTACATTCGAACTACTATTAGGTGCTTCTATCCACATATCATTTCCTACATACATACCAACATGTTCTAAACTAGAATAGAATAATAAATCACCAGGTTTTACATTGTATATAGATACTTCTACTCCATTAAATATTTGGTCATAAGTAGATCTTCCTATATTTATTCCAGCTTGTCTATATCCCCATTGCATAAGACCTGAACAATCAAATGCTCTATATCCTTGGTCTGCATATTGTAATGCTCTATTATATCTTCCTGCAGCTGCTTGAGATGGATAAATTGACATCATAGTTCTTACATAGCTAGTTGTTAATAATTCTCCTGCTCCTCCCCAAACATAAGGACTTCCAAGATGTTGCGTCATTGCATTATATACAGTTTCATAGGTTGAAGAAGTTGCATTTGAATTTGAATTTCCGGAATTGTTTCCAGTGTTAGGTACACTACTTCCTAAACTTACATACTCTTTACTTACATATCCTGTTGTGTTTCCATAGTTAATCTTATACCATGAGCCACTTTCTCCTACTATTGTTACCTTTGAACCATTAGATAAGGAGCCTATAACACTACTACTTGTACTTGCTCCACTTCTTACATTTAAGCTACTGTGTACATTTACTACATATCCACTTTTGTTACTTGCTGTTTCTGATGAACTATTTCCAGAATTTGAAGAATTATTTGATTCTCCTGAAGATTGTATATAATCTTTACTTACGTATCCTGTTGTGTTTCCATAGTTAATCTTATACCATGAGCCACTTTCTCCTACTATTGTTACCTTTGAACCATTAGATAAGGAGCCTATAACACTACTACTTGTACTTGCTCCACTTCTTACATTTAAGCTACTGTGTACATTTACTACTTGTCCGCTCTTTCCACTTGTTGTTCCTTGTGAACTACTTTCTGAAGAACTATTTTGTTCTCCTGAAGCTTGTACATAGTCTTTGCTTACATATCCTGTTGTGTTTCCATAGTTAATCTTATACCATGAACCACTTTCTCCTACTATTGTTA
>ERZ827126.458-NODE-458-length-58681-cov-5.608928_pt1 | contig 58681 bp, 49 predicted proteins | sample MGYA00519780_ERZ827126 | MGnify/ENA primary metagenome ERZ827126 (study PRJEB31778, sample SAMEA3449262) | human gut metagenome | biome: human gut; feature: human-associated habitat; material: faeces | place: United Kingdom | collected 2010/2012 ...
TAACGACCTCAAAACAACGTAAATTATCTTCTATTTATGAATATTCTGACAATTCGCATGTCTTATCAACACATAAAGAAAAGCCCCAGAAATTCAACATTTCCAGGACTTTTCAATATCTTATATTATCTGTAACTATTCAGAGCCATGCAAATTAAGGCAGAATATGCTTGTTTACAAGCATATTTGACTCAATTTATATGGCGAAGTAACCACATGAGCAAAAAGCAAGCTGTGAAACAGCGATTTTGCGAATGGGGTTCTGAATAGTTACTATTATCTTAGAAATTCTTAATTAGCAAACACCCTGTGCGAGCATCGCATCTGCGTAGGTTTTCAGCATTTTAGCCACTTCCAAGCACTTTTGTCGCCCACCTGTCGCCTACTATTTTCTGATAATTGAATTCAGTTCAATTTATCTTCCTCTTTTTCGATGCAGCGAATTTGTAAATTCCTGATTATCAGCTTCAGTTTTTAATTTAACCTTTTCTTCTGACGGTCTGAAATGCTCAATAAATTTCTCCACGTTATCTTCATTGACAGTTCTTCCATATATTTCTTCTGCCTCTAACGCAGCAATTTTATTTGCCTGCTCTTCCTTTTTTATACTATAAAATAAATCTTCTAAGTCATCACTTGCAAATATACTTTTGATTTTATCTGCTATATCTGAATGAATATCTTCACCATATAAACTTTTATACGCTTCATTTAGGATCTGAAAATTTAATGTTCTATCCATCTCCTGATGTTCTTTGATGATACCGACTATATCCGACAAATCATTTTTATAGCTTCTGGCTGATCTTACTTTCATCGCTAAAAGATATTCATCTGATACAGTTCTTACACTTAGGCAGTTGCAAAATTTTTTATAAAAATGACTGCATTCAATTAATTTATGGCTATAAGAAGATGTATTCTTGAAATCATCATTCAACCAACCATCCCCCAAATCATTTTCATCTCCAACTCGATTAATAACTTCCTTCATTGATGAAGCTGCTCTTATAATGCTGTCAATATCTGTCGTGGTATCCCTGAAATTATAATTCATGATCATAGATGCACCACCAACAATAATAATTTCGGCTTCCGGGTTAGCTCTGTTTGCCTTCTTATATTCTTTAGCAACCAAATATAAATAATGATCAATATTTGACCGATTAAATTCAAACGACATCCTCAATATTCCTTTCTATTATATTATGGCGGAAGAAAAAGGCACCACATTGGTCATGGCTGCAAATTTTTACTGCCTCATCTCTATTTTTGTGACTATGCTCAATTTTATCTAATAAGATAATTCCTTCGGGATATAAAATTTTTTCTAGTTTACAAGCTCGTATTTTTGCATATCCTTCATACAACATAACACCATTTTTCCATGAGATGTAGTCTATCATTGCAAGTGTATAAAGGGCTTTGTCATACTCATGGTTATTCCATAATACCATAACAAGATTAACTCTCATTACCTTACTGATAAATTCATAATCTCCGTCAAAATGATACATATGACATATTTCGGAGCGGAAAACATCGTAAGATAGTTTTCCACCCAATAGTCGCTTTAATCTCATATCATATTTTTCTTTAGCCAAAGTTTTCACTATCCCACCTGCTTTCTTTATTCGTACAACATTTCCACTATCTTACTGGCTAATGCCTGTAAAATTTTCATTCTTTTTCCTTATTATATGTACTAACCTCGAGATTTTCAATACATGTCAATGGTTTTCATTTTTATAATCAAGTATTTTCACAATAAAAAATACCTAGCAGGTTTGTCGCCCACGTGTCGCCCACCTGTCGTCCACGTGTATCCCACTAGGTATTTTACCTTTAGCTAATTTTTATTGTCATAATTTTTTGATAATTTAAATCCTTGAAAATCCAGCATATATGCGTGTTTCAACGGATTAGCAAACGCCCTGGGCCAGCATAGCGTTTACGACCTTCTCAAAGCCTGCAATGTTAGCGCCTGCAACATAGTCTGCCTGACCACCAACAGTTGCATTGTATCTCTTTGCAGCATCGCTGATGTTAGCATAAATTGTTTCCATGATGCCTTTGAGTTTTCCATCAACTTCTTCAAATGTCCAGTGAAGTCTCTCGGAGTTCTGGCTCATCTCTAATGCGGAAGTAGCAACACCACCTGCGTTAGCAGCCTTACCACCTACGAACAATACGCCGTTCTCCTGTAAGTACTTGGTTGCTTCCAGTGTAGTAGGCATGTTAGCACCTTCTGTTACAGATGTAACACCGTTAGCAACTAACATCTTAGCATCTTCAATGTCTAATTCGTTCTGAGTTGCGCAAGGAAGTGCCAGATCTACCTTGTATTGCCATACACCATGCTCACCGTTCTGCTTAGCATGATATTCAGCTGATGGACGAGCTGCTGCGTACTCTGTAAGACGTGCACGCTTAACTTCCTTAACTTCCTTTAATAATGCAACATCGATTCCTTCAGAATCATAGATCCAGCCTGTAGAATCAGAACATGTAACAACCTTAGCACCTAACTGATGTGCTTTCTCGATAGCGTAGATAGCTACATTACCGGAACCGGATACTGCACATGTCTTGCCTGCGATATCAATACCATGATCTTTTAATAAAGCGTTTGTTAAGTATAACAGACCATAGCCTGTAGCTTCTGTACGTGCAAGAGATCCACCATAAGTAAGTCCCTTACCTGTCAGAACGCCTTCGAATGATCCACGGATTCTCTTGTACTGACCAAACATGAAGCCGATCTCTCTTGCGCCTGTTCCGATGTCACCAGCAGGTACATCTACGTCTGCGCCGATATATTTGGAAAGCTCTGTCATAAAGCTCTGGCAGAATGCCATGATTTCTCTGTCTGACTTACCCTTAGGATCGAAGTCGGAACCACCTTTACCACCACCGATAGGAAGTGTTGTAAGTGAATTCTTGAATACCTGCTCGAAACCTAAGAACTTAATAATACCAAGGTTTACAGAAGGATGAAGTCTTAAACCTCCCTTGTAAGGTCCAATTGCATTGTTGAACTGTACACGGAAACCTCTGTTGACCTGAACCTGTCCCTTATCATCTACCCAAGGTACACGGAACATGATCTGACGATCCGGTTCTGTAATTCTCTCCAAAATTGCATTCTTTCTGTATAAATCCTCATTTGCATCAATAACAGGTCTCAATGAATCAAGAACCTCTGTTACGGCCTGTAAAAATTCGGGTTCACTTGCATTCTTTTTCTTTACTGACTCAAGTACTTCATCTACATAAGACATTGTAATAAAACCTCCTTAGTTTAGTATACATAGAATTATGAGAAATCCCTCTGGCACTGCCGGATACAACATCACTTTACCGTGCTAAATTTTTCTCAAAACATATTATAATCGAATTTTTTTTCATGCACAATCAGAAATCTACTGTAACGTACAATTTGGTATATTTTGCTGAATTTCATTGTGATTATTTCACAAATAATTGTACGTTTTACTGTTTTTTCGCGTGCGTTATCTTGTGTCTCGAATGAATAAATATGCAGTACACTTATCATGCATGGAAAGTAACGAGAATCTTGGTACCCTGACCTTCCTCACTGATTACCTCCAGCGAAGCATTATGTACCTGCGCAATATGTTTTACGATAGCAAGTCCAAGTCCGGTTCCTCCGGTCTCCTTGGATCTGGATTTGTCCACACGGTAGAAACGTTCAAATATCCTTTCCTGATGTTCCTTTGGAATTCCAATTCCATTATCCTGCACGATCAGCTGTACACCTTCCCTGGTACGTGCCACACCGGCTTCCACCTTGCCGCCTTCTTTATTATAGCGTATTGCATTGTCACACAGATTGTATACAAGCTCTTCTATCATCTGTCTGTTGGCTTTGATCAACTGCCCTGTTCCCTTGGCACTGATGCTGACGTTATGATTACGTGCATTGACCTGTAACGTCTGTACACAGTTCTGCACAATGGCATACAGATCCAGCTCCTCAAATTCAGGTGCAGCCTGCACCCCATCCAGTTCAGACAGACGGATGATATCATTAATCAGCGTCAATAGCCTGTCTGCATTCTTATGAATCGCACTGGCAAAATTTACAACATTCTCACCATCTACCAGATTATTCTCCATCAGCTCTGCATATCCTGATATGGAGGTCAGCGGAGTCTTGAGTTCATGAGAGACATTCGCCGTAAATTCCTGACGCATCGTTGCACTCTTCATAATGTCTTCATGCTGTTTACTGATCGTTGCCACAAAAGGCTTCAACTCATCATAGACCTCTACAGAATCCAGATCATCCATATGCTGTGCTACATTTTCTATCGGCTTTATCATCTTATAGGTAATGAAACGAGCCAGTGCTGCACAGATTACCAGTAAAAGAGCCACGATACATCCTATCAGCGGCAGCATTTTGAATAGAATTCCCCATATATTGCTTGCCTGCTTGGATACACGAATAATATATCCATCCGGATTCTTAACAGCATAATAAAACAGATTCTGTGACAATGTATCAGAATTTCTTATGCTTTCACCCTCCCCAGACTGCAGGGCTTCCTGTATTTCTTCTCTTTGCGCATGATTCTCCATCTTTGAGGAATCTGCGTAATTATCATATATTACAATTCCGTCATTCTCTACTATTGTAACTCTGAGTTCTTCCTGACTGGAATCGAATCTCTCCCATGGAATCTCCTCCTGCTGCGACAGATCTGATATCAGATACGCATAAGATCGTATTTCTTCCATGATCTGCTTCTTGAGCATGTCATATGACACTCCCAGAGTAAGCAGTAATGTTTCTAATATGGCAATGACCGCCAGAGCCATACAATGTATATATATCTTCCTTTTCATGTAAGTAACCCTGTCCTTCCATAATCTGCATACTTTCAGGTATATTTTAGTACCTTGTGCAGGCACAAATTTTCACATTATTCCAGCATATATCCTACATTACGAATGGTCTTGATACGATTGCCAGCCTCACCCAGCTTCTGTCTCAGCGTCTTGATATGCATATCCACGGTTCTGGTCTCCCCACTGTAATCAGTTCCCCAGATACGGTTCATAATACTCTCTCTGGTAAGTACGATTCCCACATTATCCAGGAACATTTTCAACAGTTCATATTCTTTAAAAGTAAGTTCGCAGGGCTTGTCATTCACATACACTGCGTGCTTCTCATCATCCATGGACAGTTCATCCAGGCTCAGAACCTTCTTCTCATCCTTGCCATCACCGATTCTGCGCAGCAATGCCCGCACTCTGGCTATCAGTTCCATAACACCAAAAGGCTTGGTCAGATAATCATCCGCTCCCATATCCAACCCCTTAACCTTATCAATTTCCGTGGTTCTGGCTGTTACCATAATAACAGGCACATGCGCCGCCCTTGGATTATGTCTTATATTCTGCACGATCTGCAGTCCATCTTCATCCGGAAGCATAACATCCAGAACTGCAAGAGAAGGAACCTTTTCTTCTACTGCTGCATAGAAATCCTTCGCATTGGTAAAGCCTTTTACCTCATAATTACTGTTTTTAAGGGCAAATGTCTCTACTTCCAGAATGTCATTATCATCTTCTACTATATAAATAAGTGCCATGTTGATAACCGTACCTTTCTGCAGCACTGCTGCTTCCTTTTTATTCTACTGCTCTACCGCCAGTCATAAAAAAGACAGCGGCATGACCGCTGTCCCTTATTACTTACACATCCTACCTTAGGGTAATTCATATTTTCTAAGATAGCTCTGAAGTCTGATGTCAAATTCACTGCCTTCACCCTTTGGAAGTGTATCTACATACTCATGTGCATGTGTCTCATCTTCCTTCAGCTGCATGACACTGATTGCGATATTGGAACAATGGTCTGCAATTCTCTCATAGTTGTTTGTAATATCAGATAATACAAAACCAAGCTCCACTGTACACTTGCCCTTGCGCAGACGCTTTGAATGACGTTTCTTCATCTCTTTCTGGATCACATCAATTGCTTCTTCAAAAGGCTCTACATGCTTCGCTTCTTCCACATCTTCCTTTTCAAAGATATTGACGGACATATCCACAATGTCACTGACAGCTCTGGAGAATGTCTCCAGTTCTTCCAATGCCTTTGGTGAAAATGCCTGTTCCTTCTTCTGCATCTCTCTTGCCGCATCTACCAGATTAATGGCATGATCTGAGATTCTCTCGAAATCACCAATACTATGCATCAGCATTGTCATCTTCTTGGAATCCTTCTCACTCAGGTTACGGCTGGAAAGCTTCACAAGATAACCACTGATTTCATCGTCATACTGATCTACCAGATTCTCCTTGAATTCCACATCTGCTGCAATTTCCTTATCAAATGTAATGAACAGTCCCATTGCTTCCTGAAGGGAAGCCTTGGTAATCTCTGCCATCTTCACAACATAAGAATATGCCTGTTCCAGTGCAAAGGAAGGAGTATTGAGGAAACGCTCGTCCATCCTGACAAAATCTTCCTGCTGCTTTGCCTGTCTGCGTTCTTCTTCGTCCACCTGGATTACCATATAGGATAACTTCTCCAGCAATTTGGAAAATGGTAATAACAAAATAGTTGCCGCCACATTAAAGACTGTATGCACTACCGCAATACCAGCCTTGTTTGCTGCTTCACCAAGGAATTCAAAATGTACAACACTGTTGACACTGTAGAATACCACCATAAATATGGTAGTTCCGATAATATTGAACAAAAGGTGTACTACTGCTGCACGTTTTGCATTTTTGCTGGCTCCTACAGAAGACATGATTGCTGTGATACATGTACCAATATTCTGTCCCATAATAATAGGAATCGCTGCCGCATAGCTGACTCCCCCCGTATCACACAACGCCTGTAAAATACCTACAGATGCAGAAGAAGACTGAATCACTGCCGTAAGTACTGCACCAACGATCAGACCAAGTATAGGGTTCGTGAACATCGTAAATATCTGAGTGAACTGAGGAACATCCTTCAACGGTGCCACTGCATCTGACATGGCTTCCATACCATACATCAGAATCGCAAAACCGATAAAAATCGTACCAATATCCTTTTTCTTGCTATCCTTAATGAACATTACAAGGATAATACCAATCAGCGCAAGAACAGGAGAAAAAGAACTGGGTTTCAGTAACTGTAACAGGATATTATCTCCCTGAATACCTGTCAGACTCAGTAACCATGAAGTGATCGTAGTACCCACATTGGCACCCATGATAATACCGATTGCCTGAGAGAGCTTCATAATTCCTGAATTTACAAAACCAACTACCATTACTGTTGTCGCTGATGAGGACTGAATGACAGCTGTCACTCCTGCGCCAAGAAGCACTGCCTTCCATTTGCTGCTGGTAAGATTCTCCAGAACTTTCTCAAGCCTACCGCCTGATACCTTCTCAAGACCCTCACTCATAATGTGCATTCCATAAAGGAACAGTGCCAAGCCGCCTATCATAGACAACAAACCAAATAAACTCATAATAGGTCTCCTTCGATAATTATTTTACATGCTTTATCCAATTCAACCTAATTATACGATATAATATCATTTTTGTGTAAAAAAAATTACCTTTTTCATGTAAAATCTATGTAAAATTAATCTGTATTGTTTTAAAACGGATAATACAATATCGGCCTGCATAATTTCTTTACCGCTTTACTGGATAATACTGCCAGTAATACGACAATAAGTAATACACTGCACAGAACCGGATACTGCTTCATTGCAGGAACCGGATAATACTTCAATAACCTGATTACGAACCCATGCAGCAGAAATACCGGCATGGTATTCTGCCCCAGCTTCGTTACAAAGGGGATTCTGCGGTTTGGCATACATACACACAGAAAATGGATGAGCAAAGCTGCACAGATAATCGCTCCCAGCCTGATTACCACGTTATAATGCCATTTCTCATAGGCAGCCGCCTGATACAGCCAGGACACCTTGATTCCCTTGCGGTATTCAAATAAAAGTATCGCAATACCCACAGCTGCCGTTGCTGCGGTAATTCTCAGCAGCTGTTTACGGCCGGCACTTTCTCCAAAACACTGTGGAAACACGAATCTGCCATATTCCTGACTGTATAAGCCCGCCAGAAAGAATGGGAAAAAGACAATAATTCTGGATAAGCTCATGTAATATCCAATATTCTCATCAAATCCAGCCAGCAGTGCCATGGCTACAGCCGCTGTCATGATCACAGCTCTTTTCTTTCGTGAATCAGTCACAACAAAAGGAATCAGTAAATTCCATATTACCAGCGCCAGCAGATACCATAATAACCAGTATGGTTTCACGAACTGCATATCGCTGTCATTCTTTAATACAATGCGGTCAAATAATACATACAGAATCTGAAATACCACATACGGATACACATAGTTTCTTGCGATCTTATCATAGTGTACTTCCCTGCTGCTGCAAAATCCCGATAAAAACACAAATGCCGGCATATGGAAGGAATAAATCAACAGATATAGGTATGAACTGTATGGGAACTTGATTACTTCGCACAAATGCCCCAATACAACGCACCCTATCAGAAATGCCTTCATATTATCCACAGCCATAAGCCGCTCTTTTTTCTTTTTCATAATCTTCCTCTTTAATTTTACTTCATTATAAAATATCAGTTGCTATTATGGCTCATGAAAAATGCTTTTTCAAGCTTTCTTCTTGTTCTTTTCTCAAAACACTGCAGACAACAAAAGGCGTTCTACAGTTCTCACTGTAAAACGCCTTTTATAATATCACCTTATTTTTATACTTCAAACATTAATTCGCCGTATGTAGGCATAGGCCAGATATCGCTGTCAACTACCATTTCCAGCTTATCTACAGGTGCACGTAATGCATCCATAGCAGCCTTAACAGTATCCTTGTAGTAGAATGCCTGTGCTTTCACATCTTCGATTGCAGACGCCTTAGCTGTCTCGGCCTGTAAAGTCTCAAGCGCAGCCTGTGCCTCTGTCAGTAAGCCATCTACCTTCTTCAGTAATTCTACCTGTGTAGAAGCCGTAGCACCTGCTTCTTTCACTGCAAGTACTGTATTAGCAAGATCTCCTGTATAAGCAGATACTGCTGGGATGATGTCCTTACCAGCCATGTCGATCATAGTCAATGCTTCGATATTGATTGTCTTAGCATATGTCTCGTAAATGATCTCTTCACGGGATTCCAGTTCTACCTTTGTAAAGATATGGAACTTCTCGAATAACTTCACTGCCTTATCTGTTGTCAGAGTAGGAGCTGCCTCGATCATGGACTTGATGTTAGGAAGTCCTCTTCTCTCTGCCTCTGCTACCCATTCATCTGAATAGCCATTTCCGTTAAAGATGATTCTCTGATGTTTGGTCAGGTATTCCTTGATCAGATCATGTACAGCCATATCGAAATCGTCTGCCTTTTCCAGAATGTCTGCTGCTTCACAGAAAGCTTCTGCAACGATCGCATTCAGTGTTGTATTAGGGCTTGCGATAGAGTCTGCACTACCAACCATACGGAACTCGAACTTATTACCTGTGAAAGCAAAAGGTGAAGTTCTGTTTCTGTCTGTAGCATCCTTCTGCAGATCAGGAAGTGTAGATACACCAGTTAAGAGCTTACCGCCTTCCTTAACCTTAGCTGCATCACCAGTCTCGATCAACTGCTTTACAACATCCTCAAGCTGCTCACCAAGGAATACAGAGATGATTGCTGGAGGTGCTTCGTTAGCGCCAAGTCTGTGATCATTACCAACATCAGATGCACTCTGACGAAGCAGATCTGCGTGAACATCTACTGCCTTTAAGATGCAGGCAAGTACTAACAGGAACTGAATATTCTTATTTGGTGTATCACCCGGATCAAGTAAGTTCACACCATTGTCTGTTGTGATAGACCAGTTGTCATGCTTACCGGAACCATTTACACCGGCATATGGTTTCTCATGAAGCAGACATCTTAAATCATGCTTATAAGCAACTCTCTTCATGGCTTCCATTACCAACTGGTTGTGGTCAACTGCGATATTAGCTGTCTCATAGATAGGTGCCAATTCATGCTGTGCAGGAGCAACCTCGTTATGCTGTGTCTTAGCTGTAACACCAAGCTTCCACAGCTCCAGGTTTAAGTCCTTCATATATTCACCAACACGCTCTTTGATGACACCGAAATAATGATCTTCCATTTCCTGTCCCTTAGGGGCCGCAGCACCAAACAGTGTACGTCCTGCAAACATAAGGTCTTTTCTCTGCATATACAGATCTTTATCTACCAGGAAATATTCCTGCTCAGGTCCTACAGACGCTGTAACCTTGGTTGCCTCTGTATTGCCAAATAATCTTACGATACGGAGTGCCTGCTCACTTAATGCTTCCATGGAACGAAGAAGCGGAGTCTTCTTATCAAGTGCTTCACCTGTATAAGAACAGAATGCTGTAGGAATGCAAAGGATTGTGCCGCATCCGGATTCTTTTAAGAATGCAGGAGAAGTAATATCCCATGCTGTATATCCTCTTGCTTCAAATGTAGCACGAAGTCCGCCTGAAGGGAAAGAAGATGCGTCAGGTTCACCCTTGATCAGCTCTTTACCAGAGAACTCCATTAACATTCTGCCTTCACTGTCAGGATGTGTAATAAAGGAATCATGCTTCTCAGCAGTAATACCTGTCAGAGGCTGGAACCAGTGTGTGTAGTGTGTTGCACCATTCTCAACAGCCCAGTCCTTCATTGCCTTTGCAACGACATCTGCTGCTGCCATTGACAGCTCACCGCCATGTTCCATGACTCTGGTTACTTCCTGGAATACTTTTTTAGGAAGTCTTTCTCTCATCTTTGCAACAGTAAATACTTTGGATGCAAAAATGTCTTCCACGTTTAATAATTCTCTCATTTTATTTCCTCGCTTTCCTTATATGTTCCTTTTTCATTTGCCCTGCATACCCGGTAAAACTTTTGAATACGCAAAAAGGTGTCCCAAAAATACTTTTGGAACACCTTTGTTCTTTGACTTATTTATTCACTTGATAGGCATATCATAACCGATTGTTTTTAAAAAATCAATAGGAAATTTTATTTTTTGTATTTTACTGCACAATGCCGACCAAAAGGCGCACTTAGATACACGCAATGCCAACCTCGAATACGCACTTCGTGCTTCTTCTCGGTCGCGTGCTTCGCACTATAATCATGTAAGGAACTTCCCTGTCTCATGCGAGCATGAACAGGGAATTCCTTACATGATTGCATTGCTTCATCAGATCTCGAACATCAGCTCCCCATAGGTAGGCATGGGCCAGATGTCGCTGTCAACGAGCATTTCGAGTTTATCAACGGGTTTTCTTAATGCGGTCATGGCAACATCTACAACATCCTTGTAGTAGAAAGCTCTTTCCTTGGCATTCTCAATCTTATTTGCATGAACTGTGCACTCTTCCAGATGTTTCAGGGCTTTCTTAGCCTCGGCAAGGAGACTGTCTACCTCCACCAACAGCTCTGTCTGGGCTGTGGCAGGTGCACCGGCTTCTTTTACAGTCACTACGGTATTTGCCAGCTCTCCGGTATATGCTGCAACTGCAGGAATGATGTCCTTTCCTGCCATATCGATCATTGTCAGCGCTTCGATATTGATAGTCTTTGCGTAGGTTTCATAAATGATCTCTTCTCTGGACTCCAACTCTACTCTGGTGAAGATACCAAACTTCTCGAAGAGCTTCACTGCTTTATCTGTTGTCAGGGTAGGTGCTGCTTCTATTGTGGACTGGATATTAGGAAGTCCTCTTCTCATGGCTTCCTCATACCATTCTTTAGAATAACCATTTCCACTGAACAGGATTCTCTGATGCTTGGTCATATATTCCTTGATCAGATCATGTACTGCCATATCGAAGTCCTCTGCCTTTTCCAGACGGTCAGCTGCTTCGCAGAAAGCCTCTGCAACAATAGCATTAATCGTTGTATTTGGAGAAGCAATAGAGTCAGAAGAACCTACTGTTCTGAATTCAAATTTATTTCCTGTAAAAGCAAAAGGTGACGTTCTGTTTCTGTCTGTTGCATCTTTTACAAAATCAGGAAGCGTGGATACACCTGTTGCCAGCTTCTCTCCCTTCTTGGCACTGGATGCTACACCTGTCTCAACCAGCTGCTTTACCACATCCTCCAGCTGTTCACCAAGGAAAATGGAGATAATAACTGGAGGTGCTTCACTTGCACCCAATCTTCTGTCATTTCCTACATCAGCTGCGGACTGGCGAAGCAGGTCAGCGTGTGTATCGACTGCTTTCATGATACAAGCTAGAACCAGCAGGAACTGAATATTTTCATTCGGTGTGTCACCTGGATCTAACATATTGATTCCATTGTCTGTAGTAATGGACCAGTTATCATGCTTGCCGGAACCGCTCACACCTTCATATGGCTTCTCATGAAGCAGACATCTCATGTTATGTTTTACCGCAACTCTCTTCATAGCTTCCATAACCAGCTGATTATGATCTACCGCAATATTGGCAGTCTCATAAATAGGCGCCAGCTCATGCTGTGCGGGTGCTACCTCATTGTGCTGCGTTTTTGCCGTAACACCTAATTTCCACAATTCCTCATTCAAGTCCTTCATGTAGGCGCCGACACGCTCTCTGATAACACCAAAATAGTGATCTTCCATCTCCTGTCCCTTAGGAGCGGGAGCACCGAACAAAGTACGGCCTGCAAACATCAAGTCTTTTCTTTGCAGGAACAGATCTTTATCCACCAGGAAATATTCCTGCTCTGCACCTACGCTGGCAGTAACCTTGGAAGCCTCTGTATTGCCAAATAAACGCACGATACGAAGTGCCTGTTCATTCAATGCTTCCATGGATCTTAATAATGGGGTTTTCTTATCCAGGGCTTCACCTGTGTAAGAACAGAAAGCAGTGGGGATACACAAGATCACGCCACATGCAGATTCCTTCAAAAATGCCGGAGATGTGATATCCCATGCTGTATAACCTCTTGCTTCAAAAGTCGCACGAAGTCCTCCAGATGGGAAAGAAGAAGCGTCAGATTCGCCTTTGATGAGTTCTTTTCCGGAAAAATCCATAAGCATTTTTCCTTCTTCGTCAGGATGTGTTACAAATGCATCATGTTTCTCAGCTGTAATGCCTGTCAGCGGCTGGAACCAGTGTGTATAATGGGTTGCACCATGCTCAACAGCCCAGTCCTTCATTGCCTTTGCCACTACATCTGCCGTCGCCATGGAAAGCTCTCCTCCGTGCTCCATAACACGGATTACTTCCTGAAATACTTTCTTAGGCAGCCTTTCTCTCATCTTGGCTACTGTAAATACATTGGATGCGAATAATTCTTCAACATTAAGCAGTTCGCTCATTATCTTCTTCCTCACTTTCGGTATCAAGAAATTGTGAAATATTTCATCTGTTTTATCATATCATATTAACCGCTATATTGCACAGCAGTAAATACTACATAATGTTAATTTTTGTAGCATATTCCTATAAACATTTTGCACAATAAAAAAACAGCACATTTCAATTTTGTTTAAAATGCACTGCTTCTTTTATCTAATTTGCCTTAACACGCATGAGGTCGTATTGCTGTGGAGTGACATCCAGCTGCACATACAATACCTGCTTGGAGTGAGGACAGCTCTCTACTGCTTCTCCCTCTTCGTTATACATACCAAGTACTTTTGCTTCTACATTGCTTCCATCCGGCTTCATGATCTCGATTGTATCACCTACGCAGAACTTGTTGCGCTGCTCGAACCTGGCAAATCCTCTCTCATCTATGGATTCTACGATTCCAAGATAAATATATTCATTCACATATGTGTTATTGTCATAAATCTGCGTCTCTTCACTTGGCTTGCCAAAATAGAAGCCCGTCGTGAACTGTCTGTAGGTACACTTTGCAATTTCCGCACGATACCAGTCCATATTCGCCTGATATTTCTCCGGCGATTCCAGATAATCATCAATAGCCTTACGATAGGTTCTTGCCACACATGCCACATACAAGGCGGTCTTCATTCTGCCTTCGATCTTGAGACTGTCAATTCCCGCTTCTATGATTTCAGGGATATGCTCGATCATGCACAGATCCTTGGAGTTGAAAATATAGGTACCTCTCTCATTCTCATAGACCGGCAGATATTCTCCGGGGCGTTTCTCTTCCACGACCGCATATTTCCAGCGGCAGGGATGTGTACACGCACCCTGGTTGGCATCTCTTCCCGTGAAATAATTGGATAAAAGGCATCTGCCTGAATAGGAGATACACATTGCACCATGAATGAAGCTCTCAATCTCCATTTCATCCGGGATATGCTTCCTGATTTCGGCGATTTCTTTCAGAGAAAGTTCTCTTGCAGATACTACTCTCCTGGCTCCCTGCTGCCACCAGAACAGATATGTCTGATAGTTCGTATTGTTAGCCTGTGTTGATATATGAATCTCAATCTCAGGACAGACTTCCTTCGCGATCATGAACATACCCGGATCAGAAATGATCAACGCGTCCGGTTTGATTTCTTTTAATTCGTTAAAATATGCTCTTGCGCCCTCCAGATCATCATTATGTGCCAGAATGTTCGCTGTCACATACACCTTCACACCATGCTCATGCGCAAAAGCAATGCCTGCTGCCATATCTTCCATGGAGAAATTCTTGGCTTTTGCACGAAGTCCAAATGCTTCTCCACCAATATATACTGCATCAGCGCCAAAAATAACAGCTGTTTTTAATACCTCCAGGCTGCTGGCAGGAACCAGCAATTCCGGTTTTTCTCTTCTCATTCTAATAACCATGCCCTTTCAGTGACCTGTATATTTCCAGTCAAAGTCACATTTTCTTTGTGGATAGAGTCACTCCATCTGCCACCGGCAGGATTACTGTCTCCAGTTCCTCATGATGCGTCAGCGCATACAGATATTCCCGCATTCTGTTATGGATTGTGCGGTTACGTCTCGTTACCGCATACTTGGACTCTACAATATCTCCATCCTGTAAAATATTATCAGATACCAGAAGACCACCCGGTTTCAGCAGTCTTAAAATATCCGGCAGGAAGTGAATATACTGTCCCTTTGCAGCATCCATAAATATAAAATCAAAGGTCTCCTGCATATCAGCCAGTATTTCTACCGCATCACCCTCTAACAGCGTGATCTTATCTTCTTTTCCTGCCTTTTTAAAGTTCTCCTTTGCCAGAGGAATCCTCTTCTCGTACTTCTCTATCGTTGTAATATGACACCCCTGCGGTGCATACTCACTCATCAATAACGCAGAAAAACCAATGGCCGTTCCTACCTCCAGAATTTTCATGGGTCTGCCCCAGGTCAGCAGAAACTTTAACAGACTCTGCATCTGCGGTCTGACGATCGGTACATTGGTTTCTTTTGCATATTTCTCAAGCTCATGCAGATAAGGCGGATTCCCGGAATCAAAGGAATGGATAAAAGTCATCATTCTTTCATCTGCGATCAATTGCCCTCCTCCGTTTCTGCCTCATCTGCTGCGCACATAGTCTCTAACATTTCCTCTACAGACATGGCTGTATTCAATTCATACGTACCGGGCTTGATCTCGTCTTTATATTCTGACAATGCTTCCTGCACATAGAATACCGTCGCATTATCAATCAGTCCTTTGTTCTCCAGTAATTTGCCTACATCCTTACTGTCCTGACCTTCTGATACAGTCACACTGACGGTTCTTCCGTCTCCTTCATCTTTGGGAATGTCTGCAAATACCTGGAATCCAAAATCATAAGCACCTACGGCCAGCTTAAATACAACAACAATGACGGCTGCTGCAATGGCAATCTTAGCGATCATTGCGGTAATCGCACCTAAAAGCTGCTTTACATCCATACTGTCTCCTCCATGCTGATACTGCTTACTCTATCTCCATAATGATCGGCAGGATCATAGGCCTTCTCTTTGTCTTCTTCCATACGAATTCACCCAGAGTATCCTTAATGTTGCCCTTGATCTTACCCCAGTCTGTTACATTCTTCTTCAGACAGGTAGTTACTGCCTTTTCAATTACCTTGTGTGCCTCATCCATCAATGCATCCGACTCTTTCACATAGACGAATCCCCTGGATACGATATCCGGTCCTGCCAGTAATTCTCCTGTTGCACCATCCAGTGACATGACCACGATCAGAATACCGTCTTCTGCCAGATGCTGTCTGTCACGCAGTACTACATTTCCTACATCACCAACACCAAGACCATCTACAAGGACTGTGCCCACCGGTACTTTACCATTTACAGCTGCACCATTATTATCCAGCTCCAATACATCACCGGAGCTTAAAATAAAGATGTTCTCTTTATCATAGCCCAGTTCTGAAGCAATTCTTGCCTGTGCCTTGAGGTGCTTGTATTCTCCATGGACAGGAACTGCATATTTAGGCTTGGTCAATGTATAGATCAGCTTGATCTCTTCCTGGCACGCATGTCCTGATACATGAGTATCCTGGAAAATAACATCTGCGCCCTTCTTGCAAAGCTCATTGATTACCTTGGTTACAGCCTTCTCATTTCCTGGAATAGGATTAGAGGAGAAGATAACCGTATCTCCCTGACTGATAGAGATCTTCTTATGCATGCCACTTGCCATACGGCTGAGTGCAGCCATACTCTCACCCTGGCTTCCGGTTGTGATGATAACTGTCTTATCTCTCGGATAATTCTTCAGCTTCTCAATATCAATCAGTGTGTTCTCAGGAATATTAATACGATTCAGGTTGGAAGCGGTCTCTATGATATTCACCATACTTCTTCCTTCCACGACTACTTTCCTGCCAAACTTATATGCCGTGTTAATGATCTGCTGTACACGGTCAACATTGGATGCAAAGGTTGCAATAATGATCCTCGTCTTTTTATGTTCTTCAAACAGCGTATCAAACACACTGCCAAGCGTTCTCTCTGATGGTGTAAATCCGGGTCTCTCTGCATTCGTACTGTCGCAAAGCAGTGCCAGTACACCCTTCTTACCCAGCTCTGCAAAACGCTGCAGATCAATCGTATCACCATATACCGGCGTATAATCTACCTTAAAGTCTCCTGTATGCACTACAATACCGGCTGGAGAATAAATGGCCAGTGCAGCTGCATCCACAATACTGTGATTTGTCTTAATAAATTCGATTCTAAAGCATCCAAGATTAATGCTCTGACCAAATTTTACAACTTTTCTTCTGACATTATGGATCAGATTGTGCTCTGTAAGCTTGTTCTCTATAATTCCCATTGTCAGCTTCGTTGCATAAACAGGGACATTGAGTTCCTTCAATACATAAGGAAGGGCTCCGATATGGTCTTCATGTCCATGTGTGATCACAAAGCCCTTTACCTTATCTGCGTTATTCTTCAGATACGTAATATCAGGAATAACCAGATCTACGCCCAGCATATCATCTTCCGGGAAACTCAGACCGCAGTCAACTACAACAATACTGTCTTCATACTCAAAGGCAGTAATATTCATACCAATCAGCTCAAGACCCCCTAAAGGAATAATCTTAAGCTTTGATGTATTTTCTTTTTTATTTTGTTTCAAAGTAAACCTCCATCTAAAATTTTCTATATATAACAGCACCCTGCTGTTTTATCGCTTATATCAAGTCAATATCTTCCAGTATGTTCTCAAATACTACTGATACTGCATCGAACTCTGTATCATCCTCTACCATGCTGTAGACACGTTCCTCTGCATCAGAATCTGACATATCCTTTAAAATATAGGCTTCTCCCTCTTCATCTTCTTCTGCATCTGTTACAAGTATATAATTTACACCACCGATCGTAGTCTGTTCCAACACATAGAAATCAACAGCTTCACCGCCATCCGGCACAAAGGTAATTTTCTCCATTATGCGTTCTCCTTATTCTTGCGCAGGTCAAGAAATCCCTGCAAAATAAAAACTGCCGCTATTTGATCGACGTATTCCTTACGGTCCTCACGTCTGATACCGGCTTCCATCATTGCTTTATCTGCTGCTACTGTTGTCAACCGCTCATCCCAGAGATGTACAGTCAGTCCGCTCCTGCGTTCGAGCATTTCTTTAAAAGCCAGCGTTTTCTCTACACGCTCGCCCAGTGAATCATTCATATTCTTAGGATAACCAAGTACGATTTCTTCTACTCCATACTCTACTATCAGCTCTTCAATTCTTGCCAATGTCTGACGCAGTTTATTCTCCGACTTTCTACGTACAATCTCTATTCCCTGAGCGGTAATGAGCAACGGGTCGCTGATGGCTACACCAACAGTCTTTGACCCAAAATCCAATCCCATTATCCTCATGCAATTTTCTCCTGTTAACCGCTTGTCCACTTTCTTAATTATTCCAACCGGAATTTCTGATGTATGCCTTGAGCATTTCTTCTACAAGTTCATCACGCTCTACCTTCATAATCAAGGCTCTCGCATTCTTATGGCTGGTAATATAAGTAGGATCCCCTGACATAATATAACCAACGATCTGGTTGACCGGATTATAACCCTTCTCTGTTAAAGCAGCATATACAGAAGACAGCACATCTTTCACTGTTGAAGCTTCTTCTAACTCTTCCGGAAGAATCTGAATAAATTGTGTACGTGTTAAATCCTCCATCTGTCCATGCTCCTTTCCATTACTGTCTGCTATCTGAATACGCTGACAGCTGCATATTTTCGAGAGGTATTTTCATGTCTTTATCCTTTATCATACTCTAATTTGTTTGAAAATTCAATGAAAAGTTGTCCCTTTTGTACTTAATAAAAGAATTTCATCATTTAATGCGCTTTCAATCCTGCCAGACACCAGTTTATTGCGGCAGTCTTCATCTGATGGATAAGCGACCTTGACATATTCTCTTGTGTGCCCAATCCAGTATTCCCGTCCCAGAATTTCCTTCTTCTCCTCCAGCAGTACCTCTTCTTCTTTGCCAATATAACAGAATCTGAATTCCCTGGATTGTTCTTTCTCCATGTCCAGCAAAATATTGCTGCGTTTCGTCTTGTCTTTTTCCAGAATCTGACCTTCCATGACTGCGGCTCTTGTTCCTTTCCGCTTGGAGAACTTGAAAATATGCATTTCATAAAAGCAGATCTCATCCAGGAACTTCCTCGTCTCTTCAAATTCTTCTTCGCTCTCCTGTGGGAATCCCACAATGACATCCGTTGTGATAGCCGGGTGTTCAAATGTCTTTCGCAGCAGTGCCACTCCCTGCTTAAATTCTTCCGGGGTATAATGACGGTTCATTCGCTTCAATGTAGCCTCGCTGCCACTTTGGAGAGAAAGATGGAAATGAGGACATATTGTCTTTAACTGCCCGATTCCATGTGCAAACTCTTCCGTAATCAGACGTGGTTCCAGAGAACCCAGGCGAAGTCTGGTCACTCCTGGTATTTTATCTACTTCCTGCAATAATTTTAAAAGATGCCAGTTGGTTTCAGCTCCATAGACAGCTCTGCCTTTTTCCTCAAAATCAATTCCATAAGAGCTGATATGAATACCGGTTAAGACAAATTCCTGATAACCGGCCTGTGCCAGCCCTGTAATCTCCTCAACGATATCTTCGCTCTTTCTGCTTCTGACCCTTCCCCTGGCATAGGGAATCAGACAATACGAACAGAACTGATTGCATCCATCCTGAATCTTGATGTATGCCCTGGTGTGCTCCTGTGTCCCTGTCAGCTTCATCTCCTCATACTCATCAGTATGATTGATATCTATAACTGCCTCTTCCTCTACGCCGTTCATGTAATTCTCAAGGATAGAAACCAGGTCTTTCTTCTTATTGTTGCCAATGATGAGATCTACCGCATCATCTTCCCTGGCGCCCTGTGTATCAGACTGTACATAACAGCCCACCGCCACTACGATTCCTTCCGGATTGGTCTTCTTAGCTTTATGAAGCATCTGTCTGCTCTTGCGGTCTGCAATGTTTGTAACAGTACAGGTATTTACAATATAAATATCTGCTTTTTCTTCAAAAGGCACAATTTCATAGCCTTTGTTCTTTAATTCCTGTAACATTACATCCATTTCATATGAATTCACTTTACAGCCAAGATTATGGAATGCAGCTTTCCTGCTCATGTTGTTTCCTCCGGTTCTTATCGTATCTCCCGTTTTCTCTTCGGGGCGGTTAATTCTGTGTTAATTCTCTCATTCACTGTAATTAATAGCAATCTGTACAGTTTTATTAGATATTTTCGTCATTTTTTATGACAACTGATTAGCTTCTTTGGTTGACTTTTCCTGTATTTCCCTTTATTATTAAGTAAGAAGGTATGTGGTGCGGTACACTGGTATCGTTGCCCAAATAATAAGGAGGTAGTCAGAATGAAGACTGTTCAAATTTCTTTAAACTCTATTGACAAGGTTAAGTCCTTCGTTAATGATATTACAAAATTCGATTATGATTTCGACCTCGTATCAGGCAGATATGTCATTGATGCAAAATCCATTATGGGTATCTTTAGCTTAGACTTATCCAAACCAATCGATTTGAATATCCATGCAGAAGGCAATGCTGATGAAGTTATGGAAGTTTTAAAGCCATACTTAATCTAATCAACATACTTAGAATATGCACAAACAAGAAATTCACCATGTATGATATATACATGGTGTTTTTGTATATATATGATACCAGGGGTATAAACCATAAAAACACGATGTGCTCGCACAAGAGTGTTTTCATGGTTTCATATACCTCTCTACTCATTCCAACTAACTGTAATCACTTCATCTGTATCCAGTGCGGTCTGCACTAATGCATCAATTCCCTCTTCCAGATTCTTCTCATGTGCTCTGATTACTTTCAGGTTCGGTTTCGTTACCGGATGCTTTGCAACAAAGATCGTACAGCAGTCTTCAAATGGCAGAATAGAAGTCTCGTATGTGTTGATTTTCTCAGATACTTCTACAATCTCCTGCTTGTCAAATCCAATCAACGGTCTGTATACAGGTATTGTACACACATCATTGGTAGCCATCAGTGACTGCATTGTCTGGGATGCTACCTGACCGATACTTTCTCCTGTAATCAATCCAAGACAGCCGTTTTCCTTGGCGATATGCTCTGCTATACGCATCATATATCTTCTCATGATAATTGTCAGCTCATCATGAGGACACTTCTCATAGATATATAACTGAATATCTGTAAAATTAATAACGTGCAGATTGATAGGTCCACTGTATCTGGATACCAGCTTTGCAAGGTCTACGACCTTCTGCTTTGCACGCTCGCTGGTATATGGCGGTGCATGGAAATAAACTGCATCTATCTTCACGCCGCGCTTGGATATCATATAACCTGCAACAGGGGAGTCAATACCTCCTGACAGAAGAAGCATGCCCTTACCATTGGTACCAATTGGCATACCACCCGGTCCTGGAATCACTACAGAATAAATATAGATCTTCTCACGAACCTCTACATGCAGCATGACATCCGGCTTGTGTACATCTACACGAATCTCAGGAAAAGCTTTCAGAATCGCTTCACCCAGATCACAGTTGATGTCCATGGAGCACTTGGGATAGTTCTTTCTTGCACGTCTTGCCTCTACCTTGAAAGTAATATTCTTATCAGGATATACAGAATCCATATAGGCAACTACATCTTCACACAGCTTCTCAAAGCCTTCATCCTCTACATGAACAACGGGACAAATGGCAGAGATACCAAATACAGTCTTGAGATTATCAACTGTCTCATCAAAATCAAAATCTGTCAAAGCATTGACATAGATTCTGCCCTGTGTTTTGGTTACTTCAAATTCACCCTCGCAACGAGTCAGTGCATATCTGATTTGGTCGCAGAGTCTGTCTTCAAAGATATATCGGTTCTTGCCCTTCACGCCAATCTCAGCGTACTTTATCAAAAATGATTTATACATATTATAGTCCTTTCATACTAATGCCTAGTGTAACGACGAAGCATAGGTATCATATCATACATTTGCTGCAATGTATAGTCAATTTCCTCCTGAGTTGTAAATACACTGAAGCTGAAACGCAATGTAGAATCCAGATATTTCTTCTCTACACCGATTGCCTGCAAGGTGGAAGAGGTCGTTGCCTTATGCGCTGAACAGGCACTTCCTGCTGATACACAGATACCTCTGTCCTCTAAGGAATGCAGCAATACTTCACTTCTGATTCCACCGATTGATACGCTGACTACATGGGGGGCGCTGTCCCTTCCCATAAGTCCATTGATTCTGACATCTTCTATCCTCGTTACGCCCTGTATAAATCTGTCTTTTAATGCATACAGCCTATCGTTTTCCGCTTCAAGGTTCTGATATATCTTCTCAACTGCCAGTGCCATTCCCGCGATTCCCGGTACATTTTCCGTACCTGAGCGCATGCCTTTTTGCTGTCCTCCGCCAAAAATGATTGGTCTGACCTTGACTTTTTCATTCATATACAGGAAACCCACACCTTTGGGTCCGTGAATCTTATGAGCACTGACAGAAAGCAGGTCAATGTTCATTTTCTTAGGAAGGATTCTGAACTTACCAAAGCCCTGTACAGCATCTACATGGAACACTGTATTGGGGTTCATTCTCTTGATCAATGCTCCGGCTTCTGCAACAGGCTGTAGGGAGCCTATCTCATTATTTGTATGCATAATGGACACCAGTATGGTATCTCTTCTCATCGCACACTCCAGATCATGCAGGCGGATCACACCATTATGATCTACCGGCAGATAAGTCACCTCAAATCCCTGCTCCTGCAGATATGCACATGTCTGCAGAATTGCCGGATGCTCAATCTGCGTTGTAATAATATGTCTGCCCGCACGGCAATTGGCATAAGCCGTACCTATCAGTGCAATATTATCTGATTCCGTTCCGCCTGAGGTAAACAGGATTTCTTTTTCCTGTACCTTGAGACATCTTGCTATCGTTTCACGCGCATAGCGAAGATACTTTTCACTCTCTACACCCTTAAAATGCATGCTGGATGGATTACCATAATCCTCACACATGATCTTGGTCATAAGAGCCGCTACCTCCGGCAGACATCTGGTGGTAGCAGAATTGTCTAAATATACTTCCATGTCAACCTCCACCTCAAGTCGCTGCTTTGCGGCTTGAAAGTACATTATTATTATATTAATATTCAAATTCTCGTTTTTTGTTCTGCCATATCATCCCATCTTAACATGAAAAAGGCGTTTTGACCATTATTTCTTCTATCTTTTTGCGAGGTCTCTGCCCTGGCGCTTCATCTGGATACCCCACCGCAACGGCACTGATAATCTGATCTGTTGTATTAATATACGTTTCCAGTTCCGGATAGGCAAAGCAGGTATTGGCAATCCATAAAGTGCCAAGCCCCAGCTCCTGCGCCCTAAGCAGCATATTCTGAATGGATGCCCCAATAGACAGTGCATCACACTGCTCCACAATGCGTCCATCCTCCTTCACAGGAATAAAAGGCGATTTACCATTGGTATTTAACACCACAATAACCACCGGTGCTTCCCTCATAACCCTGACCGTATTCTTAGCGTCCGCTATTCCATATCGAAAATCTGGGAACTTCGCTTCCCCTGACTCTTCCCGTTCAATTCCCTTCGCCATTGCATCTGTCAGCTTCTGCTTCCCATCCCCTGTATACACAATATATTTCCACGGCTGCCTGTTCTTCGCCGAAGGCGCCATTCTCGCAGCATCTATAAGCTGCTCTATGTACTCCGTTGGAACCTCTCTATCCTGATATTTACGGATACTCCTTCTATCATAAATTGCATTCTCACTCATGTGCCATATCCTTTCCTATCCAAGCCACAGAATCGTGCAGTTTTCACAATGCATAAACAGGTACTTGAAAAACGTTGGCACTTAGGCGGTATGCAAGCTATGCTTGCAATAGCGCCTTACGTGACCACTACGTTTTTCACGTAGCGGGAGCGGGCCTGTGCTGCATTGTCAAACTGCACGATTCGTCCCTTTCGCATGAATCTTGATATTCCCCAAAAGCAATAACTGCCAGCAGGCTTCACCCCGCTGGCAGAAATGTTCTCTTATACTCTATTGTAGTTGATGAGACATCCTTTCAGGATAATCTGTCTCTCTTCGTCTGTAAGTTCTCCAAGAGTCAGGTCAAATTCCTTCTTCTCTCCCTTACCTACAACATAAGCCTTGATTACAGGAGCTTTCTCCTCTACAGCCTTTCTGATACCAGGAATGAAGAGATAATCCAGATTCTGGAATGGAAGCTCTCCTTCCTTGATAATAAATGGAAGCATACCCCAGTTGATCAGGTTGGAACGATATCTCTTGGTTGCATACTCATTGGCAATGTTAGCCCAGCCGCCAAGTACCTTTTGGCAGCTTGCAGCCTGCTCTCTTGCAGAACCATCACCAGGCTTTACAGCAAAGATGGTGCTGCCGATGCCTGTATTCCTGCTGTCTGCATCAGGTGTGATCTCTTTCATTGCCTTCCATGCATTCTCCAGTTCAGGGAATGCTTCTAATGGACAACTGTCTGCTTCTCTGGCTTTTTCCGCCTTCTGTACTTCCTTGGCAAGTCCTACGTAGTGAGGATCTTTTCTGGAAAGTGTGAATTCTGCCAGTCCCAGAGGATTAGAACGGTAGGAAGAGGTCTCACCGGAAGGGATCAATTCATCTGTTGTTGTAACAGGGTCATGAATCTCAGATACAACTTTAAGAAGAAGATTATCTGTCAAAGCTACCATTGCAGGCCAGTCCTTGATGTTAGGACCAAACTTGATCTCAACGCTCTCATCTGCCACGCCATGAGAATCAAATACACGGTTCTCATAGATCTTCTTATCAAAGAAATATTTATACTTGGTAAAGTCACCATCGAACTCTGTTGCCGGAGTCAGGAAGCCTTTATTCGCTGCTGTTGCTGCGATAGAACGTGCATCCATCAGTGCCACAGATGCGATCTGACCGCTCTGAAGCTTGGAACCTTCTCTGTTCGGGAAGTTTCTTGTTGAATGACGGATGGAAAGGGCATTGTTTGCCGGTGTATCACCAGCACCGAAGCAAGGTCCACAGAATGCAGTCTTGAGGACAGCACCTGTCTCCATCAACTTGGCTGCACAGCCATTTTTGATCAATTCCATATAGATTGGCATGGAAGCAGGATATACACTTAATGTAAATTCATCCGGTCCAATGCTTGCATTTGTCAGGATATCAGCTGCAGCACAGATATTTTCAAATCCACCGCCTGCACAGCCTGCGATAATACCCTGTTCTACATAGAGCTTACCGTCAATGACCTTATCCTTTAATTTGAAATCAACTGCGCCATCCAGGCTTACTAATGCCTTTTTCTCACAATCATCCAGAATATCCATCAGATTAGCGTTCAACTCTTCAATGGTATATGTATTGCTTGGATGGAAAGGCATCGCGATCATAGGTCTGATGGTACTAAGGTCAATCTTAATGCATCCATCATAGTATGCTACTTCGCCAGGATTAAGTTCCTTATAATCCTCACTTCTGCCATGGATATCATAGAAATCCTTAATTGCAGAATCTGTCTTCCAGATAGAGGACAGACATGTAGTCTCTGTCGTCATAACATCAATGCCGATACGGAAATCAGCAGAGAGGTTCTCTACGCCAGGTCCTACAAATTCCATTACTTTATTCTTCACATAACCGTTCTTAAATACAGCACCAATAATAGCCAGCGCAACGTCCTGAGGTCCTACGCCTTTTACAGGGGAGCCTTCCAGATAAACAGCTACAACACCTGGCATATTGATATCATAGGTCTGGTTCAGAAGCTGTTTTACAAGTTCAGGACCACCTTCACCCATTGCCATAGTTCCAAGCGCACCATAACGGGTATGGGAATCAGAGCCAAGAATCATTCTGCCGCCGCCTGCCAGCATTTCTCTGGCGAACTGGTGAATAACTGCCTGATGAGGTGGTACATACATACCGCCATATCTCTTGGCACAGGTAAGTCCGAACATATGATCGTCTTCGTTGATGGTTCCGCCTACTGCACACAGAGAGTTGTGGCAGTTCGTCAATACATAAGGTACAGGGAACTTAGTCAGTCCTGATGCACGTGCGGTCTGAATGATTCCAACAAAAGTAATATCATGAGAAGTCAGCTTGTCAAATTTGATCTTCAGCTTCTCCATATTACCGGATGTATTGTGATCAGCAAGGATTCCATATGCAATTGTCTCCTTTGCTGCTTCCTTCTTGTCCACTTTCTTACCAGTCTTAGCCTCAATGGCAGCTGCCGCTTCACCATTATCTGCTACGAGCTCGGTTCCGTTCAACAGGTATACGCCACCGTCATATAACTCTATCATATCACACTATCCTTTCTGTTGTACGCAGTCCATCACACAGCTGTATGATCCTTAGTACTGTATAAATATACACATTTCTTTTACTATACTATACTTTCACGGTCATTTGCAATGCTTTAACGTAATAAAATTATATTCATAACCGGGAAGGTCTGACTCCTGTCACTTTATAGAACAGTCTTGAAAAATACAACGGATCGTCAAAGCCACAGGATAGGGCAGCACTCTTGACACTGGCGCCCTTTGACAGCATCTTTCTTGCCTGTGTCACCCGGTAACGAATCAAATATTCACTTGGTGAACAGCCAACTTCCTCTTCAAACAAACGATATAGAGTCGATCTGCTTATGTTCATAAGGCGGCACAGATACGCAATATCAAATTCTTCTCTGTGATATTCTGCCTCAATATAGCTGATGGCATTGCTCAATCTTTTTTCATTTTCTGTAAGAAGATCTCTCTCCCGATTGATATGATCGCCAATACAGCCTGTAATAGACAAAATGCTGCCTATCGCCTCTTTCTCCTGTCTTTTATGAACCAGTTCATATGCCTTGCTAAAATACGGAATGATCTCCTGCTCTTCAATTGCAGGAAAAACCGGCATTTTCATGCCAAGCCCCACTTCCCTTAGCATCTCACTGACACTCTCGCCGCTGAATTCAATCCAGCAATACTCCCATGGCTCCTTCTCATCCGGATAATAATGCACCGTGGTGTATGGGATGATGAGAAAGCTCTGTCCTGTATCTACAGGGTAGTTGTTCCCATTCACAACATAGGTACCTTTTCCCCGGATAATATAATGAATGATATAGCAGTTTCTCATTCCAGGGCCGAAGCTGTGCATATCACTGCAATCCTGTCTGCCTGCCCACAAAAGTTGTAAGCCTGTTACTCCCATGATGGTATCTCCCCCCTACTGTATAGAAAGTGACGAATTATGAACGTTTTGTCCATATATTTGAAACAATATTACATATCAAACTTTTCTTTTACTTACTATACTAAATATAATTTATAACACTTTAAGTTGCAACAGAAAATGAACAAAAAAGTTATATCATTTTCTGTTTATATTAACTTGGGTGAGTTACAGAATTGCCCTGCTTTCCTAATGCATAAGCAGGACAATTCGTCCCTCTCCACTCCCCGCCCAACAGAAAGGAAGAAAAGAAAATGGTAAAACTGACACCCCCTATGGGATGGAACTCCTGGAATACTTTCGGAGAAAAGATCAATGAATCACTCATCAAAGAAACGGCAGACTGCATGGCAGCAAGTGGTCTGAAAGATGCAGGTTATGACTATCTGGTCATTGATGACTGCTGGTCACTGAAGGAACGCGATGCACAGGGCAGATTGGTTGCTGACCCTGCCAAGTTCCCTAACGGCATGAAAGCAGTAGCAGACTATGTACACAGTAAAGGGCTGAAATTCGGCATGTATTCCTGTGCCGGCAATCTCACCTGTGCAGGATACCCCGGAAGCTATGAACACGAATTTACAGATGCAGAGACCTTCGCCTCCTGGGGCGTTGATTTTCTCAAATACGACTACTGCTACCACAGCCCCATCGTTGCCGGCAAATATCTGTACCGCAGAATGGGGCTGGCATTGGAGAACTGCGGCAGAGATATCCTTTTCAGCGCATGCTCCTGGGGGGCTGATGAAACACACGAATGGATGAAGGAAAGCAGTGCCGGCATGTGGCGCTCCACAGGAGACATCTTCGACACCTGGGAATCCGTCAAGGATCTGGTTCATCAACAGGAAAAGCTTCTACCCTACAATGCTACCGGCTGTTTCAATGACATGGACATGCTGATTGTTGGTATGTATGGACAGGGAAATGTAGGATTAAAAGGCTGCAATGACACCCAGTATAAAACCCATTACTCCATCTGGGCTTTGCTCGGTTCCCCACTGATGATCGGCTGTGATATCCGAAATATGAATGATGCCACCAGAAATATTCTGATGAATCGTGATCTGATTGCCATCAACCAGGATGCCATGTGCCGCCAGGCTGTCAAGCTCAATGGTATCTGGGCAGGCGAAGATATGGTAATGTATTCCAGAAATCTCAGCAATGGAGATATTGCTATTGGACTGTTTAATCTCAGCGAAAATAAAAGCGCTGCCAGATTCAATCTGGACGAACTCGGACTTCCCCAAAGCACCGGTCATACGCTGGAAATGACAGAAGTATGGACAAAGAAAACCTCTACAGTGACCAACGGCACCTGGATTCAGGAGTTAGATGCCTTCGACTGTGCCGTATACAGAGCAAAGGTCGTGAAAGCATAATGAACGGAACCTGTATGAAATGCGGTAAGCACCTGTCTTTTAACGAGATAGGTGCTTACAAAAAATTTGTCAATCGCGGAAGTACCAGCTATCTTTGCATTCCCTGTCTGGCTAAGAAGCTGGATATTCCCGAAGAAATGATTCATATGAAAATAAAAGACTTTATTGCACAGGGCTGTACGCTATTCATCAACGAAGAGTAAATTCTTTCAGCTTGCCCTGACTTACGGCATACTCATAGAGCTGCTTATTGGCACTGTCATAGACTCCAAATTGCTTCCTTAGGCTGACAACTCTCTGACAAATGTCTATGGCAGCTTTTGCCTGTGCCATCAGTTCCTCTGATACCGGATAAAAGGCCGGCGAGGTCAATACCTCTGCGGCAAGCGTCCTGGCTGTTGGATAATCCATGTCATTATCATATAGGATTCCCGTTATAAAAGGCATTCCTTTGCGTTGCAGGGCATGATACAGATTCCTTGTATTACCTCCACCGCCAATTACAAACGTCTGCGGCTGTCCACTTGGTGCTTCCAGCTCCACCATTCCCGTTCCTTCTTCATAAGAACCTTTCTGTATGTCGAACAATTCACTGATATAGCCATTGGTAAATACTTCATCAGGAGTACCATATCGTTGCACACAATCCCCTTTTATACACATCACCTTATCAGAAATGCGCTGCGCAAGATCCAGTTCATGTAATGACATAATTACAGTAAGCTTCCTGGTTCTGGTCAGTTTCTGCAAAGTAGTCAGAAATTCCAGCTTGTACTTCACATCCAGATAAGAAGTCGGTTCGTCCAATAACAGAATCTGCGGCTCCTGGCAAATTGCCCTTGCCAGTAAGATGCGTTGTCTCTGTCCATCACTGATCCGGGTAAAATCCTGTTCTGCAAGCTCTGTGACCTGCACCAGCACCATGGCATCCTCTACTGCTTTCCAGTCCTCCTTTGACAGAATCCCCAGCCTACCCGTATAAGGGTAACGTCCTGCTGCCACCACATCCTTACACGTCATGAGCTCTGTCTTTAAACGGTCTGTGAACACGACTGCCATTTTCTGCGATCTGGTATGTCCATCCATCTTCTGCAAAGAGACACCTTCCAGACTTGCCTCCCCCTCAACAGGAATCAGCTGTCCTGCGATGCTTTTCAGTATCGTAGACTTACCCGCACCATTAGGTCCTATCAATGTCAGAATCTCGCCCTGTTCCAGTGCAATTTCCACATTTCGTATCAGTGGCACACCACCATATCCTACTGTCATATGTTTCGTTTGAAAATAATACTGCTTCTCCATCACGCCTGCTCTCCCTTATGCCTTTTTAACATAATCAGAATCACCACAGGGGCGCCAAAAACTGCCGTCACTGTACTGATGCTAAGCTCCGTAGGGGCAAACAGCGTCCTTGCCAGCAGATCACAGAACAGACAAAAGACACTGCCTCCCAAAAAACACGCCGGGATCATAATAATAGGCTTAGCTGTTCCAAACAGATTTTTGACCAGATGTGGTACTGCGATTCCTACAAAAGATACCGGTCCCGCATATGCGGTGATACAGGCGGCAAGCAAGCTGGAAAGTACAACAAGTATCGCCCGAAATCTTTTGATATTGACGCCCATACTCTGTGCATAGGATTCTCCCAGCTGATAAGCACCGATAGGCTTCGCCAGGCAGAAAATAATTACAGTGATTACAAATACCAGAACTGACATGACTGTCACATTATTCCAAGTCATGCCAGAGAAGCTGCCTTTTGACCAGTTATGCAGATTCACAATATCGGCATCATCTGCAAAAGTCACAACAAAATCCGTAACTGCCGTACAGATATAACCTATCATTACACCACCGATGATAAGTGATGACATATTACCAATGCGGTTAGAAATCAGCAGCACAAAGCCCATGGACAGACACGCCCCTATAAATGCCGCCAGAATCAGTGTCACCGAGCTGACAGTAAAAGCATGTCCAAGACAGAAGACCATGACCAGCGCTACCACCAGCTTGGCACCTGATGAAATACCAAGCACAAAAGGTCCTGCTATCGGATTATGGAAAAATGTCTGAAGCAGATACCCTGCCAGCGCCAATGCCCCACCAAGGATTGCTGCTGCCAGCGCCCTTGGAAGACGTATCTCCCATACAATACGTGATGCAGTCTGCGCCGTCTTCTCTCCAAACAGAACTTCAGTTACTTCCTTTACAGAAATATTCACACTGCCGGCACAGATATTCCATGCCAGCAGCACAGCCATCAATATGATCAAACCAAGAAATGCCATACTATATCGAATCTTCCTGCCTGCCTTCATCTTTTCACCTTTCTGAATAAGTACCTAAATATATGTGTAATACCCTGCGGACCGTTTAAAATCATTCGTTCAATTTAAAGAGATATCTGGTATCCGTATTTTGTGACACATCTGTCACAAACGCAGTGTGCATGTCTGCAATCATGGAACCAATTGCCATGGATTCCTGATACATATTCTGTGTCGTACACCACACATTGCCACTTTGTACCGCCTTAAAATCTGCCAGAAGCTGATTCTTAGCCACCAGCTCATCAATAGAAGTAATCTGTCCATCAATGGTACTGTTATAGATCAGACAGTCCACATCTTTTGCCGATGCATAGAATTCTTCCATCTGCATAGTCACCGATGAACTCTTACTCTGTGTGTCTCCCAGCTTATCAAAGATATACTTACCTCCTGCAAGCTCAATCATCTTAGGTACATAGTCATTCGTCTTACGGACATTCACTGCGCCATTGGAGGTCAGATAAAAGAAAGCAACTGTAGGCGCCGTCTGTTCCTCGCCATTCTGCTCCTCATCTGCTAAAACCTGCTCCAGCTCTGCAGCCTGTTCCCTGAAAGCAGCATTCGCCTGTTCTTCCTGTCCGGTCAGCACGCCATATAATTTCACCCATTCGCATCGTCCCAGCGGATGTTCCTCATAACTTGCCCTGTCTACCATAACAGGAATACCAAAATTCTCCAGCTTCTCCTTAACTTCAGGAGTATGCATAATCATCATATTTTCAATAACAAAATCACATCCACCGGAAAGAATCAGTTCATAATCAGGCGCATTATATTTACCTGCATATATAATATCGCCCTGTTCCATCAGCTGTGGAATCTCTGGCAGATACCATCCATCCTGCTCTGTTCCCGTAAATCCTATCCTGTCCAGTGCATCAATAGAACGAAACATATCCATAGCCGCCGATGCCACCAGATAAATATTATCTATTGGCTGCTGCACTGTCTTAATATCCTCATCCAGATCTTCCGGTATCTCTTTATCCTCCGGCACAATCAAAAAACGGCTGCCATCTGATATCGTAATCAAATCATAGCCGTCACTATAATAATCTACCGCATACTCCGTAGCATACTCCAAATCCATCCTGCCTTCATAAGCCAGTCCGGCACTGATCTCCTCGTCCACCTGAATCTGCTTCGCCTCCGCAGAATCCCCTCCTGAACTCTTCGCACACCCAACCAACTCTAACATCATAACTACAATTAATACTATGGAAATTCTCTTCTTCACTCTCTCCACCTCTCCTATAATCACTATACCCTTTTCAACTACTATGTACTTAGGTAATTATAAAACATATATCTTAAATTGGATGAATTGCACAGCTCCAAAACTTATTTCTTCTTCGTAGCCGATAAGCTGAACACTGCTGCGGTCAGTACCACAATTCCAATCAGTAGCATAAACATAGGATCAAAGCCACTCGAACTGGTCTTCTCTGCTGCAGCCGTCTCTGAATGGAAAGTCAGCGTATAAGTCACTTCATGAGGTGTGGACATTGCCGTAGTATCCGCAATCACAGTCATCGGCTCGTCCATGCACAATACAGGGATCAGGAAGGTTGAATTACCCACACCCTCTTCTCCATTGACAGGAAGATATTTCTCACCATTTACGATCATATAGTCATAGTTAGAGCTGCTCCAGATGATCGTTGCTGTTGCTTTCTTAGATACTACATTCATCTCTGCCGGAGTTGTAATAGAAGCCCTGCCGCTTCCGCCTTCCAGATCTACACTGATCGTATAATTGCCATCTGCCAGCTCCACATCCTGCTGCTCCACAACAGGAATCTCATCCTCTGTTGCCCAGGCTACCATATTCAGCTGTAATACACCCAGCATAACTGCCATCATAATTGCACATTTTCTTATCTTTTTCATAACTCTCCTCATTTCCACGCACATCTACTGTGCAAATTATTATCACACTGTTATTCCCCCCAGAACTCAATACTATCCTGTGTTCTGATCTTCTAAAATATTATACTCATATCGTTTCCTTTTCGCAATAAATTTACGCGCGAATTTATGAGCGCATAAACATACTCAATAAAAAAGGTCTTACCCGGCTAATTTTCATTAGACAGGTAGGACCTTTCCAGTCTCAATTATTACTCAATATCTACATGGTCGAGATGCCAGATATCATCTACATATTCCTGAATGGTTCTGTCGGATGTAAACTTACCAACATGTGCTGTATTGAGCAGTGCGCTCTTTGCCCAGCCCTGTGTATTACGGTAAGCCTTTTCCACCTTCTTCTGTGCTTCTGCATAAGAACGGAAATCCTTCAGAATGAAATAGCGGTCTGCCTTATCTGTACTCTGGGTATTCAGCAGTGAGTTGTACAATGTTCTGAATAACTCTCTGTCCCCCTTGGAGTAGGTGCCATCTACCAACTGGTCTACTACCTTGCGGATATCCTGATCAGAATTGTAGATATCCATAGGATTATAGCCACCATTGTTCTCATAACGAATGACTTCATCAGAGCTAAGACCGAAGATAAATGCATTCTCTGCTCCTACTTCTTCTACGATTTCTACGTTTGCACCATCCATTGTACCAAGTGTCAGTGCACCATTTAACATGAACTTCATGTTACCTGTACCGCTGGCTTCCTTGCTGGCTGTAGAAATCTGTTCAGATACATCTGCTGCCGCAAAGATGATTTCTGCGTTGGATACACGATAGTTCTCGATAAATACAACCTTAATCTTCCCCTTAATGGAAGCATCGTTGTTGATCACATCCGCCACGGAATTAATCAGCTTGATTGTCAGCTTGGCATTCATATAGCCAGCTGCTGCCTTGGCGCCAAAAATAAATGTTCTTGGATAGAAATCCATGTTTGGATTCGCCTTTAACTGGTTGTATAAATACATAACATGCAGAATATTCAGTAACTGACGCTTATATTCATGCAGTCTCTTAACCTGTACGTCAAAGATGGAATTCGGATCCACATCAATACCGTTGTGTAACTTGATGTACTTAGCCAGACGAACCTTGTTCTGGTATTTGATATTCATGAACTCCTTGAGAGCCTTAGGATCATCTGCATATTTTGCAATGCCTGCGATCTGTGGAAGATCTGTGATCCATCCATCTCCTACCTTGGAAGTTACCCAATCTGACAATAATGGATTTGCATGGAGAAGGAATCTTCTTTGTGTAATGCCATTTGTCTTATTGTTGAATTTCCATGGATACATTTCATAGAAATCCTTCAGCTCCTGATTCTTCAGAATCTCTGTATGCAGCTTGGCTACACCATTGACAGAATAACCTGCAACGATAGCCAGATGCGCCATCTTAACCTGACCGTCTGCAATAATTGCCATCTTGGCAATCTTATTTACATCAGAAGGATACTTGTTTGCCACTTCGATGACAAATCTTCTGTTGATTTCTTCAATGATCTGATAAATACGTGGTAAAAGCTTGGAGAACAGGTCAATTGGCCATTTTTCAAGAGCTTCTGCCATAATGGTATGATTGGTATAAGCACAGGTCTTTGTTGTGATCTCCCATGCTTCATCCCATTCAAGGTGGTAATCATCCAACAGAATACGCATCAATTCTGCTACTGCAACAGTAGGATGTGTATCGTTTAACTGGAATGTAACCTTCTCGTAGAACTTATGGATATCATCATGTTTGGACATATACTTCTCTACTGCTGTCTGTACAGATGCAGAGATAAAGAAATACTGCTGTTTCAGACGCAGCTCCTTACCTGCATAATGATTGTCATTCGGGTAAAGGACTTCTACAATATTCTTAGCCAGGTTGTTCTGCTCTACTGCCTTCTGGTAATCACCTTTATCAAAGGAATCCAGACTGAAGCAGTCCATAGGCTGTGCATCCCAGATTCTAAGAGTATTCACTACATCATTGCCATAACCTACGATAGGCAGGTCATAAGGGACAGCCTTAACTGACTGATAGTCTTCCTGATAGAAATAAAGTCTGCCATTCTCTTCTCTTGTGCATACATGTCCGCCAAACTTGATGATCTTGGTGTATTCAGGTCTTCTCAGTTCAAATGGGTTGCCATCACGAAGCCAGTCATCCGGTGCTTCGATCTGATAACCGTCACGAATCTCCTGCTTGAACATACCATAATGATAACGGATACCACAGCCATATGCTGCATAGCCAAGTGTTGCCAGAGAGTCAAGGAAGCAGGCTGCCAGTCTGCCCAGACCACCATTGCCAAGCGCTGCATCCGGCTCCTGATCTTCAATTACATTGATATCCAGTCCCAGCTCTTCAAGAGCCTCTGAAAATTCCTTATATGCCATAAGATTGATCATATTATTGCCAAGCGCACGTCCCATCAGGAACTCCATGGACATATAATATACAATCTTTGGATCTTTCTTCTCATAATTTTCCTGAGTCTTAATCCAGTTATCCACGATCATATCCTTGACAGCATAAGATACTGCCTGGAATATCTGCTGGTCTGTGGCTTCCTCTAATGTCTTTCTGTATAGGGTCTTTACATTATATAATACACTTCTTTTAAATAACTCCTTATCAATGACCGGTTTCTTGGGCATGATATTACCTCCTGTTTAATACACTGTCAGTTTGTATTGTCTGTAAAATCTACGTATTATTCTACTATTATACACTTCTGTCTGCTATTTTTAAATAATTATTTGCTACAAAAAAGAATTTTTATCCACTTCTTTATCATATAAATTCCCTAAAATATTTCAGTTCTATACTTCCTGCATGGAAATTTGAGTATTTTTACAATTGTCCAACTGTTGCACCGGGTTGCTCTCCACATTGTATGGAGCTTCATAGTGTACACGGCCAGTTACAACCAGATTCTCTGCATATCTGCCATACACTGCAGGTATTGTATGTTCATACACATTCTTTTCCGAAGGCTGCTCATCAAAATATCCGCTTGGCTGTGTACCCTGATGGCACATGGTAATATTCAGGTCGGTCAGCTGCACATTCTCTATTACTGCGTCTTTTTCTCCTGCGGCGAAGATACTGGATTCTGCTTTCATATAAATATGGTCAAACGTAATATTACGGATTTTGCCGGGATTATGATGTTCTCCATTACGATAGGTCGCATTAAGGAAAATGGGTTCTCCATTGCCCCACCACATTCTGGTTCTATGCTCTCCGATACCGTCTGCATATTTCAGGACATTGCCTGTCACATGATGAATGTGAACGTCCTCTATAGTCGCACCATCTCTCACCCAGATACCTACACCTCTGGAACAGTCCTTTATCACACAGTCACTCAGGATTACATTTCTGATATCTCCATGTGTCTCTGTTCCGATCTTGAGTGCAGAGTCATGAGAATACAGAATACAGTTGCTGATGACAATATTTTCACTTGCTCCATACCTCTGTGTCATGGGCTTCGTTGTCTTGATTACAATGGCATCATCCCCTGTCTTTACCAGACATCCTGTAATCAGAACATCCTTACAGCAGTCAGGATCAATACCATCATTATTTGCACCTCTGACGTCATTGAGTATCTTAATATCCTGCACTCTCACATGATGACAGCCAGCCATATGCAGCGTCCAGAATGCCGCATCCTGAATCGTAATGTCCCGGACTGTCAGATTGGTGACATCCTCCAGAAATGTCGTTCTTGGTCTGAATGCTGTCACACTAAGAGGACACTCATGTGCGCCTCCATCCACATCATCATCTATGAATACCTTATCACCCTGTCCGTAGATAACGCCCTCACCGGATATGGTGATATTTTCCTCATGGCATGCAAAAAGGAAACAGCCGCCATCCCAGCCGGTACATGCATTGTCATCCTCAAAGAGCTTGGCAAAATCCATAATATCCTCCTGGTTCAGACTGCTGATCAGGACTGCCCCCTTCTCCAGATGGAAGTCTATGTTGCTCTTTAAAACAAGGGTTCCACTCAGATATTTACCCTGTGGAATCACCACACGCCCACCCTCTGCGGATGCCTCATCTATTGCCTGCTGAATCGCAGCAGCATTATTTGTTACCCCATCGGCTATTGCGCCGTAATCCAATATATTATACCGTTTCATCACTATCCTCCACTCCCATGGAAAAAACCTCCGGCAGAAGCAGGAAGTTGTCTTTTCCTGATAAAGTATGGTCAAAATGGCTCTCCGGATCTGCAGCCAGCCAATCCTTGATCACTTTAGACTCTTCTGTGGATTCTTTCTTAATATGTGTAAATTCCTTTGGTTCCTCAAAATAAGAAAATAAAATATTCTCATGAAGCGCAATGAACTGATATCTGTCACCTTCTAACAGTCCCTCGTCCACCAGTGCCTTATGATAATAGGTATAGGAGAAAAGCTTATCCTCTAATAAATAAGCAATTCTGCCTCTTCTCGTCTTATGCCCTTTCCTTGCCCAATATGCCTCATCTGTTGGAATATCATGATAAAAAATCTCATACATCCTGGCCCAGTATTCGGGTCCATCCTTCTGGGGCCATGGCAAAAGCAGCTTTGATAACTCCGGAAAAAGCGCATCCGGTTTCAAATCCTTCTCCAATGCCTCCATGTACAAAAAGAGCATATTTTCATGCTGATACATGGCTACAGTCAGACAGCGATGCTCTGTAACCGCCTCACTTACCTTCTCTTTATCCCGGGCAATTGCTGACTTTATAGCTGCTTCCATGTCTTTCTCTAAGCCAGCCTTATCCAGACAGGCTCTGTAGTTTCTTCGTATGATCATAGCTTATCCCCCCCTCTTTGTCATCCGATATCTTTGTCTCTATCAGTTTTTCTAATTTACTTTTACTTCTCCTGCAAGTACCTTCTTATAATCTTCATAGTTCTTGGCAAGTAATGCCGGCGTATCCAGTCCATAAGGACATTTGCTCTTACACTGGTTACAATGCAGGCAATTCTCAATCTTCTTCATCTTCCCCTGTACTTCTTCTGTAAGCTGCAGCTCCGATGGAGAACGGCGAAGCAGCAGTGACATACGGGCACAGTTATTGATTTCGATTCCTACAGGACATGGCATGCAGTAACCGCAGCCACGGCAGAAATCACCACTTAACTGCTCTCTGTCATGGACAATGACTGCCTGTAACTCTTCATTCATGACAGGTGGATTGTCAATATAGGAGATGAACTCATCCAGTTCAGATTCTTTCTGTACACCCCAGATTGGCAGTACGTTGTCATACTGTGCTTCAAAAGCATACGCAGCCGCTGAATTGGTAATCAGTCCTCCAGACAAAGCTTTCATTGCAATAAAGCCCATATTCGCCTTCTTACATGCCGCGACCAGTTCTATGTCCTTTTCCGTTGCCAGATAGCAGAATGGGAACTGTAAAGTCTCGTAAAGCCCTGATTCTATTGCTTCTCTGGCTACTGCAAGACGATGGTTCGTAATGCCGATATGACGGATTTTTCCCTGTGCTTTCGCTTCCAGCATTGCTTCATACAGCCCAGAACCATCGCCGGGCTTTGGACAGACCGCAGGATTATGGAACTGATACAGGTCAATATAATCTGTCTTGAGATTGGTCAGGGAAGTCTGTAACTGACTCCAGAATTCTTCGGGTGTAGATGCTGCTGTCTTGGTCGCAATATACACCTTTTCCCTCATCCCTTCAAAGGCAACGCCAAGCTTCTCCTCGCTGTCTGTATAGAATCTTGCAGTATCAAAGAAAGTGATACCTGCATCATATGCCTTTCTTGCCAGCGCTGCCGCATCCTCTGTGCTGATTCTCTGGATTGGCAATGCGCCGAATCCATTCTTGTTCACTGTAATTCCTGTGCTTCCTAATGTAACTGTCTCCATAGCTCTACCGTACCTTTCTCTTTTATCCGATTAATCTATAATAGCTGCTTGGTTTTCTGGAATAATCGTAGCACTTCTCATCCAGCTTCTCCACACGCCCTGTATCAATGAATTTCTTTTTAAAAGACCGTCTGAAATTCGCCACGTCAAGCTCTGTCCCTGTTACCACCTCATGAATGATCTGCAGCTCATAAATGGAGAACTTCTCCTTATTTCGCAGTAATTCCAGTGCAAGATCCGTATAAGTCACCTTACTCTGTAAGCGTTCCAGACCTTTTGCAATGATATCCTTATGGTCAAAAGCAAGGTCAGCCTCCGTCAGTGTCAGATTCCTGCCTATCGCATGCAGAATCACTCCCTGGGCAGTCCTTTCTATCTCAAACATACAGGCATCCTGGGCATCATCCCCCGGTGTGTATTGTAATGTGTCAGCCGGAACCAGTGCCATATATGCCACGGAAATGACCCGTGTTCTTTTATCCCGGTGTACATCGCCAAATGTATACAATTGCTCCAGGTATATATGATCCAGATCGGTTTCTTCTTTCAATTCTCTGGCTGCTGCATCCTCCAGTGACTCATCCATCTCCACGAATCCACCCGGTATTGCCCATTTGCCCCGCTCCGGATGCCCGCCTCTCTTGATCAGGATCATAGCAAGACGCTGATTGCGGGTTATCGTAAAAATCAGCATATCCACAGTGACGGAAGGGCGCTCATAATCAGATGGCTTATACTGCGCCAGATATTCTTCTTCCGTCATGGATTCCATATCTTTCAGATTACACTGTGTCATTCTCTTCCTGCCTTTCTGTTTCATTACATATCTACTTAGAGCCACACATATTGTATGGCTCTAAACATTTTATAACTATTCAGGCTCTCGAATCATTAAGCAGGCTCATCTTCATATCATAGTAATCAGGTGTCATGTCCATATAGTGTTTATGTGGATTGACAAAACGCTGCTCTTCTTCCCATATTTCCTCATCCAGCTGCTTCTTGACATAAGCACGGATTTCATTAAGTGTCGGGAGCTTATATACTAATTTACCATTTTCAAATATCTTTTCCTGTAAAGGTCTCACTGTACAATGTGTGAATTTCAGATTTCTCCATGGCATATCCGGGTCTACGAAACGGAACTCCTGTGACATGTCTATGGTTTCATCTGCCTTGGCAATCAGATCCGCCTTGGCTTTACCATTCTGATCGTATACACGGTATACTTTCTTCAGACCGGGATTGGTAATCTTCTCAACAGAACCGGATACCTTGATTCGGGGAGCAAATCCACCATTTTCCTCCACAGCTGCAATCTTATACACAGCACCAAGCAGAGATATACTATCCTCAGAATAATCACTGGAAGCACCTGTGATCAGACGCTCGCCTACACCATAACCATCGATTCTTGCCTTTTGCATGTTCAGAGAAGAAATCGTATGCTCATCCAAGCTGTTGGACACGATGATCTTACAATCTGTCAGCCCTGCATCGTCCAGCATCTTTCTGACCTTGATAGACTGATATGCAAGGTCTCCGCTGTCAATACGGATACCCTTGAGACGTTTGCCCATGGGTTCCAGGACTTCCCTTGCCACACGGATTGCATTTGGTATACCTGACTTAATCGTATCATAAGTATCTACCAGTAATACGGTATTGTCAGGATAATTCTCTGCATAATGCCTGAATGCCTCGTATTCATCTTTGTAATACATAACCCAGCTGTGCGCCATGGTTCCACTGACAGGAATGCCAAACATCTGCCCTGCAAGAACAGTGGCCGTGCCTGCTGCCCCTCCGATGTAGGATGCCCTGGCCCCATATACTGCTGCGTCCATGTTATGGGCGCGTCTTGCACCGAAGTCTGATACTGCTTTACCCTCTGCTGCTTTTACAATCCTGGCGGTCTTGGTTGCTACTAATGACTGATGATTTACTTCTGCAAGAATAGCAGTCTCCACGATCTGTGCATCAATCAATGGTGCTACCACGGTCAGGATTGGCTCATTAGGATACATGATCGTTCCCTCAGGAAAAGCATATACATCACCGGTAAACTTAAAATCTCTCAGGTATTGCAAGAAATCCTCTGTAAATGTATTTAAAGAACGAAGATACTCTACGTCCTCATCCGAAAAATGCAGGTCCTCAATATATTCTACAATCTGTTCCAGACCGGCAAAAATAGCAAAACCGCCTCTGTCCGGGTTCTTTCTGTAAAAGACATCAAATGCCACTCTGGCTGTCTTATCTCCGTCGTTGAAATATCCGTTTGCCATGGTAAGCTCATACAGATCCATTACCATTGTCAGATTTCGTTTACTTGACTGCTTCATAACTTGTCCTCTTTTCTCATTTATATCACACATATCACATGCTCTGCATTAGTTGCTTTTCTGTATAATAGTCTTTCTGACCATTGTTGTCAAGTGCTTTTGTATAAAAAAATCCAGAGCCAATCAGCCGGCTCTGGACAATTCTCATATTTACATTACTTTTTTCAGATAAGAAGATGAGGCATACAGCTCTACACCATTGAGCAATACCTTGGACCAGCCATTATTTCCAACGCCGGTTCTAAAAATCATGTCTCCACTGTGGATTGTTACAACGATTGTATCATTGCCGGCTGTACTTGGTACAGTTCTCAGATTCAGATTCTCACTACTTGGTGTGACCACCTCATATACTTCTGTATACTGCACATTTGCTGCTGCACTGGCATCCACCTGGACTGCACCGGAGGCATCCTTTGCAGCTGCCACTTCTGTATAGGCAAAATATGCAATATTCATATCTACAGAACCGCCCACACCTGCAATCGCAGCCTTGGCTGTGTACTGCCACATGGAATGGATTCCTGTATAGGTGCATGCCGGAGTCTGTGGGAAAGGCAGTTCAGGATACCAGGATACCCATACCTTATACTTACTTGCCAGCACATCCATATTCCAGTCCCTGCTTCCTTCCATCTCATTCTTGGAAGCATAGAACATAGGTGTATATCCTCTCTGTGCGATCACATCCAGAAATCCTACAGCCAGCGCTGTTCTGACATCCTTACCCAATGCATACTGTCTGCTGGTGCTGTTGCGGAAGCCTTCACAATCATAAGCCACCGGATAAGTGATCTGATATTTATCCAGAATATTGGCTGTGAATTCTGCTTCTTCTACTGCTTCCTGTGCATTTACAGCGGAAGAGAAGAAATAAGCACCTACCTTGATTCCTGCCTTAGTCGCTTCCTGTAAATTGTATCTCGCATATGGATCTTCATTCAATACGCCGGTATTCTGTGTACGGTATCCCACACGGATCATAGCAAACTGTACCCCGGAAGCCGCTACCTGTGCCCAGTCAATCTGCCCCTGATAACGTGATACATCGATGCCAAGACTTGGCTGGACAACCTCTGCTGCCTGTACCTTGACCGGCTGACACAATGCTGCCAGTGTAATCATTGCAGCCATGCACAATGCCTGTACTTTTACGAACCATTTGTGTTTCCTATTCATTCGTTTACCTCTCATTTCTCTTTTACTTATGCTGTTTCTTTTTCATCAGCCTTTTATTATACGCCTTAATCTTCATTTGGTAAAGGTTTAATGCCTTTTCCTGCTTTCAAAATAAATGAATCGGTCTATTGAATCCAGTATATCTGCAAATTCTTCCCTTGGTGCCAGTTCAACATATCGTGTGAGTAATTCATTCTCCTGTTCCTTATATCTTCCGTAATAAATATCATACAGATTGTGTCCCCGCATATAGATCCTGATTTCTTCCATATGCGACTTCACATCTTCAACGGTTTCAATATTCCTGCCTATCACCGCCTGTAAATGTCTGCCACTTTTGATCTTATACAGATATTCCTTCCATTTCTCCAGGAATATTTCATAAAAAGCTTCCACACTTGGAATCACTCCCAATTGATACATAATTTCAGGATTCAGGAAATAATTCTCAAAAGAATAATAATGCAGAATCAATACATTCTTTGGCGTAACTCTCGGTAATCTGTCTGCATCTCTTGCTCCCTGTTCCTCATAATAACGACACAGCTGTCGTTTTAACTGGTCAGGGTCTTTACCATCACCATCACGGATCATCAGGAACTGATCCTTAATATAGATCTGATTCATATATTTCAGATTGGCATAGGTCTTGATATTCGTACAGCTGTTGGTCGTAATGATTGCCACTCTCGACAGTCTGCCATTTTCATCATACATTTCCGAATAGAAGCGGCGAAGCAACAAAGGAAGCCTGCTCTTGTCCTGCTTGCCTTCTACGATAAATACAAAATTCACATTCATCAGGTCATTTGCTGTATATCCAAGATTATCTAAAATGACACTTATGTCAGTTTTGCTTCTTGCTTCCGGATATCCATTTTCATCCAGTACCATCTGGCGAATCTGTCTGGTGTTAAAATTAGGCAATAGATTCGGAGAGTGCGTAGAGAAGATAACCTGATGTTTCTTGGAAAGCCGATACAGGATATCCCCTGATGTCTTTTGCAGCGTTGGATGCAGGAAAATCTCAGGGTCTTCGATCATGATGATGCTGGGACTTCGTGACTCATCCTCTGTATATGTTTCTAACAAGGATAACATGTAGATACTTCGCATTCCCTTCCCCATTCTCTCAACAGGTCTTGTAATCTGCTCTGATGGCTGATACAGCTCTGTAGTTACCGTCAGCATACCATCTGTATTGCGGTTCATGGAATAGAGTATCTGATCCTGCCCGCCGTTCCTTCTGAAATGCTCGTTCACCTTGGTAGCAAATTCATCCAGATTCAGGCGGTATAACTTGTAATCCAGCAATCGCATCGTCTCAAAAGCCGTCAATTCCTGCGGTGTCTTCTGGTTCAGCAGACCAATACAGGAGAAGCAGTGATTGCACATCTTCGCCTGATTGAACAGACAGCAGTTATCACGTATTTTCTTTAGCTGTTCATCCTCCTGCAGCAGAAGCATATCCTTCTGGAACTGCCCCAGATTCCTCTCCGCATCCACATAATATATCTTTGGGAAAATCTCCCTGATATAGCGATTGTTCTTGTGGAATCCATCATCATAACGCGCCTTGCCATCCCTGTTCGCTATGAAAGTAAAGAAAATTGAGCCATCCTTATAAGAAGGCAGCTTCCTGCAAAAGTCATCCATCCACGCATCCATTCTGCGATATCTGCTGATCTTGCCGTTTTTCTGCATCTGCGTAAAATCATCTTCCTCATAGGAAATCTCTACCTCGATTTCGATATTGGAGCCTGACTCATCGAAATCCTCCTGCTGTATCTGATAGCCGCCTCCCACAGCACGGATTGCATCCAATACTGTCGTTTTCCCCGTATTATTCTGCCCCACCAGAATCAATGCGTTTTCGATATCCTCCAATACGACTTTCCTGATTGATTTAAAATGGCTGATTCCCAATCTCACGATTCTCATGATGCCCTCACCTCCTGCTGACATACTCTTCTTTTATTCTAGCAGTGCCTATTTTAAACTGCAATAAAAATACAAAATGGAGTTTAAAATTGTCTGTTTATATGGTATAATGTCTATAATTATAAGTTTATTTATTCGACATTAAACATGAAAGGGGTACTTATTTATGTTTCAATTTACAGATGACTGCCTGATAGGCATTAATTCATTAGATGATGACCATCGTTACCTGTTTGAACTGATTAACCGTGTGCTGGAGCTTCTCAAAGAAGAACCGACTGCGGAACGCCAGACACAGGTAAATGCCATCCTTGACAAACTGACCGCCTATGCGGACCATCATTTCATCAAAGAAGAAGAATATATGGAGCAGATCCGTGACCCGGAGCTTCTCAAACAACGTGCACAGCATGAGTTCTTCCGTCAGAAATTAGCTGAAATACAACGTTCCGCCCAGATTGCAGGTTCCGGTCAGACACAGACCCTTACGGAGCTTATGAATTTCCTTGCCAAATGGCTCTACGGCCATATTCTTAGCAGCGATATCATGATTGGTAAGCTGCCCGCTACCGATGACTGGATGCTCCGCGACAATCCATGTGAATTTACAGATGAATTCCGTACCGGAATTGATTTCATTGACAACGAGCACCAGGAGCTGTTCCGTATTATCGAGCGTGCCAACAATCTGGTAAAAGCACTGGTCAGCGACAGCTACGATGATATCATGAGCATACTGGGGGAATTAGAGGATTATACGAAGTTCCATTTTTCTGAAGAAGAAGAATATATGGAGAGCATCCATTATGAAGGGTTGGAAGCCCAGAAGCGTGCCCATGCTGCTTTCATTGACCGTCTGGAGCAGGTTGATCCGGATGAAATTGATGCCAATCCCCAGGAATACCTGAATGAGCTTCTCGAATTTCTGTTAAACTGGCTGATTAATCATATCCTGTACACCGATAAGAAGATACCTGATGTGACAAAATAAATATAACTCCCCCATCAGCCGACACTGGCGGGGGAGTCTTTTTAATTTTGTCAGTTATCGAACAAATCATCCCCAATGATAAGATTTTGTACGATTCCTGAATACTTACTCTGTTTATATCCATTTCCACAGATCAATGTTATGTGGATAGCCTCTTTTGCACCAGTCTCTTTCTGAAACTGTACCATTCTATTCTGAATCTTTTCATACTCATCAGCATCCAGCGAATACTCTTCGTTTGTATACTTCATTTCACAGAGGTTAATTACACCGTCTTTTCTACTGATAATTAAATCAATCTGGGCGCCCTTTTCAGCTTTAGTGCTTCTCCATGCAAATTCATTTGTTTCGATTCCACTAATTCCAAGAGAAGTTTTTATCTGGTCAATATGATTCAGGCATACAATTTCAAAAGAATTTCCTCTCCATGAATTATACCCCGGCGAATTAATATACTCGTTCCATGAATCAAACTTTTTATTCTGTATAAATCGAATGCTAAACAAGGTAAACGGATCTATCAGTTGATAAAGTGACTCACTTTCTCCTTTTGAGAAATTGCTAAATTTCCGGATAAAACCACACTCTTCCAACTCACGCAAATCCTTAGTCAATATGGAACCGCCGCCAATTTCTTTTTCTTTTGAAAGTTCTGACCTTGTCATACCATCTTTATTCCTTGCCAGGGCTTCCAGTATCGCCATGTGCTTCTCCGGCTTATCATATAGCGAATGAAAAAGATTGTAATATTCATTATGAAGATATCCATATTCCTTAAAACACAATTCATTGATATTCTGTGCAAGGCTGAGACGTTGATCCAAAAGGTTGAGATAATGTGGTATACCGCCAAAAACCATATAACTTTCAATCATCTGATTTCTGGGCATAACTATATCATTGAATTCAAACAGCTTCTCACATTCTGCCAGTGAAAATGGTGCAAGGTGGATACGTCTTGTCACCCTGTTATGAAACCCCTTTTTATCAGTAAGAAGATTTGTAATGATCCATGATGTTGCAGAACCACAGGCAATCAGTACCAGATCCTCCTGTGCTGATGCCCAACTGTTCCAAAAGTAATCAAGTGCACTTTTAAAATCAGACTTTGCCGTATCCATCCATGGAAGCTCATCAAGAAATATTACCCTTTTGTTATTTACAGGTTCACGATACACTTTATCGCTCTCAAGAAGCTTCCGCAAACGTGTAAATGCTTCAAACCAGTCTTTAGGAATGCTTTTATCTTCGTCTCCATATTCATTCAAACTGGCTTGAAAACCCCGAAGCTGTCCTTTGGTCTTTTCATCCGTAAGACCTGTAGCATAAAAAGAAAACTGTTTATTGAAGTATTCACGAACCAGATAGGTCTTTCCTACTCTTCTTCTTCCGTAAACGACAACAAATTCTGGTCTTTTTGACATAAGACACTGCATCAGGCTATCTTTTTCTCTTTTTCTACCGATAATCTTCATAGTTGCGCCTTTCTATCATAAATCGCCAAATAAAGTTTAAAGTATGTTGTGTTGGCGGTTTATATATCATATTTTCATTATATATCGCCAACTTTTATTTTTCAAGTAATGATATAAAGACAAATTATTCTCAAAAGGTATCATAGATATGTAGGTGCAAGAGCCATCATCATATATGATGTGAATTAACAAGGCTCTCAAACGCAATAGAGATGATGAAAGCTATAAAGAAGTTTGACACCTATCTGAATTAGCAAGGCTCTCAAACCTATTTTGCAGAATGTAGAAAACTGGTATAGTTTGACACCTATCTGAATTAACAAGGCTCTCAAACCGATTAATGGGATGTTCGCAATCGTGAACGTTTGACACCTCTCTGAATTAACAAGGCTCTCAAACTGGCATACCTAAAATTTTTAGATTCCCAAGTTTGACACCTATCTGAATTAACAAGGCTCTCAAACAGTTGCCTGTTGCCGATGAAGCACCGTAGTGTTTGACACCTATCTGAATTAACAAGGCTCTCAAACCTCAAATTACATGAGCTTATCACCGAGCCATCACATTTTTCGAATGCTGTTAATTATTTTCCGACTGTATCAAACATAAATCTTGATCAATTATAACATACTTTTCTGTCTCGATGATATATTTCTTTTGTCCTTCCAAGTCTATTAAAAATATTTTTTCATAGAAGCAGAACTCATACAGTTGTTGTATTTGCTCTTGTGTAAAGAAGTACTTTAGATTAAGTGTTACAAAAATTCTAATCCCACAGGCAGAACTATACGCCCGTAAATAATCTATCAAAATTTCCAATGGATCCACGTCTTCTGTCAACATTTTCACATCATATGCCTTTAATAGCGCCGTTACATCTAATCCAACATCTATATCCAAATGGTACGGAACACTACTTAGTACCTTTTCAAGAAATGATATTATCTGCGTATTTATTTCTGTATATTTCTCATACATATCTGCCTTAACTATATCCGAAATTTCTTTATATAACTTTGTAATTATCTTTTTTTCATTACAATTTACGGTTAGTGGATTATCAATGAATATTACATTTTTAATTAACGGAAGTATGGTATCCCCATCCGAAAGTAATAAATCTCCTTCATTCCCTTCAATCTGTTCTACCAGTTCATGAAGAAAGTCAGAAAAAACATATGGATTTTCTATTACGAGTGCGTTTATCTGATTTTCAATCAGTTGTAACTCAATTCCATATTTTGCATAAATTAATTTCATAGTATGATCAACCTTTCATCAGAAGCCAGAACATCCCCTGTTCTTTCTCCTACAATGAAATCCATCTTATTATATTGTTTTTCTGTTACACGTAATACCTGTACCAATCCTTCATGCGGCTTATTTTTCTTAATATTTTTAACCACAGCATCTGCAACAGAGCTATTCTGAGCCAATTTACAATATACCGATTCCTGAACCATCATAAACCCAGATTTAATCAAGTATTTTCGGAAGGTTCTATAATCTTTTCTATTTGACTCTGTTAGTACCGGCAAATCAAAAAACACTACTATTCTCATATATCTATAACTCATACTGGTAAAACCTTATTTCGGAAATATCCTCATCATTAATAGCGTCAAATACACTTTTACAGTAAATTTTTATTGCATTATTTACATATTCTTTTCTTCCATTGATCGTGACCTCTTCCTGTAGTATTTTTAAAACCTCCATTTTTTCTTCATGCTCAAATTTCGATGGATTTATTTGCTTCACCTTATAATCCACAATCGGTCTGAACGGTTCCATTAGATCGGATGCTAAGTTGAATGGGTTAAACATATTATCATGAAATAAGCCCAATTGTGTCAGATATCCATTAGCAGCGACACAGCGGTTAAATGATGATAAAAGTAACGAATAACCATAGTTTAATGCTGCATTCAGGCTATTCTCTGCTGTTCTTGTGAAATCCATTCCAAATAATGCATTGAAATATACCTTGGCAGCATGCCCTTCCCTGTTGGTCGCATCATCAAACTGTATCTCACCAATATACCCATACAACATTTCTGACTCTGCCAATTTCCAATATGCTAAATGGTCTGCCTGCTTACGTATTTTTTCCGTAACAATTTCTGTACATCTGATTTCCATGCAATTTGTGTCCGTATTTTAGCACTGGTATCATGTGCACCATAGTAACTGACAAGTTCTGATGAGGGATTACGCTTCTCATCACAGAAAATTACCTTAATTTTCTTTTTAGAAAGTTCACTTAATAGCGCTGCCGTCAAAGAAACAGCAGTTGATTCTATTATGAGAATTTCCATTTCACTTAGATGTACTTTCACTGTGTCCATCCTGCGAACTACCATATATCCCATTTGATAGTCAAGTTTCGCGTTGCTGGATATAACTACTGTTCTCCAACTCATAAACTTAATAAATCCTTTGATTTTTCATATAATCCTGTAACAGATTTATCTATAAGCAACAATTCTTTGGCTTCTGTCATATTTCCTGATATTCTTATTCTTCCTACCTCCTTAGCTCCTCCTAACATTTCAAGTGAAAAAGTTCTACTTTTAAGATCAGTCGCTGTATATGATACTATATTTGTAAGTAACTTTATTTGTTCTTCAATCGATAGTTGCACAAATTTTTTCTTCCCTTTATCCAACGTTACTCCAATAGGCTTAGGACAATTAATAAAAATAGAACACATATGCTGATTTTTTATTACATCATACAATTCATGATTTTTTTGTTTTGTAATTTCATCTCCTATATATTCTTTCTCCTTATTCATTTCCAGCCTTTCTTTAGCCTTTTCAACTTTCTTTAAATAATCGATGCAGTTTTGATCAAGTAATAATGGTGTAGCATTTTTCATTTCCACATTTTTTCGATTATCAAATCCAACTAAATAAAGAAAATATCCATTTAATTTCAATAAAGAGTGCTTATTAATTTTATTTATAATAATTCTTACCTCTGAATATCCCAGTATATCTGAACAATATTCTTTTAAATCATTTTCTGACCTAATTTGTTGACTGTAATATAGCGGCACACTTTCAAATATTTTTATCTTTTTCTTCCCTTTTTTTACTTCAATGAATATGAAATAAGCAGGCGTCAACGTTGAGTAACCTCCATACCTTGTTACGTCACTTAGTCTTCCATGTTTTACTCCAACATAATTTTCACATTTTGTTTCATAATGGGATATTGGGTTTACATTGTATAAAGTTCCATGCTGTTCAAAACTCATTCTTTTCATCAGAGGAGTATTCTTTTTCATCATTCTCCTTACCGTGTCGATCGTTCCTTTACAATCCTTTTTCTCTGCAATCCATGCTGTTTCATCTCCTCTGACTACATCCCATGCAAACATTTTGTCCAGATTATAATGGTTCGCCTCTTTATCCTTTGCATACTCCTTTTTAATAAAATTCCACGGGTTCTGGGTAAATTTGGTGTCATATACATTACCTACAACGATATTCAAATATGCATCCTGCGCATGATGAAAATCATTTACCAAACGGCTCTTTACAAAACCATTCCTCTTTCTAAATTCTGATACATTTGATGCCTTTGCATATACCATTCTTGATTCTGGCATCAATTGCTGTAAAAGTTCAGCAATTCCTTTCGTTCCCTGACTTGTCTGCACTAACTGTCTGGCAATAAAATCACCCATTTGTTTCTCTGTAAATGGAGTCTTGGATATCAGTCTGCTATATTTCTCATCATTAATTAACTTGCAGTGATGTAGTGTATTCCATAATTCACGCACCTTCGTGTTTGATGTAATCTTATCTGGAATAGGGTATAAATCCTTTTTCAGGTGTTCATTGGCTGCTTTATTTACAAGCACCAGATTATTGAGAATACTGTCATCTTTCACATAATGCCTTGGATATATGTGATCTATATCATACAAATTGTCATCAAATAGTCTTGCCAGATCAATTTCTTCTCCTGTGTACATATCCCGACCCATTTGCATATAATATAGATAGAGTTTCTTGCTGCGCAGTTTCCCATTCCCTTCTGCTTCCATGATTTCCTTCTTCCAATTATGGATTTCTGTATTTTTAATTGTCTTATATGCTTCTAATAACTGCTTTCCTCTGGATGCCTTTCTTCCTTTATCACCCTTTTCTTCATCATTTCTGGTCATTTCCACAAATATCTTTGCGGGTGCATAACCCATCACATGTTCAATTTCACGTACTACCAGAATAGTCTGCCATATCATACGCTTTACAGGTGCTGAAAAATAATAATCCTTCAGATCCTCATACTCAAAATCTGCCAGCAATTTAACTGCCTTTGTCTTCTTCTGTATTAATTCATCTTTAAAAGTAAATTCATCACTATTAATCAATTCCATGAAGTTCATACTGTAATCCCACATAGCACGATTAATAGATATCATCTCGCCTGTTGTCTTATCGCATCCCTGTAATTCTAAAAGTGCTTTTGAATACCTGCCCCAGTCCTTAAATTTATATCCAAGAATCCTCTTTACCTCTTCCGATTCCAATACCCCCTGCTCGATATATTGCTGCAGATGTTCCTTAAACATTTCTCTGGAATCAGCAAAAACTGTTCCCCAGTAGATAATATCCTCCGCTATATTCCAGTATTGATCTTCCTTTAATTTGTCTCCAAAAATTTTATACATTTTTCCATAGGAAGATAATGAACTATTAATAGTACTATCAATACCTGTTACCTGCTCTTCTGAAGTAATCACTCCCTGTGCAATCAAATGATTACACAATTTCTTTTTTGTTACTTTCTTCCCTTCGCAAAAACAAGCTATATAAATACTCTGTTTCAGTTGCGTATCAATACGCTCACCATCAATACGAATATTGTTGATTTCATTTAGGGCACAATATCTTTCATAAGTCAAAGATGCTTTAGGCATAACTTTTTCATCTGTCAAATATGTGCAGGATCGAATCAGTCTTGAAATAAACTCCTCCGATGTTGCTTTCATATCAATCTTCTCATTTATATTCCAGGGTAAAATTGTTCCCTCTTCTTTTCTCTTAACCCATCCTGTTTTACTTTGTTTTCCTAATGGACCTACATAATAAGGAATCTGAAATGAGAAAAGCTGTAGTATACGTTCTGTGACTGTCAATCCACTCTCATCAATTTCCTGCAAAAAAGGCAGATATTGCTGTGCATTCTGCAAAATTCTAGCTAATTCTTTACGATGTACCTGATTAGGGATTACTCCATTTGCCCCTGTAAGCTGCTTTGGCAGAAACTGCTCGTTTTCCATCTGAGTAAATATGTACTGAACTTTTTCATCCTCTGCATAATCTTTAAATGCCTTCTTAATTGCGGTATATAAATCCTCTGATTTACGTCCCTTCATATTTCTTCTATATTTTTTACTTTCAACAGATGAATTTGTTGAATTAACGTAAGCAGAATAGCTCCCGTCTCCATTGGATCTGAACATTTCATCATACTCTTTTTGTGTTTTATACTTTCGATATAATTCTTTCAAAAGCTTTAAATCTTCATGATGCTTATTATAAATATCAACCCTTACAGGCGATAAATATTCCTGACCCTTTTTTATGATTCCTGCCAAAATTGCATAATCATAGATGTCCTTCATCTGTTCTATAACCGCATATTTCTCATCTCCCAATTGCTCCATCAAATTTGAAATTTCATCTGCATAAGAAAAATCATGGAAACATACATCTATTTTTCCCTCTGCATCCACTCCAAATATTATATTTGCATTAACCTTCAATCCGCACATGCATTTTAAAAATTCATGTGCTTTTTTATTACTTTTTGCAACATCAAATAGTTCTGCCATTTTTTCATATTTACGTTTTCTTCCAATTTCCCTATCACTGATAATTGAAAGAACATGTTCAAAAGGCTGACACTCCAAAGCATAACCGTAATCCTGATTAAATCCTTCTATTACAGACTGATACATTTCCTCTATCTGCACCTCACTCATCCCACCATCTGTAGTGCTAAGCAGGAAATGACCTCTATGTTTGAACATATTTAATACTGCAAGATACACCAGTCTCACATCAAAGACTTTCTTGCTATTATCTATATCCAGCAAAGCTTTTCTTAAATGAAAAATTGTAGGATAGTTTCTATAATAATCTGCATCTTTATAATTCGAATCATCGAAAATTCCATTTACTGAATGCAACTTTTGGTCTTTATCTTCCATAAAATACTTACTATTATCAAGTCTGATAAAAAAGTCTTTATCTACCTGCATAATTGCATCTGCAAAGTATTCCCTTAAAAGTCCTATTCTTGCCTTTTCTCTTTGTCTTCGTCTTCTATCTATGCGATGGCTTCTACGCTCAGCTGCAGTTTCCGCTGGCTCAAATTCACGAATTCCCCACATATCCTTTCCTTTTTTTCTCAAAAGATGATATTCATTATCTGTAACTGCCCAACCTACAGAGCTTGTTCCCATATCTAATCCCAAATAATATCCTTTTTGTTCCATATTCTTTCCCCCATATTTATTATATTGTGGTAATTGTATTGACAATTTCTGCTACTGTGCTATTCTATAAGTGAATTAACAAGGCGAGTGCAAATAAGGATTATTCCGACATCGCATATTGCCCGCATTGTGCGGATAAAAAAGATCTGTTTGACAGGTCTTTTTTATTTCTATTACTATTTAATAATATTATATATACTATATCAAACAAATTCAATGATTTTTTAATATATTCTGACAATTCCCTTCATCTTGCAATTTGTCTTTTCCCCCCATTTATTGTATACTTATAAGCAACCGCGAAACGCACTATCTCAGATACAGAATTGTATAGATTTAACAAATGCATGAGCAGACACTGTGCAGCCGTCGGTACTTGGGTGGTCAAATAGCGCAGCTATTTTAGCACCTTACGTACCGCTACGAGCTGCAGCGTAGCGAGAGCGGTCTGCGGTGCATTGTTAAATCCATACAATTCGTGCCATTCTGCCTATTCGTTTCGCATTTTATCTATAGTAAAGAACTGGAGGCACTTATGCTGCGAAATAAAGACATCTTAGAATTAAAGAGACGTTTTAAGAAAGAAGCCTGCACAATCACCAAAATGTGCGGCTGTTATGTAGATGCAAACAAAAACAAGGTCGTAGAATTAAATGAAACTTTCCTGAATCTTGAGGATGAAGAATTCTATAAATATCTGGATATTGCCAAAAAGGCACTCTCCGGTACGATTGGCAACAACCTGCTGGAGCTGCACTTTACCAAAGAGGAAGAAGAACAGGGAGGCAAACAGCAGTATCTTCTTGGACTGCGTGAAAGCGGGCTGCGCAATCCTGAACTTCTGGAACACCTCTATGACATGATTATCGAGAATTATGACTACGTAGGCAACTATCTGATTCTGATCTTCCATGATGCCTATGATGTCATCACCAAGACCAATGATGATCTCAAGATTGATGAATCCGAGGAAGTCTATACATACCTTCTGTGTGCGATCTGCCCTGTGAACCTCTCCAAACCGGGACTCGGATATCGTGCAGATGAGAACCGTATCGGTGTCCGCATTCAGGACTGGGTCGTAGGTGTACCTGATGTTGGTTTCCTCTACCCGTCTTTCATTGACCGAAGTACTGATGTACATTCCCTGACCTACTATGTACATGATGCCAAGGATTCCCACCCCGATTTCGTAGAATCCGTTCTTGGATGCGATTCCAAACGTACTGCCACAGAGGAGAAGCAGACCTTCCATTCCATGGTAAAGGCAGCAATTGCTCCTATCGTGGAACAGACTGACGATGTTATGATTGAGATTCAGGAGAATCTGAACACTCTTGTTGCCGAGAAAGAAGCAGAAATGGAAGATCTCGTCATTGGTGAACCGGAAGAATTTACTCTGACTCCTGAGATCATTAAGGAAGTCCTTACTCAGAGTGATATTCCTGATGCTACCGTCATGCAGATTCAGGATCATTTTGCTGAGGAATTTCAGGATGCACCACCTGTTGTCAAGAATCTTGTGGATGAAAAAGCCATTGAAAAGAATAATCAGGCAAAGAAAGAGCAGAAACTATTAGAAGAGGTGGCTACTCTGAAAAAGGAATTGCAGACGAAAAGTTCTGAAGCTGCCTCTGCACCATCACCGGAAATGTCTGACGAAGACGATGTTACCGAATACTCTGACGTATTCCTGCGCATGAATCCTGATAAAGCGGAGCAGATTACTTCCCAGACGATAGATGGACAGAAATACCTGATGATACCCATGGAAGAGGATGAAGAAATCAACCTCAACGGTGTAAAAACAACTGTATAAATTCTCAATTAACGAAAGGACAGGTAAATCATTGTGAGTGAAATAAAATTAGGTTCCCATGTAGGGATGTCCGGCAAGGAAATGTTCCTGGGTTCTGTAAAGGAAGCTGCCTCTTATGGAGCAAATGTACTGATGCTCTACACCGGAGCTCCACAGAATACCAGAAGGAAAGAGATTGCCGATCTGAATATTGATGCCGGATGGGAATATGCCGGTAAAGCCGGAATTAAAGAGATTGTTGTACATGCCCCCTATATCATCAATCTGGCGAACACTGTAAAACCGGAGACTTTTGAGCTGGCTGTGGAATTTTTAAGCAAAGAGATTGTAAGGACTGCTGCCATGAAGAGTCGTATACTGGTGCTTCATCCCGGCTCCCATGTAGATGCCGGTGTAGATGCCGGGATTGCACAGATTGTAAAGGGCTTGAATATGGTGCTTGATGCTGATGATAATGATGTGTATATCGCTCTTGAAACCATGGCTGGAAAAGGCAGCGAAGTCGGCCGCACCTTTGAGGAACTGAAGAGGATTTATGATGGTGTCGAAAGAAAAGACCGCCTGCGTATATGCTTTGATACCTGCCATGTCAGTGATGCAGGCTATCCGCTTGTCACCGACTATGAAGGTGTGCTGAAACAGTTCGATGATATCCTTGGGCTTGACCAGATTGCAGTCATCCATGTCAATGACAGCCTCAACCCATGTGGTGCCCACAAAGACCGCCACGCCAATATCGGTCAGGGAACGATTGGTTTTGATACCCTGCATAAGATTGTCCATGATGAACGATTCGCTGCCGCTCCCAAGATATTGGAGACTCCGTGGCTGTGTGCGGAAGGATCTAAAGAAAAGACAATTCCACCATATAAGGAAGAAATCGCACTATTGAGGAAGCCTTGAGTCTACGGCATCCATTTTTAATGTATTCTCCATCTTCATCCTTCTCTTCATTTCATACATTTTTTCATCTGCACGGGATCTGGTATCTTCGATATCCAGATCTGTCTGTGCATCATATTCCGCATATCCATATGCAATCTGCATATAAGGATATTCCAGTCCGGCGTTGTACTTCTTCTGCTCCTGTTCCAGCTGCGTAAGCTTATCTTCCGGATCTATTTTATTCTGTTTTGGAATGACAACGCAGAATTCATCACCACCTATGCGGTAGCAGTTTCCGAAATTACCAAAGATCTCCGCTATGATTCCTGCGGCGTTTTTGATATAATCATCTCCAATGGCATGTCCCAGCGTATCATTACAATACTTCAGATTATTCAGGTCAAAGGTAATGATCAACATACCTGGCATCTGTACATTCTCTTTTACCCATTCATCATAGGAATTACGGTTATACATATCCGTCAGCATATCTTTTGTTGCAAGCTGTCTGTAGAATTCCAGCTTACGGGCTTTGTCTGCCTGACTGATTGTCTGTTTAAACGCTTCCTGCACCAGAATACAGATATATATAAGGACTCCGAAATTACCAATAAACGTAATCTGGAATGAACCTAAATAAAAATGTACCAAATCCAGCGTCAGTACACCTAACAGCACGATTATGCCCAGGATACCTACAATCACCTGCTGATTTATCCCACGCTTCCACATTGCATAGACTGTTGCCCCTGCCATATACATCAGAGCCATACCCAATAAAATATGTGTAGGAGTGAACATCTGCCTGAATCCCCTTATTCCGGTAAGCTGAAGTATAAGCTGGACAACTATATTGATAAATGCCAGTATACAGATCACATCTGAAATCCATCTGTCCGGGACTCTCCAGAAACACTTCACAAACCGTACAAATGCCGGCGTCATCAGCATAAGCGATACCGCTGAAATAAGGACACACGCAGCCCTGATTGGAATTATAGTCATCAATGTACCCGACTCATTAAATGCCCATATCCCGATCATAAATGAAAAAATGCCAAAATAAAGTATCGTATGTTCAATCTCTAATCTGCTATGCGCTATGGACCAATACAGGATCAGAATCACTCCGATAGCCATCTCAATGAGGCTCACAACAATATCCAATCCTGAACCATATAGGATCTTGTTGTACATCTGCTCCAAATTCCCAATGTAGAAATTTATAGCCTTCTGTCTGACTTCCGGATAAACAGCCTGTAGTATTACAGTAACTTTTTCTGTATCTGACGGTATTTCAACAAAATTCCAGACTGCTCCCGGTGTTTTTTCATAAAATGGCTTGGGGCTGTCTATTGTATAAATCAGGCTGTTATCTGCATATACCCTGACCACCATATGTGCCGTATAAAACTTTATACATTGTCCTGCATGGTCTATCTTCTGCATGGAGAACTCGAATTTACGGGTATCTGCATCAATCTGATACTGCTTATCCGGCATGATGCTCTCACCCTCATCCGAGATTTTTCTGTTTTCACTTAATATATCTCTAAAAAAAATAATTGCTAAGAATAATACGCATGAAATAACGATAATGTAATATATCTTATCAATGATTTTATGTGGTTTCAAATCCAATCTCCTTTTAGGAATGTATACAACAAAATTTCTGTCCGGACGGATTGCTTCCATCCAGACAGAAATTGATGCGCTTATTATGTATGTTTATTTCAATGTGAAGCGTGACACCAGATCGTTCATCGTTGCAGCCTGTGCCGATAATTCCTGGCTTGTAGCCGATGTCTCCTCTGCTGTTGCGGAATTAGACTGTACAACCTCAGATATCTGGTTGATTCCTTGTTCTACCTGCAGCATTGCGGACGACTGCTCTTTGGATATTTCACTCAGTTCCTGAGAAGACTGGGCAATCTCTTTGATACCGCTGATGATCAGTTCTATTGATTGGGATGCGCGCTGTGCCGCCCTGTTGCCCTCTTCTACTTCTGCAAGGGAGCCTTCAATCAGCTGGCGTGTATCTACAGCTGACTGCGTACTCTGCTCTGCCAGCTTACGGATCTGGTCTGCCACAACAGCAAATCCCCTGCCGGCATCTCCTGCCCTTGCTGCTTCAATGGAAGCATTTAATGATAACAGATTGGTCTGGCTTGCAATATCTTCAATCTCTGAAATAATGTTACCAATGTTCTGTGAGGTTTCATTAATCCTATTCATTGCATTCATCATAGATTCCATTTCACCACGGCTGGTGTCGGCTTCCTCTGCATACTTACTTGCCTGCTGGTAAGAAGCTTCTGTATTTTGTGAAGTCTTGGCAACACCTTCTGCGATATTCGCAATCGTTGCCTGTAATTCCTGTACAGATGCTGACTGGTCAGTAGCACCCTCTGCCAATGACTGGGCAGCCTCGGCTAGGTTGCCGGAGCCTGCTGATACCTGTCCGGAAGCATCATTAATCTTCCTGAGTGTATCATTCATCTGATGGTTCATCTGTCTGAGAGCTGCGATAATACCTGCATATTCACCTACGTATTTATCCGGATGCTTAGAAGTAATCGCATAGTTGCCGTCTGCCATTTTTGCCAGACAGTAATCAATATCCTCAATGATCAGCTTCATGCTATGCGACATACTAGTACAGCATTAAATAAATAACTAGTCAAATATCATGTATGGTGCTAT